>Ga0207674_10000351_pt1 | contig 59444 bp, 44 predicted proteins | sample KBSCornC72_FD_184303 | JGI IMG/M metagenome (GOLD analysis project Ga0207674, IMG submission 184303) | Corn rhizosphere microbial communities from Kellogg Biological Station, Michigan, USA - KBS Corn C7-2 (SPAdes) (version 2) | ecosystem: Host-associated > Plants > Roots > Rhizosphere > Soil ... | reverse complement strand
GCACCTCTGACGCCGCGCGCAACGAGCCTGTTTTAATAGGAACTGCCTCGGGCCGGCTATGAACCGACCGAGGCAGTTCCCATCAAAAACAGGCTCGTTGCGTGAGGAGCTTCCACTGACGCGAAGCCTTTCTGCGTCATTCTGCGTCGCTCGCGGTAGCGGGCGTCTGCGCGTTCTGCGTTCCTCGGTTGAAACCTACCTAACGCGGTGCCAGAATGGCGATGCGGCCACAGCCCGTTTCCAACCTGCTACAAGCGCCACGCCACTAATACGCCACGCCAGGGTTGTTCTCGAACGTCGCTGGCCGCATGCCGCCCAGGTACAGGGCGGCGTCGAAGCCAAAGACCAGGCGCGCGAACTGGTCGCGTTGATCCGGCCGCAGGGCGGCGGCGATCCGGCGATAGTTCGCGCGCAGCGGTCGCAGGTCGACGATCGTCCAGGCGTCCGTCGGCAGCGACCGCGCGATGAGCGGGTCCGGGAAGGAGTCCGGCCACGCCGTCAGCGTGCGATATCCGCCCGCCGGGTTATTGCCGTGCACCGAGACGTGAAAGCTCCGGCCGCCATTCACGCGCGCGAGCTCCGACACGAAGTTGCCTAACGTTTGAAGGTTGCTCGGGCCGATGCCACGGTACAGGTGCCAGTGGCCCATCTTGAGGATCACCTTCGGCGCGGCGTGGTCTGCCGCTTCGGCACGACGGTATTCATCCATGAACCGTCGTTTCATGAACTCCTCACGCTCGTACCCGTTGTCGTAGCCGCGCCGCTCTCGGTAGTAGCGGTACACGCGGTCGGACACGACGAGGTTGTCGATGAGGAACGCGGCTTCCGAGTTGGCGGGAGGATGCAGGAGCTGGCCGAGTCGCTCGAAGTCCTCGGATTTCGCCGCCGACATGTAGTGATACTTCTCGAGGTCGCGCACACGCTCCTTCGCTGAAGCGCTGTCGCGATACGCGCGGATGAGTGCCGCGGCCTCAGGCGGCGCATCGCGCGTGATGATACCAAGCCGATCGAGCGCGTGCGTTACGCCAAATGATTGATCGAGTCCCCAGAGCGGGTTTCCCCTGCCGTTGGCGACGCGACCGACATCCGCGATCATGGCCAACTCCTGGTCGCTCATGAACGTGAACGCGTGTGGATAGCGGTGTGCGTACGCCAGCACCGAATCGACTCGACCACGCAATGGCGAGACGGACGCGGCTCGCATCGCGGCCGGATCCTGCTCCAGCGCGACGTACCGGTACCCGGCTCGCGGCGCGAGGTCGGTGATCAACGCCGTGATGAGGGCGGGGATCTCGGTGACGTTATGCTCTTCGCCGATCGCGAGGAATTGCGCTCGCGACGCTTCGGCGAACAGCCACTCCGCACCGCTTCCCGTCAGCCGACCGCGGTCGAGCGACAGCGACCGAGCGTTGGCGGCCACGAGGCTGTCGAGCAGCTGCTCCGCACTCGCGTTTGGCGCGGGGGCGGGCTTGGAGGCGATGATCGCCGCCGCGCCACAGGCAGCGGTGATCGAGATGAAGCGGCGCATGTCAGACCCTCATGCATGCTGACGTTGGCGGTCCCGAGCGCAACGCTGGTACCGCGGGGCAACGCATGTCAATGCTGGTCTGTGTCGTTTAGTTCGATCGGGCGTCGAAGTGGTAAGGATGTGACGCAAAGACACGAAAGGGAAACTGGCGCAGCGTTGTTCCGCAGCGCATCCTCATAACTGGGGCGGGTTTGGATCCCGCCGATCCGAGGTTGGTTCGACGGGAGACAAGGATGGTTGTTCAATGAGGTGGTCCGTGGCGCGCGCCTGCGTTGCCATCGCGTGCGCGCTCGCCACGGTCGGGCCCGCAGCGCTTGCGGCTCAGGAAACACACTACGACTCGAGTGTCGTGAGCGTCCGTGGTAACGGGCCTACGACGTTCGTTCTCATCAGCGGCATGGTTGGCGGAGTCAGCGGATTCCGTCGCCTCGCGTCGCTGCTGGAGTCGGAGAATCGGGTCGTCACCATCGACCCGTACCGGCTCGCGGTCGATTCGGCTGACGTCACGTTCGCCGCTCTCGCCCGCTACGTCGACACGATCCTCGGGGAGCTCGGGGTCGACTCGGCGCGCGTCGTCGGACACGCACACGGGACGGGCGTCGCGCTCCGGCTCGCTGCAAACTCGCCCGACCGTGTCTCGGCGCTCTACTTCCTCGACGGTGGCGCCGTGGACGAGAACCGTACGACGCTGTTCGCTTCGTCGCTCAAATGGGCGTCGTTCATCATGAAGTTTCCGGGTGGGCGCAATTTCGTGCGGGGGCGCTTCATCAAAGGCATCAAGCAAAACGCGGGACGGCGCGACTGGCTCGACTCCGCGACCGTGCGGGCGTACACGGAACCGGTGCTGAGTCAGATGTCGAAGGCGATCTCGCTGGCGAAGCGACTCGACCGCGCGCGCGAGCCGGACTCGAGCGAAGCGGTGGTCGAGCGCGTCAGGGTTCCGGTGACCGTGCTGCTCGGCGACGTGCCGCACCCGGCGGAGCCTGATTCGTCGGAGATCACGGCGCTCGCGTCGCTGGGCGATCGCGTGCGAATCGAGCGACTGCCGGGCGTGGGACACTTCCCGCACGAAGAGTCGCCGGCCGACGTCGCGGCGTACCTGCTCGTTGGGACGGTCGCGACGGAGTGGCGAAGCCAAGGACCCAACCCTCCGCGTGGACGTATACTCCCCCGTCAGTAGTTCCACTACTGAATGAAGGGCGCGGAAGCCAGACGACGCGAAATCACAGACAGCGCGCCGTTCGTGATTTCGCGCCCTTCGGAATTCGCGCGCCGTTCTGCACCTGCGCCGTTAGTGCTCTGCGCCGTCGGTGTCCTGCGCCGTCCGCAGTCCGGTCAATCGACGAACGCCCAGAGGAGTTCTCTGCTTTTCTTGTCCATCTGCGACGGAGCCGCGAGCCGGTAGAGATCACCCCCCACGTCGCGGATGAGGATCCCGCCGTTAGGCAGGCCACGCGGCCAGTCATCCAGATGCGTCTGGAATGATCGGCGTCCCTGCCGAGTCTCGACGGTCCACTGCCGGATCTCGACTTCCTCATTGATGTCGAGCACGCGCGTCACCTCGAGCACGAACCCCGCCTCGGCCAGCGCCTGTTCGATGGCGCCGCGCGATTCGGCGTCGAGCTCCGCGGGGTCGTCGACGATCGCGACCTCGCGATCCTCGTCGTCGCGCAGCGACAGGTGCAGCCCTGGCTCCGACCACGGGAAGCACTGCCGGAGCCGCACCGGCACCGGCGTGCCGTCGACCATCACGACGAGCCGGCCGTCGGTTGCGATCCGCAACGTCGGCGTCTCGTCGATTTTCTCGTTCATCAAGGTGTCAGTCATTGTGCACACTCCATATCAGGCATCACGATCATTCTTGTCCTTGTGGTCAGACCGTCATCGCTGGTGGACGAGCCTCCGCAACAGCAGGGAAGCGGATCAGACGGATCTTGAACGGCGATCGGGCGGATCGCTCTCAGCGGGCTTTGAGCTCCTCGCCCAAGCGGTCGTGATTCTTTGTTCAACGGTCCCAGGAATCCCCGCGTCGCGAGGTTTTCCTTTTCACCTCCGGCTCGTTGCGAATGGAGCGCTGAGGGCCGAGGAACGATCCGGTCGATCTGCTCAATCCTGAAGTATCCGAACACCCCTTCGTCTGTGGAGGCGGCCCTCTCAGGTCCTGTAGTCAATTCGATCTCCACTGTGCTACTGGAGCTGGAGCTGCATCTCATATAAGCGTCGGTAGATGCCCTCCGGTTTGCCGAGCAGCTCCCGGTGCGTCCCCGACTCCGCGAGGCGGCCGTCAGAGATCACGAACAACCGCGACGCCTTTCGCAGCGTCGAGAGCCGGTGCGCGATTGCGAAGACCGTTCGGCCGGCGATGAGCCGGTCGAGCGCCTCCTGGATCTGGTGCTCCGTCTCCGTGTCCACACTGCTCGTCGCCTCATCGAGGATGAGAATCCGCGGGTCGTGCAGAATCGCTCGCGCGATCGAGATCCGCTGACGCTCACCACCCGACAACGTGTGTCCCCGCTCGCCGACCACGGTGTCGTACCCCTGGCCAAGCTTGCAGATGAAGTCGTGGGCGTTCGCCGCCTTCGCTGCGTCGACCACAGCACCTAACGACGCCGTCGGTAATCCGTACCGGATGTTGTCCAGTACCGTCCCGTGGAACAGGTACGGCTCCTGGAGCACCATGCCGAGCTGCTCGCGGTAGTGACCGGTGTCGAGATCGCGCACGTTCACGCCATCCACACGCACCGCGCCGCCGCTGACGTCGTAGAACCGGGCAAGCAGACTGACGATCGTCGACTTGCCACCGCCCGACGGACCGACGAGGCCCACCAGTTCACCCGGTTGCACGTCGAACGAAACGCCGCGCAGGATCTGCCTGACGCCATCGTACGCGAACGTCACGTTCTCGAATCGCACATGCCCGCGCACCGGCGAGAGACGCACCGGATGCGGCCGGTCCTTCACTTCCGGCTCGCTGTCCAGCACCTCGAACACCCGATGCGCTGACGACACCGCACGGTTGATCGTGCGCACCATCTGCCCGATGATCTCGATCGGCGCGACGAACATGGTCGTGTACAACAGGAACGACACGAACACACCGGCCGACAACGGATGGCCGCTGCCTAACAATCGTGGGACGGCGAGCACCCATACCAGCACCGTCGTCGTGTGCACCGCGAGCATGAGGGTCGGCCAGAACCGGGTCCACAGCGCGTGGATGTTGTTGATCTCGTCCGTGACGTCGTCGTTGCGGACGACGAACCGGTCGATCTCGCGCGTCTCCTGGTTGAATGCCTTGACCACCCGGATGCCCGGGATCGTGTCCGACAGGATGTCCGTCACGCGCGACCACTTCCGCCATGTCCGGATGAACAACCCGTTCAGCGACTCTCCATGCCGATAGATCAGCCAGCAGAACACCGGCACCGGCAGTGTCATGACGAGGCCGAGCCGCCAGTCGAGCGTCAACAGCACGACACCGAGGCCGGCGAGCATCACGAGCGAGAGCGAAACGTCCACGACGCCGAACGCGATGAACTCCCACAAGCGGTCGGTGTCCGCCGTGACGCGCGAGATGAGACTGCCCGTCTTCTTGCGTGAGAAGAACGCGAGGCTCGATCGCTGGATGTGCCCGTACAGCTCGGACCTCAGGTCACGTGCCACCAGCTCGCCCAACGTGGACATGAGCTTGAGGCGGAGGTGCTGTGCTGCCTGCCGCACGATGTGCAGCAGCGCCATCGCGCCGACCGCGATCCACGCCAACCGCCTCGCTACGTCGACGGTCAGGCGACCCTCCTGCGTCGGCCGCACGACGCGGTCGATCAGGTAGCCCGCCAGGTACGGCGGAAGGAGGCTCGCGAGCGTCACGACCGCCGCGGCCGAGAGGCCGATGATCACCCGCCGGCGGTACGGCGCCAGGTAGCGGAGCAGCCGGAACATCACCGCGGACTCGCGCCCCGACACGAGCGCCTGCGCATCGCGCACGGGTCGCGCGACCGCGTCGGCATACACGCGATCCGCGTCGTCGAGCGTTACCGAACGTCCCGTCAGCGCCTCGTCGAGCACGAAGCGGATGTTCTCCACCGCCGCGCGCTGGCGCTGCGTGTAGCGGACGACGAGCAGCGGCGCCGCGCCGTCATCCCCCAGGATGAGCAGTGTGTTCGCGCTGAGACCGGGGACGTCGCGCAGCGACCGGACCCGCGAGCGTTCGACGCTCTCGATCTCCCACGTCCCGTCCGACGCCGACCGGGCGATCGCGACGTGGCTCGCGCCTAACGCTAACCAGTGGTGGCGGAGCGTGAGCGTGTGGTCGAGGTCCGCGAGTGCGTAGAGCTGGACCGGCTCATCATTCCACGCGCGCGCGAGTGCCGCGCGGAGGTCGTTTGGAAGGCACGCCGGCTGGCCTATGTATCTGGAAATGATTTCCCGATTCATGTTCGTGATCCGCTGACGGAGACAGAGGGGGCAGCAAAAAGGCCTTTCGGGTTGGCTGCACCCGAAAGGCCGGATCACGACATTTGATCCTGCGCTTCTAGGGTGCTCGGCCTCCGGAATCGACGGCCGATTTCGACGTTCCAAGGCGCACTGCGCCCAGGAAGCCGTTTCGGATCGGCGTCTTCCGCTGAATAGAGGTGAGCAACCGGTATCGTATCATGGCAGGATCGTGTCTCCTCGCGGCCGGACAGGTAGGAGCCGCTTGCCTAACATAGGGAGGCGTCTCGAATGGAGCAAGTCTCTCATGAATGCGGAACGGCGCGCGAATCCGAAGCGCGCCCTTATATGTTTTGCGCCGTTCGGGCCAGGCGCCGTTTCGGTCCTGCGCCTTCCGTGCCCTGCGCCTTTAAGTCGTTCGCATGGCCACGATTCCGAGTTGGTGAGTTCCTGGTCCTGATCCGTCGAACACAAACGCGCGAACTCCGGTCTCGTGCTCATACTGGCGAGCGATGTGGTGTACCGCACCTCTCGCCGCCTCGGTGCCGAACACCGCCACCGTCCCGCCGCTCCCGCCGCCCGTGATCTTCGCGCCGAACAGCCCTCGGGTGGGTTCCATCTCCGCCACCAGGTCCACCAGCCGATCTGTGCCGTCGCTGCCCAGGCCGCAGGCCGAATAGCTCGCGTGCGACCGGAACATCAGCGCGCCCATGCTCACTGCCGCATCCGAGTGCTCGAGGCCGGTGGAAAGCAGGTCGCCAAACCGCGTCACGCGATCGTTCTCGTACACCGGATGCGACGTCGCCTGTCGAACCGGATACCCAACCTCCGGGCTCACGCGCGTCACCGCGTCCGTGATGCCGCCATAGCGCGCCAGAAATTCCGCACCGCGCATTCGATTCGGCAGCCGATCGGCGAAGTCGCGCGCGAACTCGGTCGGCGCGATGTTCGCGAGATAGCCACCCCACCGCTCATCCCGGACGTGTGCGCGACCACCCTCGGACGTCGCCGTCAGCCCCGCGAGCTCCGCGATCATGCGATATCCCATGAACGCCGCGGTCCGCACGGTTCCGTAGTCCGAGCCGCTCACCGCGTGTCGGATACCGCTGTCGATACCATAGAAGCGGTAGCCTTCCGGAACCGCGATGTGTCCCTCGACGGTCGCGGGCTGACAGCGGAGACGCAGCAGCCGGTCGTGCTGGCCAAGTGCGGAGGTCATCTGGTCCATGATGCCGCACGGCGCGCGCGCGATGTGGTTCTCCGCCCACTGACACGCTGACGCGAGCGTGGCGGCGTCCAGATCGAGCCCGTAGCATGCGGCGGCCGCGGCCATCGTCGCGACCTCGAGCGCCGCCGACGAGCTGACGCCTTTGCCCTCAGGAACGTCGGACGTGATCAGCACTCGCAGTCCGTGCGTCGGTGCCACTGCGTTCAACGTTAGGCAGCGAGAAACCGTGCCGACCACGTAGGCGGCCCATCGATCGCTCGCGTCTCCCGCGAATCGCTCCGCGAGCGCCTCCGCCGTGCCGGCCCCGCCCGCGATCTCGGCCAGATCGATCCCGAATCGAAATGGCTGGCCCTCGCGAAGCGAAAGCACGTCGAGTCGAGGAGCGTCCTGGGCCTGCGCCATCGCGAATGTCGCACACGCGAGTGGCATCTCGAGGACGAGCGACCCACTGTAATCGGCGATCCCGCCCATGACGTCGAGCCGACCCGGCGCCCGGCCGATCGCGACAGGTCGGTCTGTGGCGAGAAAACCTGCGAGGGTGGGATCGGAGGCGTTAGGCAGCGAGCGGACGAGCTCGATCGCGGGCGTGAACCACCCCGCGTCGCCGTCGGCGGCGAGCTGCTGGAGGGAACGGAAGCGCACCCTGCTCACCCGCGATCGATCGCGTCGGCCTTCATGCCCAGTCCGCGCCGAGCCAACGCGCCGAGCAGCGCGGGCTCGACCCGAGCGCGCAGCCGGTCGTTCGCGTAGCCGACCCACGAGACGTCCGCGTCGAGATCGAATGGCGCGTCGAGCTCGTTACCGCCGGCGTCGGTGAGCCGAACGCCTAACTCGGCTGCAATGAGACTCGAGCACAGGTCGTAGGGATGACAGCAGAGCGGACGCGCGATGCCGCGCGCCGCGAGAAGTGGCGCCATCACCGGGCGAATGTCCGCGATGAAGCGATCGTGTCCGGCCATGAGCTCGTAGAGCTGGCCTCCCGTGGAGACGTACTGGTCCTCGAAGCACGGCGCCTTGCCCGCCACCGCCGGCCCCATCACCTCGGCCACGATCTCGTCGTCGATCGCCGCGAGAACGTCCCGCGCCCCGGGGAAGAACCGGCTGACCGAGGAAAATCCGTGTGCGAGCGTGGGCGATTGGGAGGGTCGCAGCGTCAGCGGCGCAGTGCTTCCCGTTAGGCAATCAAGTCGTTGTGCCTGGACTCCTTCACCGCGCACGGTCCAGAGCTGATCGCAGAGATGCTGCTTGAGCAGCGGAATCTCGGTCTGCACCGCAAGCACGATGTCGCGCAACCGGGTTCCAGTCCCATGGTTCGGGGCGACGCCCGTGAGAATCCACGCGGGACGCTTCTGGTACATGAGACCGCGTGTGCCGTCGATCGGGTCCACGAGCAATCGCCACCGACACTGCGCGTCGGGCGTCCCTTCCGGAAGCGTGAGGCCATCGGCTGGCAGACCCTCCGCAACGAGCACCAACGGTTCCTCGCGCGCGACCGCCGCGAGACCATCCACGAGCGCGGCCTCACTCACGCGGTCTACGGCGTAGATGGTGTCACCCTCCTCGTCGTGCGCGACGCCGGCAAGCTCGTCGCGATCCTGCGTCGCGAATGCCTCGAGCACCGACGCACGAATGCGATCGTGCAGCGCGAGGATCGCCGGTAGGAGTCGCCGAGCGTCACTCACGCCGATGCTCCCGCTCGATGGTGCTCGGTCGGCGTCGCGCGAAGCTCCGCGGCCTTGTCCTCCGGGGCGGTGTCGTTCAGGAAGTTGCCGCCGCCGATCTCCGGGCCGGCGAGATACTTGAGGAGTCCCGGCTTCCGAAGCGGCGTGTGGATCTCGATGTGGAAATGGAATCCAGGATGCGGCTCGCCATCGACGGGTGCTTGATGGAATGCCATCACGTAGGGAAACGGCATGCGCCAGAGGTTGTCCATGCGTGTGAGCGTCTGGCCGAGGACGGCGGCGAGATCGTCGAGCTCCGGGGCGGAGAGCTCGGCGATGTTGTCATAGGGGGCGCGCGGAGCGACGAACGTTTCGTACGAATAGCGAGCGAAGTACGGCACGAATGCCAGCGCGCTCCCGCGTGACTCCACTATGCGACGCCCGTCCGCCTCCTCGGTCGCGATGATATCCGGGAACAACAGGCGACCGTTTGCGGCGAGATACTCCGCCGACGCCTCGGCCTCGAGCTCGATCGTGCGGAAGACGAAGTTCGTCGCGTAGATCTGGCAGTGTGGATGCGGATTGCTGACGCCGACGACTTCACCCTTGTTCTCGAACATGAGCACGTGCCGCACTTCGGGTCTGGCAGACAGCTCGCGAAACTGGCCCTGCAGCTCCTCGAGCAGCGCAACGATCTCGTTATGCGGAAGCTCGGCGAGCGACCGGTCGTGACGCGGAGAATAGCAGACCACGCGCGAGAGGCCGTCGGCGCGCCGAACCTGATAGGGTCCGGCCGGCAGGGAGTCAGGCTCCGGCGCGTTGGGGCCGACGCAGGGATGATCGTTGTCGAACGCGAAGACGCCGCGGTAGTCGGGGTTCGGCTCGCCGGATACGCGCACGTTGCCCGGGCAGAGATAACAGCCTGGGTCGTAGTCGATGCGAGGCGCGAGCGCGTCACCGACCGTCTCGCCCTGCCACGGGCGGCGGTCGCGGTGCGACGAGATCACGACCCACTCTCGACGAAGTGGATGCCAGCGTTGTTCCCAGACCATCGCACTCAGGAAGGGGCGTGGGAAATTACCGTCTAAAGGGGGTCAGAGTCGAATTTTTCGCCGTTGCCTATTGTCGACCGTCTTGGTATAGTTGTCGACGATCTAGGTATGGAGCCGCCAACGTGGGCAAGCCGTCGGATCTCATCCAGGGCACGCTCGACCTGTTGATCCTCAAGACGCTGACGGCCGAGGCGAAGCACGGCTGGGCGATCGCAAAGCGCATCCAGCAAGTGTCGGAGGAGGTCCTGCAGATCACGCAGGGATCGCTGTATCCGGCCCTGCACCGTCTCGAGCAGCAGGGCCTCATCTCCGCGGAGTGGGGCCAGACGGAGACGGGCCGCGAGGCGAAGTTCTATGAGCTGACGAAGACCGGCCGTGCGGCGCTCAAGACCGAGACGGCGCAGTGGGAGCGCCTCTCCGCAGCGGTCGGATTGGTATTGCGGAATGCCTAACGTGGTCGTCATTCCGGGCGCTGTTGTCATCCTGAGGCGTCAGCCGAAGGATCCTCATCGTCCCGACAGAGGGCCCTCGCTCGGGAGGATGAGGATCCCTCGCCTGCCGGCTCGGGATGACAACCAGCTGCCGGCTCGGGATGACAACCAGCTGCCGGCTCGGGATGACACCCCACTTGTCGGGTCGACGGCGATTCCTCGACTCGCTGCACCTCGCTCGGAATGACCAGCATGCGCTGGGTTCACGTCTTGAAGCTCCGCGCGCGATCGCTGTTCCGCCGCGCAGCCGTCGAGCGCGACCTCGCGCGCGAGCTGCAATCGCACATCGACTTCCAGGTCGAGGAATACGTGGCCCGCGGGATGTCGCCGGAGCAGGCGAGACAGGCAGCGCTCCGGGAGTTCGGCGGCATCGCACGATTCCAGGACGACGTCCGCGACACGTGGCACGCGTCGCTCCTCGGCGACCTGCACCGCGACCTGCGCTACGCCTGGCGCGGACTTTCCCGCAGGCCGTTGCTGCTTGTCGTCTCCATTCTCTCGATCGGGCTGGGCGTTGCCGTCAACACGACGGTGTTCGCGCTCGCGAAGACGCTCTTTCTCTCGCCGCCAAGCGCGCGCGACGCGAGCCGGCTGGTCAACATTCGCCTGGCTCGCAGCAGCCACGCGTCGTACGAGCAATGGCGGGCCCTCTCGACGAGTGACGCGCTTGCTGGAGTTGCCGGCTATCAGATCGAGAGCGAGGTGAACTGGCTTCGCGGCGATGCCGCGGTCACGCTCGTGCCGATGCTCGTCACGGCGAACTTCTTCGACGTCGTCGGTGTCCCGGTTGGGCACGGGCGCACATTCACGGCCGCGGAGGCACGCGCGGAGCTGGATCCACGGGTGGTCGTCGTGAGCGACGGCTTCTGGCGGTCAGCGTTAGGTACCGACTCGGCCGCGATTGGTCGCGCGATCATGCTCAACGGCCGCCCGTATACGATTGTCGGGGTTCTCGCGCCGCACATCCGAGGCATCTTCGGCTACGGCAGCGCTCCGGAGGTCTACCTGCCGCTGAGCAGGACGCTTCTGCCGTACCTTGGAGAGCCCGGTGCGCCGGTCGTTCAGCTTGTCGGTCGGCTGCGGGATGGCCAGACGGTTGCCGAGGGTCGAGCCGCGTTCACGGCGGCCGCCCGGCGAGCCGAGGGACTGATGGCGTCGCCGGCTGACACGGGCTTCGCGCGCCTCGAGGTATTCGCTCCGGCGCGAGGGCTGTCGCAGGCCGGGCCGCCGGGTTCGATCGCGGCGTTTCTCGCGGTGCTGCTCGTCATCGTGGGGCTCATCCTCTGCATCGCGTGCGCCAATGTGGCCGGCCTTCTGCTCGCGAGAAACGCCGAGCGGCGCCACGAGATCGCGCTGCGCCTCGCGCTCGGAGCGGGCCGACCGCGCCTCGTTAGGCAACTGCTGACGGAAGGCCTTTGGCTGGCCCTGATCGGCACCGCCGGCGGGCTCGCCATCGCAGCGCCACTCATGGCCGTCCTGAACGGCGCGTCGCTGCCGTTCCCGATGCCCATCGACCTCGGCTTGTCTCTCGATGTGAGCGTCGCGGGATACGCCGTGCTGCTCATCATCATCGCCTGTGCGATGTCGGCCCTGGTCCCCGCGCTGCAGGCAACGCGGATGGCGTTGGCCCCGACCCTCAAGGATGACGGACGCACGGTGCTCGGCTCGCGGATGACGCTGCGGCGCCTGCTCGCCATCGCTCAGGTGGCGGTGTCACTGACCCTGCTCATCACGGCAACGCTGTTCGCCCGCAATCTCGCGCGCACGCAATCGCTCGACCCGGGGTTCGACACGGCGCACACGGCGGTCGCCCAGGTCGCGTTCGTTCAGGATCGCTACACGCAGGAGACACGAGACGCGATGGTCGAAACCGCGCTCGATCGCGTGCGAGCCATCCCTGGTGTGGTGTCTGCGGCGGCGACCACCGGTGTGCCGCTCACGATCCGCGCCGGGCGAACGACGGGAACCACGATCAGGATCGAAGGCGTCAAGGACGGTGTTCACGTCGAGTTCTCCGGTATCGACGTGGGTCCTGACTACTTCGCGACCATGGGCATGCGTACCGTGAGCGGCCGCGAATTCCGGCGAACGGACGACCGAGGCGCCGCGCCCGTCGCGATCGTGAACGAAGAATTCGTGCGACGGTACTTCGGGGGGCGCGATCCGGTTGGTCGCACGATGGACCTTCCCGGTGACTCTGGCGCCGTGCCGACCGAGATCGTGGGCGTGGTCACGAACGCCAAGCATCGCACGTTAGGCGAAGCGACGAGGGCGGCTGTCTATGGATCGCTGGGACAACAGAACGGCGACTCGAGGATTGTATTCATCATCGCTCGGACCGCGGCGGATCCGAGCGTGCTGCTCACGCCAATGCGGCGCGTGATCGGTCAGCTCGACGTCTCGACTGCTGTCGAGGTGCGAACCATGCGATCCGCGCTCGCCTTTGCGTTTCTGCCGAGTCGCGTGGGAGCGATCGTGGTGGGGAGCCTCGGCGTTCTCGGGCTGGTGCTGGCCATGATTGGCCTGTTCGGTGTGATCTCGTTCGGCGCGAGTCGCCGCGTGCGTGAGATTGCCATCCGCATGTCGCTCGGTGCGTCCCGGGCCAGCGTGATCGGGCTCGTGCTGCGCGATGCCTCGTTCGTCGCCGGCGTCGGCATGGCGTTAGGCATCGCGGCATCGCTCGCGGTCACCAGGCCGCTGGCGGCGTTCCTCGTGGACGGCTTGAGCCCGCATGACCCGCTGAGCTATCTGGGAACGGTGGCGGCGCTCGCGGTGGTGGCGATTGCTGCCAGCTGGATTCCCGCGTGGAGAGCGGCGCGCGTAGATCCGGTCGTGGTGCTGCGACACGAGTGAGCGACGGCTAATGGCGCCTGACGAGTTCAGCGCTAGCGGACGACTCTCTCGACGTGCATGATGGATGACGCGCGAGCCGCCGACGACTCGCGTGGACCTGTGCGGATTCGAACGTCACCCATCGAGGCGTCAAATGCGCAAAGTGTTTTTCCTCGCCCTTCTCGTCGTTGCCTGTGCCAAGAAGGAGCAGCCGGCCGCGGACACCAGCGCCCCCGCTCCACCGCCACCTCCACCGCCGCCCCCGGCGCTCACGGCTGCAGACCTGAAGGGGACATGGAAGGGAACGGCCAAAGTCGAAGGCGACACGACCACACACGCCTTTACTGTCGTCACCATCAACGACTCGACCGCCAGGCTGACCGACGATAAGACCAAGCAATCGGTTGAATATGCGATCAAGTTCGACGCCGATAGCATGATGGGGACGTCCAAGCCCTGGAAGGGCGGGTCGCCTGCGAAGGGCGCCCCGAAGGTGATAGACCACACAGTGGGTCGCCTGAAGGACGGGAAGCTGGTCGGCACAGCGACCACCGCGTTGGCCTCGAAGCCTGATTCGGTGGTCGCCAAGTCGAGTTGGGAAGCGGCGAAAGCGCCATAGCGAGGCCGGCGCCAGCGGGTAACTCTTTCGACGTACATGATGGACCGCGTGAGCCGCCGGCGACTCGCGTGGATCTCCGCAACTTCGATCGTCACTCACCGAGGCGTCCAAAATGCGCAAAGTGTTTTTCCTCGCCCTTCTCGTGGTCGCGTGTGCCAAGAAGGAGCAGCCGGCAGCAGACACCACCGCCGCGGCTCCCCCGCCGCCTCCGCCGCCGCCTCCAGCCCTGACCGCGGCCGACGTCGCCGGAACATGGAACGGCACGTCGAAGCGCGATGGCGACACGACCACCGTCGCCTTCACATTCAAGAGCACGTCGGATTCGACGGGCACCATCACGTTCCCGAAAACGAAGACGACAGTCGAGTTCCACACGAAGCTCGATGCCGACAGCGTGATCTCGACGTCGAAGCCGTATAGCGATCCAACGCTTCCAAAGGGCACGCCGAAGGTCGTGTTCCGGTCCGTGTCTCACTTGAAGGATGGGAAGATGACAGGCACCGCGGCGATCGCGCTCGCCTCGAAGCCCGACTCGGTGCTCGGCCACTCGACTTGGGAGGCGACGAAGGCGCCGTAGGCGGGTCGAAAAGCGGGAATCGGGAACCGGGATTAGCGGGAACAGGGAACCGGGAACCGAGGCTCATCGAGCTTCTGTTCCCGGTTCCCTGTTCCCGTTCTTACACTGCCCCTCACGCGACACCCGTCCCCGGCAGTTCGGCACCTTCGTTGCAATACGGGCCGAACTGCCGTGTTCGTGTTTATCTCCCATCTCACCGTCCCGCCGGAAGATCACGGCGAGCTGGAACGCCACTTCCGTGAGCGATCCGGCCTCGTAGACCACTTCCCGGGCTTTCTCTACCTGCAGCTGCTCGCCCCACAGGGCGGAACGGCGACTCACGCGTTCCTCACCGCCTGGGAGAGTCGCGACGCGTTCCGGCACTACATGCAGAGCCAGGAGCACGCGCTCTCTCACAGTCGCGAGCCGGGTGAGATCATGGGGCGCACGCAGGTGCGCCACGAGGCATACGAAGTCATGCTCGATTCCCGGAAGGCGCCCCAGTGGATCCGGTAGCGGTCGAAGGCCGCGCTGCCGCCGAGCTGCTCGCCCGCAAGACGAGCCTCGCGGAAATGGCAACCGATGCGCTCTACGCTGACATGCCGGAGCTCATGACCCGCTACGGCGCGGTCGGCCGCGAGCGGTGCCTGGAGGACATCCGATACACCATCGACCATCTGATCCCCGCTGTGGACCTCGCCCAGCCATCGATGTTCGCGACGTACGTGGGCTGGCTCGACGACCTCCTTCGTGCCCGCAACGTCTCCACCCGTGAAGTGATCCGAAGCCTGGAGCTCATCGAGCAGGCTGTTCGGAACGAGCTTGCGCCCGATGAAGCGAATGTCGTCGCGTCATGCCTTCGTGCCGGACTCGATTCGCTTGGTGCAGCCCGGAGAGAGGGATGACGGTGGTGACAGAGGCAAATCCCGCCGAGCACTACGCGACATACCTCGAGGCGATTCGAACCGGCGACCGCCGACGCGCGTTTCAGATCATCGACACAGCTCGCGACGCTGGCCTCGATCTGGCCGGCATCTACCTCGGCATCTTTCAGCCGGCGCTGCGCGAGATCGGAGGTCTCTGGCAGAACAACGAGCTCACGGTAGCAGAGGAGCACCTCGCGACCGCCATCACGGAAGCGGCGATGGCCCGCGCGTACGAGCGCGCGTTCACATGGAGCACCGACGGGAGTCGCACGCTCATCGCCGCCTGCGCGGACGTCGAGCGGCACGAGGTTGGGCTCCGAATGCTGTGCGACCTGCTGGACCTCGAGGGCTGGCGCACGACGTACCTCGGCTCCACCGTGCCGATCGAAAGCCTCGCGGCCATGGTGCTCCGCCTCCGCCCGGACGTCGTCGCGTTGTCGGTGGCACTGAGTCCACACCTGCCGCGTCTGCGCGCGATGGTAGCCGCGATCCGCTCCACGTTAGGCGGCGAGCAGCCGCTCATCATTGTCGGCGGGCGGCCCTTCCTCGACGACCCGAGTCTGGCGCAACGGCTCGGCGCCGATCTCACCGCGCGGAACGCGGTGGACGCCGTGCGGCTGCTGGGCGAACGCGTGAGCCGAGCCCGATGAGCGAAACGGTGATCGCCCACCTCTCACACTGCTTCGCCGGGTTCCCCGGTGCCGTGCTGCATCTCTCCGCCGGTGGCCGGGTCATCGAGTCGAACGGTCGTCTCGAGCGAGAGCTCGGGAGAGTGCTCATCGGCGAGCGGTTTTCCGACGTCATCGACGCCGACTCATGCGGTGACAAATGGGACCGCGTCCTCGCGGCCGCGTCCTCGACAGGCGCCACGTCCACGTGCGAGCTGGTGCTCGCCAACGGCGACGAGGTGCTCGAGCCGAGGTCGTTCTCGGTGCTGTGGGACGCGGATGTGTCGGTCGTCTGGCTCATCGAGCATCCGTCGGACCGACGGATGGAAACCGTCAGGCAGCAGGTCACCGAGGTGAACTCGGAGCTGGCAAGCGCGCAGCGAGACCTCGTCCGCGAGCGAGAGCGGCTCGCGCAGGCGCTGGCGGACGCCGAACGGAGCAACCGGGCACTCGACGAGTTCGCCCACGTCATCTCGCACGACCTCAAGGCGCCGCTGCGCAGCGTGGCGAACTATGCCCGGTGGATCGAGGAGGACCTGGACGGCCAGCTCACCGGCGAGCCGCGAGCGCACATGGAGCTGCTGCGCACGCAGGTCGAGCGGATGCGGGTGATGATCGGCGCCGTGCTGGAGTACTCGCGATCCGGGCACACGCGGATGCCGCCCGAAGTGGTGGACACCAAGGCCATCGTCGAGGAGGTCATCGCACTGCTCGATCCGCCCTCTTCGATGACGATCGAGGTGGCGCCGAGCATGCCGACCTTCATCGCGGAGGCCGCGCCCCTCCGACAGGTGCTGCTCAATCTGATCGGCAACGCGATCAAGCATTCGCGGCGCCCCGATACGCACGTCTGGGTGAGGGTGCGCGACCTCGGGTACGCATTCGAGTTCGAGGTTCGCGACAACGGGTCCGGTATTCCGGTCCGCACTCAGGACAAGATTTGGGCGCTCTTTCACACGCTTCGTCCGCGTGCGGCGAGCGACGGTGCCGACGACGGTACTGGCGTTGGTCTGGCGATCGTCAGGCGGCTCGTGGAGATGCAGGGCGGCACGGCGTGGGTCGAATCGGAGGAAGGGCAGGGCGCAACGTTTCACTTTTTGTGGCCGAAACAGACGGAATCGCGGGAAGGCGATGGCGCCGCGGCGGCCGATACGGCAGGCGATGTATGAAGAACGTGGCAACGACGCGGACGATCCTTCTCGTGGAGGACGATCCACACGACCGGCTGATGGTGCGCCGACTGCTGCAGGGGCAGCGCCGGACCTACGTGATCCACGAGGCAGGCACCGGCGAGGAGGGGCTGCGGCGATGTCGTGACCTGCGCCCCGATTGCATCCTGCTCGACTACTATCTGCCCGACATGGACGGGCGCGAGTGGCTCGGGGTGTACCACCGCGAGATCGGCCGGATGACACCGGTCCCTGTGGCGATGCTGACCGGTCGCGACGACGACGAGGTGGCGATCGCCGTGCTCGAGGAGGGCGCGCAGGACTACCTCGTGAAGGACGGCGCCACCGCGCACGGCCTAACGAGAGCGATCGAGAATGCGATCGAAAAGTTTCGGATCCGGCGGGAGCTCGAGGAGCAGCGTGCCGCGATCGAGCTCAGAAACCACAAGCTCGAGGTGCTGCGCGACGAGCTGCAGACCAAGCTCGTGGAGCTCGCCGATGCGACGAAAGCGAAAGATCGCTTTCTCGCCGTCATGTCCCACGAGATGCGCACGCCGCTCAACGCCATCCTCGGCTACGCGGACCTGCTGGACATGGAGCTCGACGGTGCGCTGTCGGAGGGGCAGCGGCAGCAGATCGAGCGGATCCGGTTCGGCAGCCGCCACCTGCTCGACCTGATCAACGATCTCCTCGATCTCGCCCGGCTCGACGCGCGACGACTGGACCTGGACGTGCGCCCCGTGGATCTGAGGGCCGTGGTCGAAGAGGTCGCAGCATTGCTCGAGGCGCAAGCGACGGGCAAGGGCATCACGCTCGAGGCGTCCCCGTGCGGCGATGAGGTTCCGCACGTGCTCGCCGACCTGCAGCGGCTGCGTCAGATCCTCACGAACCTCGTCGGCAACGCGATCAAGTTCACGGAGAAGGGCGGTATCACGATCACGTGCGAGGCGACTCGACGCGATGGGCTCGTGAGCATCATCGTGCGCGACAGTGGTATCGGCATCTCGCCGGAAGCGCTCCCGCTCGTGTTCACCGAGTTCTATCAGGCGGACGATGAGCTCACGCGGCGTCGTGGCGGCAGCGGGTTGGGGCTCGCGATCGCACAGCGGCTCGCGCAGCTCATGGGCGGCCAGATCACCGTGGATAGCGAGCTGGGAAGCGGCTCGACGTTCACGATCTTCCTGAGGCCTGCGGCGGCGGGCAGCGAGCTTCGCCCCGACGACATCGCGCAGCACGGCGAACGCATGGCGGCGCACACCGCGCCGTATTCCGAGCGGCGGCGTCCCCTCGTGTCGGTCGTCGCGTTCGGCCAGGATGCGAAAGCGCTCGGGGAGCTCGAGGATCGCGTTAGGGGTAGCGTCCGTCTCCTGTGGACGACGACGGTGGACGACGTGCCGAGGCTCGTGGCGCGCGAGCGCGCGTCGCTCGCTATCGTGGATGTCGGGACCGCCGGCAGCGCCGCGTGGAGTGCCGCGCTCGCCTTGCAGGAAGTGCCCGAGCTTGCGTCCACGGCGGTGCTGTTGTTGCCATCGATCCCCGCGCCCACCGGAGACGAAAGCGACGGTCTCGACCTCGGCTGGGTATCGCTGATCCCGAAACCATTCACGGCCGAGCAGCTCACGCGTGCGGTGTCGACGGCGGCGCGAGAGACGGGCGAGGAACGCGTGGAATCGGAGTGGCTGGTGGAAGTGCTCGTCGTGGACGATGATCCTGACTCGCGCCGCGTCGCCGCGAAGTTTCTCGCTGAAGCGAACGTGCGTGTCCGCGAGGCGCAGGACGGTGAGAGCGCCCTGGTCGAGATGCGGTCGCATCCACCGGACGTGCTCGTGCTCGACCTCATGATGCCGGTGCTCGACGGATTCGGTGTGCTCGCGACATTGCGTGCCGATCCGCTACTGGCGCGGATCCCGGTCGTGGTGCTCACCGCCAAGAGTCTCACCGAGGCCGAGCGGCAGTTCCTGTCGCGGTCGGCCGTGCGGGTGCTGCAGAAGGGTGAGCACCGGCTCGCCGACGTGGCGGCGCTGGTGTTGCGGGCCGCCATGCGAGCCGGGCGCGGCAATCCTCCGCCTAACGACGCACAGGCGGCCGTGTCCGCGGCCGTCTGCCGTCTCGCAGCAGGTTAGCATTGAGCGGATGCATGCGCTTACCCTGCTCGCCGGTCGCGATGCCTACGCGCTCCTTCAGCAAAGAGGTCTTCGTGCCGAGGATGTCGACATCATTCCCGCAGCCTCCGGCGGCGCGAAGTGGCTCGTCCTCGCGGGCCTCGATCGGTACCTCTTCGGCGAGTTCCTCCAGCCCCCCCGCCAGCGGCCCATGCACCTCATCGGGTCGTCGATCGGCAGCTGGCGGATGGCGTGCCTCGCCCAGCGTGATCCGGTCGCCGCGTTAGGCCGCGGGCACAACGCATATATTTACGAGCAGCGCTACAGCCCCAAGCCGTCCACCGCGGAAGTCTCGGCCGTACTTGGCCGCGCCCTCGACCTCATGCTCGGGCCGACCGGCGTCGATGAGATTCTCAGCCACCCGTGGGCGCGGCTGCACGTTATCACCGGTGAAGGCCGTGGTCTCGCTGCGAGTGGCCGCCGACCGCTGCTCATGGCGGGGATGGGGCTGGCCGTCGCGGGAAACCTGGTGAGTCGTCGCGCGCTCGCGATGGTCATGCGACGCTGGATCTTCAACGCTGCGGGCGCAGACACGCCGTTCGCGCACATCGCCGACCTGCCGACTCGCCACGCGGGCCTAACGCGTGAGAACACGCGCGATGTGTTGCTCGCGTCCGGTGCGATCCCGCTCCTCGTCGACGGGGTCCGGATTCCGGGCATGCCGGGCGGCATGCACTGGGACGGCGGCGTCGTGGACTATCACGTCGACCTGGACTTCGGGCCCGGTGATGGGCTCGTATTGTACCCGCACTTCTACACGCAGGTGGTGCCGGGCTGGTTCGACAAGTCGCTCACGTGGCGGCGCGCTGGCGCCACGAACTTCCGCCGCGCGTTGCTGCTTGCGCCGTCGCCGGAGTTTGTCGCCACGCTGCCCGGCGGGAAGATCCCCGACCGGCGCGACTTCTACACGATGCCGGAGGCCGAGCGCCTGCGCCGGTGGCAGGCGGTGGTGGACGCGAGCGCAGCGTTAGGCGACGAGTTGCACGAGCTCCTCGAGACGGGGCGCATTGTCGATCGGATTCGGGTCTGGGACTAGCGGGTGCCATTGTTGATGGCGCGCCGGCATCGCGTTAGGGCCGGCTTTAAACAACCGAGGGAACGCAGAATACGGGGAGGGCGCTGGAATGACTCGTAGGGGGTCAGACTCCTTACGCACCGCTCCAACGCGGCGCGTTGGAACGGTGCGTAAGGAGTCTGACCCCCTACCGTGCGGAAGGATGCCTAACCAATCAACGCCGCATCGCACGAATCCCGGCGAGCGAGAACGCCGAAACGTGCGCGACGGCGTCGTCCACGTCGAACGGGCCATCGCCCGCGAGGTCCGGCATCACGGCCTTGAAGCGGTCCGCGAGCACCATCCGACTATACACCAGACACAAACCGTGGACGCTCGCGACGCAGTGCATAACGCGAGGATCGTTCTTCGGACAGGACAACAGCTCGGCGACGATGTCCGCCAGATAGCGAATCCGCGGCGCCATCGCTTCCTGCAGAATGCGCGTCGCAAGCTCGGTGGGTCGACTCAGCTCGTGCTGAACGAGTCGGTGCACCCAGCTGTCGACGCCACGGAGCTCGAACACCCGATACAGCAACCCGCGCACGAAGAGCCGCAGCCGTTCCTCCGCACCACTGCCCTCCGGCGCCGTCAACGCGAGCGTGTTGAACTCACGGACCGCCGCGATCGCCTGGTTCACGACCTCGAGGTAGAGGCCCAGCTTGTCGCCGAAGTAATAGTTGACGAGTGCGAGGTTCGCCCCGGCCTCGCGGCACAGCTCACGCACCGTCACGTCCTCGAACCCACGCTCGGCGAATAAACGCCGCGCGGCATCGAGCAATCGGTCGCGCGTCTCCGCGGGATCATGACCGCCGCGCGCCATGTGCCGCGCAGAGCGCCCTCCGCGGCGGGGTCGCCGGTCACGCCGTCGTATCGGGCTCATAGCTCGCGCTTGAACAGGAACGTCGCCGCCGCCATGGTGGCAACCGAAAACCCGATCATGTAGGTGAGATCCGATGTGATCGCCGCGAAGCCCGTGTCCTTGAGCAGCACGCTCTTGAGCGCGTGGACCGGGTACGTGAACGGGTCCACCACGGCCAGCGCGCGCAACCAGGGCGGGAATGCCTGCTGCGGGTACACCGCGCCGCTCGGGAAGTAGAGCAGGGTATTGAGCACGCCGAACATCGCGCGGGCCATGAGCGGATTGCTCATCCGCACCATGAGCAGAAACATCATGCTCACGAGCGCCACCGACGTGGTAACGATGACAGCGACGAGGCGCAGCAGCTTGAGCGGAGCGAACGCGTTAGGTACGCCAGCGATGAGCGAGCCGACGATCATCAGGGCGATCCCCACGAGCGCCGCCTTGAGCGCGCCCGAGACATTGAAGCCGAGGATGAGCTCGAACTTCGTGATCGGCGTGACGAGATACCCCTCGTGCAGCCCGCGCGCCTTGTCGTCGAGGTAGATGATCCCGCCGCCGATCATCACCATCATAAAGATCGACATGACGATGGTGCCTGGCAGCATGTACTGGACGTACGGCACGTACGGATACACCTCGACCAGCTCCAGCGTCGGCTGCGTGGCGATCCGGCGCGCGCTCGGTGTGGGGCTGTTGTAGGCGCCGAGCAAGCCGGACATCGTGCCGGCGAGCGTCGCGCTCACGAACGTGTCGGTGTTGTCCTCGATCAGCGCGACGCGTGGTGCGTTGCCCGCGAGCGCGCGCCGCGAGAAACCGGGTGGGATCGTCAACACGCCGTTGAGACGTCCGTTCCGGAGTGCGGTGAGCGCCCGCCCCGGGTCGTCATAGGAGACGAGCTCGTAGGTCTGCGCGTTGGCGGCGATGGCGTTGGAGAGCTCGCGCAGCCGGACGGCCGGCACGCCGTGGTCCTGGTCGACGAGCCCGACCTTGAGATTGCGAACCTTGCCGCCGAACGCGTGCCCGAGGATCACGAGCTGCACCATGGGCATGAGCAGCGACATGGCGATGAGCATGGGCGCGCGGCGTAGCCGGAGCAACTCCCGTTCGATGATCGCGAAAGCGCGTTGCATGAGTCGTTCGTGCCTAACGGCGGAACATGAGTCGCTGATCCGCCACCGACGGTGCCTGCAATGCGTCGCGCAGGTCGCGGCCGGTAAAGTGAACGAATACGTCGTCGAGTGTCGTGCTGTGCACCGCCAGCGATCGGACCGCCACGTCGGACTCGGCTGCCGCGGCGATGAGTGCCGTGGTCGTCAACGGCCCGTTGTTCGAGGCGATGCGCACGACGTTGCCTTCGCCGGAAACGCTGTCGACCGCGGGGAGTCGTTCGAGGCGAGCGCGCCAGTCGTGAGGTTCACCGGTGAAGCTCGCCTCGATGAAGTTGCGCCCAGGGATCGAGGCCTTGAGGTTGATCGGCGAGTCGAGCGCGACGAGCTTGCCGTGGTCGACGATCGCGATGCGGTCGCACAGCTTGTCGGCTTCGTCCATGTAGTGCGTCGTGAGGAGGACCGTGAGGTCGCGCGCGGTCTTGATGCGCTGGAGCATCTCCCACACGGCCGTCCGCGAGACGGGATCGAGGCCAGTGGTGGGCTCGTCGAGGAAGAAGATCCGCGGCTCGTGCACGAGCCCGCGCGCGATCTCGACGCGGCGTCGCATGCCGCCGGACAGGTTCTTGACCGGCTTGTTGCGCCAGTCCGTGAGCTGCACGGCCTCGAGCAGCTCGGTGATGAGGCGCTTGCGCTTCTCGCGCGGCACGCCATAGAGCCGCGCGAAGATGACGAGGTTCTCCTCGACGGAGAGCTCGGGGTCGCTCGTGAGCGCTTGCGGAATGACCCCGATCGTGCGACGCACCGTGTCGGAGTCCCTGACGATGTCTGCGCCGCCGACGGTCGCGCTGCCGGCCGTGGGCGCCATGAGCGTCGTGAGCATGCGGATGAGCGTCGACTTGCCGGCCCCGTTAGGCCCGAGTAGCCCGAAGATCTCGCCCTCCTTCACGGAAAACGAGACCTCGTTCACCGCCGTGAAGTCGCCGAATCGCTTCGTGAGCGCGCGGACGTCGACGGCGGCGTTCACGGGCGCGGCGCGGGCACGAGGACGTAGCTCGTCATCCCGACGGCGAGGCGTCGGTCGGCGTTGTCGACGCGGAGCCGGATCTCGAACGTCTTGATGTCGCGCTTGGTGCGGCTCACGTCGCGCTGCGTGGCGAAGTCGGCGTCGACGCCGCGGTAGAATACCGTCCCTCGGCGCTCTGCGCCGGAGGGCAGGCGCACGGTGAGTGTGTCGCCAAGTCGGATGCGGTCGACGTAGGTCTCCTCGATGTCGGCGCGGACCCAGAGGCTGTCGGGATTCACGAGCGTGACGATCGGCTGGCCGGCCGTCACGACTTCGCCGACGCGCGCGGCGCGCACGTCCACGACGCCGGCGCTCGGCGCCGTGATCTCGGTGTACGTGAGCCTAACGTTGGCCTTGGTCGTCTGTGCGGTGGCCGCGGCCTGCTGCTGTTGGCTGGCGGAGAGGGCACTCTGCCGGTTTGACACCTGACGTTCCGCGGCCTCGACGCGTGCGCGGGCGACGGTGAGCGACGTGCGTGACGCGTCGAGCTCCTGCTCGGTGACGCCGCCGGCGGCGAGGAGCGTTTGCTGGCGTTCGAACTGTCGTTGGGCGTTGGCGAGGTTCGCGCGTGCTTCGCTGTCCTGCGCGACGGCGGCGGCCAGCTCGGCGCGGCTTGCCTCGACCTGGGCCGCGACGGCTTCGGCGCTGCGGGCGTAGAAAGCGCGGTCGGCCTGGAGCTCGCCGGGTTCGAGCGTTGCGATGACCTGGTTCAGCGCGACGGAGTCGCCCTCGCCGACCATGAGGCGTCCCACGCGACCGCTGACTTGTGAGCTGACAATCAGGTCGTTGGTGGTGACGACGCCGGTGAGCACGAGGTCGGCGGGTCCGGCGTGTCTGACCTCGAGCCAGCCGACGGTGGAGGCGGCGGCGATGATGACGAGGGCAATGGTGAATTTGCGCGACATTTTGCGCGTTCTCGAGCGTTTTTGATTGAACACACGTATAAAACGCTCGTTTTATTTTGTCAACGACGAAAGCAATCGAGGCCAGATCCATTGGCCTGCAGTCTTTGGATGCGTATGGGGTCAGACTCCTTTCGGATCGTTCCATTGCTCCGCAATGGAACGATCCGAAAGGAGTCTGACCCCGTACGAAGCGTTCTACTTCGCCTTGTTCGCCTCGATCTTCCAGAAATCCCTGATCCACGTCTTCCCGCCATCCTGCGACCCATCCGCGCGCCACAGGAAATGATCGGGCGCAATCGCGTAGTAGCGTATCCGCGTGATCAGCGCGTTCGGACCCGTCCCGTACGTCTGCACCACAAACCGATCGCGGCCGTCGCTCCACGACGTCCCGGGTGCCCACGGAGCGCCCTGTTTCGCGCTCGTGCCGGCGATCTCCCAGGTCTTCCGCGCCGTGTTGTACACACGATACGTCAGCGTTAGGCTCCGGCTCCCATCGTTAGGATTGATCAGGCTGAACTCGTCCTCGATCACGAGGCCGTCATGCGTGCGGTGCGCCGACCAGGTGCCGGCGACGGCGGGGTTGAACGCCGTCGGCGACTTCCGCGACTGGAAGCGGATGTTCCATTTGCCGTCGAGAAAGTCGAAGTCCGTCGGCGTGGATGTGCCGAGGCTGTCGTAGCGGAAGTTGGCGCCGAGCGTGTCGGGCGTAGGGACGTCGGGCAGCTGCGCGACGGCCGGCATCGCGGCGCTCGCGAGAAGCGCGGAGAGAAAAAAGACGCGGCGCATGTCGCTCCACGGATGGGGATCCGATGAGCATGCGACGCTGGAGTAATGTCCTCAACGACAATTCAGCCGGCGGCGCCCGCGACCGGTGACCGGTCGCCGGCGTGCAGCGAGTGGCGCTATGGGATGTAGCGCGCGACCGCCATCGCGATCGTCGTCAGCGTGAGGAGACACGCGGCCAACAACGACGTCATCCCGAGCTTGACCTGGAGTCGCTGCATCTCGGCTGCCTGTTCCGGTGAGGGCGGCCTGCCGCCCGCCGCGATCGTCGCACCGAGCTTCCCTGCGCGGATCCCGAGCGGCGTGGCGACGAAGATCCCAACGAGCGCGGCGATGATCGCGAGCACCCCGCCGATCGCGAACGTCATGCCGCCGTTCGAGCGCATGAACTCGTTCGTGAAGCCGGCCGAGTCGTGCCAGTACAGAGCGATCCCCGAGAGGACCGTGAAGACTCCCGCGACCAGAAAGTAGACAGGGAGCTTCTGCTTCTGAGCGATCTGCTGCATCACGGGGCCGCCGGCGGGTCCGAGGGCGCGGACGGCGGGGATGAGGAACGCGGCCGTGAACATGGCCGTGCCGGCCCAGAATACACCGAACAGGACGTGGGTAAATCGGAGGAGTATGAGCATGGGGGACTAAATAATGTCCACTAGGCTCGGCCGGCAATGGAAACGGCGCGAACCGATAAACGGCGCGCGCCGTTCAGCGGTTCGCGCCCTTCAGTCCTTTCGTTGACAGGTGGCTTTCATTAGCTGCGCACCATAAGTCCCAAGTTGATCCGCCAGCCGAAGCAGCGTCGCCACCGTGTCTCCAAACCCTCGGCCGGCCCGCGGCAGAACGATCTGTGCATCCGCCGTGACGTCCGTGAGCTCCTTGGCCAGCTCGCATCGCCTCGCTGCTGGCGGCTCGGTCGCGAGGTTGCGGGCAAGGGTGACGTCCGCGTTCCCCAACAAGAGCGCCGTGGTATCCGTTGGCTGTGTCGAGTCAGCGAGCCTGAAGTAGCGGATCGCCGTGCGTGGCGACGAGAGCCGGTTGGCCGCGACCGTGTCCTTCGACGCCGCCTGGCCCAGGGAGCGGGCGTACTGCGCGACGCTCGTTCGAACCTCGCCGTTCTCCAGCCCGCGCGTGAGCGTCGCCAGCAGCGTGTCGGGCCCGAGCCCGAGATCGGCTTCGACGAGCGCCTTCTGTACCCAGGCGTTAGGCGCGCGAGGGTTCCGCGCGATGAGCGAATTCACCACCGCGAGCGCCTGACGAAGCTGTCCGTTGCGCCGCAGGTATTGCACGCGCAGCACCACGAGCTCGTCGTCCGTCGGGAAGCGGCCGACGGCTTCCGTCGCGAGATCGAGCGCCAGCGGCAGATCCTGAGCCCCCTCGGCTGCGCCGATCATCCGGATGTAGAAGTCATGCGTTGCGAGTGACGTGTCGAGCGAGACCAGTCGGCGTCCGGCTTCGAGCGCCTGTCTCCAGTGCTTCTGCGCGAGCTCGATGCGCCAGTGGATCATCGCCACTTCGGCATCCTCGGGGAACATCAGCACCGTGCTGTCGATGAGCGGACCGGCCGTTCCCCACGCTCCACGACTCGCCAGCGCGTTCACGAGCGCGAGCCTTGCTCGCCGATTCGAGCGCTCGGCGACGACGAGCCGCGCGAGCATGCGGATCTGATCGTCGGGCAGCCCCTTCGCCTTGTAGGCGTCGGCCGCGAACGCGAGCGCGCGCGCGTTCTCCGGGTGGATACCGAGAATCTCGCTCGAGATCCGAAGCATGGAATCCGGGCCGAGCTTCTGCTGGTCGTAGACGTTCGCAATGCACACTCGGCCTAACACGGACTGCGGGTAGGCTTCGATGGCTTTGTGGGCTTCGGTGAGCGCGCCGGCGTAGTTCCGCGCGCGAGCGAGGTTCACGCAGCGCTGTACGGATTCGACCTGTTTGCGTGCGGCCTGGAACTCGCGCGCGACCAGCTTCGCGACGTCGCTGATCTTCGTCGCTTCCACCGCGGGCAGCGGCTGCACCATGTCGTCGCGCGCGCTCAACGACCACGCGGCCTGCACCTGATAGCCGGTGGGAGTCTTCCGCACGATGCCATTGAGTACCTCCTCGGCGCGGAAGGCCGCTGCGAGCTGGCGGGTGTCCGAGTTCGATAGCGGTTGCTCGGCCGGGTATCCTGCCTTGATCAGGTACTCGGTGATGGTGCTTTCGGGGACGACCCACAGCGCACGCATGTCGTAGTCCGACGCGATGCGTTCGCGCACGGCGTTCGCCACCTGAAAGCCGAGGCGAGGTCCGTCGCCTACCCCCTGGAGCGCTGACATGAGGAGCCTGGGCCCGGGACTCTGGCCGGGCCTGAGCGGTGACTGCTGTGCTGTGCTCGTGGACGTGGCGCCCGCCATCAGCGCCAGGGCGAGAAGCCCGCCAACCACACGCGGGCTCGGGGACCGAGTCGACATTGGTCACTCCCGGCAGGTGGGAGGATCAGTGTAGGATGCGGGGCGACGGTTGGTCAAGAACTGGCACTGCCGAGACAGGCGACAGGCGGCAGGCGCCAGTCGCCCGCAGCGAGCGGCGGCGCGCAGCCAGCAGCGGCAAGTAGCTTCGCGGTTGGTTAGCTTGACTCCACCACCCTGAAAAGAGCTCCTATGCCGGTCTGTCGTCTACTGTTGCTCTCGCTTGCCTCGACCGCGAGCCTAACGCTGAACGCCACGGCGCAGAGCACCGCGCGGGTCCCCGAGCGTGCTGTTCGTCGGGATATCCCGATCACGAACTCGATTCGCCGAGCGTACGCGGCCGGCACGCGAGACTCGACCGGTCGGCCCGGGCGGAACTACTGGCAACTCCGCACCGACTACACGATCTCGGCCCGGCTCGACGCGCCGGCGTCGCGGCTCACTGGCCACGAGACCGTCGTGCTGCACAACAACAGCCCGGACTCGGTCGGGCAGATCGTCCTGCGGCTGGATCCCAACATCTTTCTCGGCAACACACCGCAGGCCGCGCCGTGGGTGCCGGCGGAAGTGACCGACGGCATGGTCATCACGCGACTGACCGTGAACGGTGTGAGCGTGAACCTCGAGGCGTCAGCCGGCGCTTCGGCGGACGGCGCACGCGCCGCACAGGCTGCCGCGGCGGCGCAGAGCGCGCAGGTGCCTAACCAGCCGACGCTCCTGCGCGCGAAAACGACATCAGCGCAGATCAATCTGCCAACGAAGCTCCTGCCGCATTCGACCACGACGCTCGAAATCGACTGGAACCACAAGCTCCCAGGCGGCCCCGGTGTTGGACATCGGATGACGCAGCGGTGGGCGGACACGCTCTACCAGCCGACGCAGTGGTATCCGCGCGTCGCGGTGTACGACGATCTCCGCGGCTGGGACACCGAGCTATACCTCGGTCCGTCGGAGTTCTACAACAACTTTGGTAAGTTCGACGTGCGAATCGACGTGCCGGCCGGGTGGATCGTCAGCGGCACGGGCGTGCTCCAGAATCCGGACGAGGTGCTCACGCCTAACGCCCGCGAGCGGATCAAGCGCGTTCTCTCGACCGACAGCATCACGCAGATCGTCGGGCCTGATGAAGTCGGGCCAGGGCAGGCGACGCAGCGCGGCGCCCCGATCGCGGGCGAGGAAGGCGACCGGCTCGTCTGGCACTTCGTGGCCGACACCGTCAACGACTTCGCTTGGGCGACGGCAAAGAAGTACGTGTGGGACATGACGCGCGCGACGATCCCGGGGAAGGGGCCGGTCCCCATCACGATGGTGTATCTACCGGGCCGAGCGCAGTTCTATGCGCGCGCGGGCGCCGTCGCGCGGCACGCGCTCGAGTTCTACTCGAAGCAGTGGTTCCCGTATCAGTTCCCGCAGCTCACGCTGCAGGATGGCCCGAGCGCCGGCATGGAGTACCCGATGGTGATCAACTCCAACCAGGGCGCGGCCGACCACGAGACGGGTCACCAGTGGTGGCCAATGACGGTCAGCAACAACGAGACGTGGTACGGCTGGATGGATGAGGGCTTCAATCAGTACATGAACGTCCTGTCCGACGCGGACGCCAAAAAGGAGCCAGCCAACTTCGACGCCTACGGCCAGTCGTATGGAGGAGTCAGCGGCAACGAGGCTGAGGCGCCGATGATGTGGAACGCGAACTATGACGGTCCCGCGTTCTACGGCTTCACGACGTACGGGAAGACGCCGCTCATGCTCTCGATGCTGGGCGGGATCGTCGGTGACAGCGCGGTGCAGCGCGCGCACCGCGAGTGGGCACAGGCGTGGATGTTCAAGCACCCGTCGCCGTGGGACTACATGTTCTTCATGAGCCACGCGCTCAAGCGCGATCTGGGATGGTTCTGGTATTACTGGCTGTTCACGACGGAGAGTGTCGACGGCTCCATCCAGAACAGTCGGACGGCAGCCGGCAAGACGACGGTGACCGTTAGGCAGGACGGCCAGATGCCGTCGCCGGTGGTGTTGGAGGTCAAGTTCGCGCCGGGGTCGCAGGCCATTCGGCCAATGAAGAACGCCGTGATGAAGGACAGCCTCACGGCGATCGTCACGTATCCGGTGGACGTGTGGTTCGCGGGGAGCAAGACGTTCGACGCGGTGCTCGACTTCGGTGCCCGACCCATCCAGCGGATTCGACTCGACCCGTCATGTCGTTTCCCGGATCGCGATCCGTCGGACAACTTCTGGCCGCGTTCCGCTGCTCCGGCCGAGCCGGCACAGGGACAAGGCGGCCGACGCGGACCGAGTTGTCCGGCATAAACGGCGCAACCGAACAGGTTACAGGTTACTGGAGCTGGTTATTGGTTATTTGAACCCTCGGGATGCTCATCCCGCCGTGCGAGGCTATCCCGAGGGTTTCTATTACCTGTAACCAATTCCACGAACCAATTACCAGTTCTGTTGCGCCGTCAAAGCTCGGCTCTATCGTGAGATGGCCGAGCCACCCATCCGCCTAACGTCCATCGCCCGCGACATCTCCAGCCACTCGGCGCGGGTCGTGACGGCAGACGTGTCATCGCGATAGCGGGCCGCGGCCGCGAGTAGCTCCCGGCGTTGCGCTGCCCGATCTTGGGGGTGGGCAGCAAGGATGTCCGACACGACGTCATGCATGGCGTGGAGATTGTCGAACACGATCGCCGCGTCGGGGTAGCGAGCCGCGAACGTCGGCGCGACCGCCGCGGTCATCGGCATGACGCTGGGCAATCCCCTGGGAGGATCGACCAGCATCGACGAGAATCGGTCGAGTACTCCCTTCACGAGCCGCTTTCGCTCGGCGTCCGTCGTTCCGGTGAGCAACGCCTCGTAGACGGCGACCTGCATCCAGTGATACGCCCAGATGAGACCATTGAACTTCGGCGCTTTCGCTCGGAAGGCGCCTGAATACGGTTGGCCGTCCATCAGCTCCATGTCCTTCGGCGTCGTGCTGAACGCCACGTCCCGGCGCGACCGGAAATAGTGCACCACGCGGGCGACCTCGGCGTCCTTGCGGTCAGATGGAATGCGATCGTCCGCGAGGATATCGTAGACCTGGCGATGGAGCATGTGCGACCACTCGAACATCTCGTGCACTTCGGGTGCGAACCGCGCGAAGTTCGGCTCGATCGCCTCACCGTCGAGCGGCAGCTTGGGCGGTTCAACGAGCAGTCGCTTGACGATCCAGTCGAACTCCTGGCTCTCGAGACGAGTCGCGCCATCGGCGGGCTGAGTGTAGAGCAGCTCCGAGAGCCGTGCGTGGCCGTAGTCGAATGCGTTGAAGAACCGATCGGCCCGAGGATAGCGGTCGCGGAATACCTGATTGTGATCGGCCGGCAGGTACGATTGGGAGTAGTACGCGTTGGCGGAACAGCCCTCGACCAGGGCCGTCGTCAGCGCCAGCGCGAGCATGGCGGGCAGCCTAACGAGCAGGATGTGCCTCACGGTCTGGTCTCAGGGATCAGCATGCGCGCAGCGCGGCTGGTCGCCACACCGAGCGACACGAACCATGCGGGGCTGGGTCCTGTGAAGCGCGTCCCCACGCTGGCTTCGAGCACAGTGCGGAGCGCGACCTGTCGCCGAAGCCCTGCTTCGACGGTCCAGTCTATGGGTCGATCCAATCCGCGATAGTCCTCGGCAAACACATCGGCGATGACGAGCAGCGAGCGAAGCGGGAGCGTCCGATCGACGGCTGCCCCGAAAAGCAGGCGCGAGCCACCGGGATCAACCTCCGAGGACGCCATCGCGAGTTGGCTCGCGGCCAAGCACGCGGCTGCGAGGCGCCCTCGCGAGCTTCCTGCGCTTCCGGAATTGATCGAGCATGGCGCATCGGGAATTTGCGGGGGAGCGTCGGGCGAAGGGATGGGAACGCGATACGTTCCATACGCCGCATTGGCGTGCACGCGATACTGCCCGAAGGTGCGAGTCGCGATGCCGCGAAGGGTGTACGTGTCACCGCGCGTCAGCGACCCGCCGCCGCTGAATAGCAGCTCCCCCTCGGCCGCGAGCGCGGGCATTCGTTCCGTCTCGACCAGGAAGTTGTGAAAGACTCCTACGCCAACTCCCACGAGCCCGCCGCGTGGTTCAGTGTTGGGCTCGCGGTAGGCGAATGGCGCGCGGAGCTCGAGCTCCGTCCGCGGAAACGCTGCGTATGACACGCGCGGTTCGAGCTGCCACCGGTAAATTCCGCCGGTAATGCGATCGAGACGCAGCGGCGCGATCTGAAAATCGAGTGAGTGCCTCGCGCTCGCCTCGGCGTCCTCAATGCGGACGGGTCGACCGCCATCGATGTTTCGATACTCGGGCTGAGCGCCGGCTACGGCGCCCAGCGCGGCACTCAGAAGAACGACCAGCCCAGCTACGTGAAGCATCATGCGCCGAAGCTACGCACCCGGGCGCGCTCCACGCGAGATGCGTCGAACGCCTCAGAACATGTATCTGATGTTCGCGACGAACGACCGCGGCTGCCCCGGGGCGACGAAGCCGCCCGCGCGCAGCTCCGCGTACTCGCGATCGAGCAGATTGCGCACGCCGAGCTCGAGGTCGCCTTTCGCGACCCGCACGCGACCCGACAGGTGCAGCAGCGCGTACGCCGGGAGCTCGAACCCGAGCTCCTCGTCGAACGGCGTGTAGGGACCGACGACGTTGGTCGAAAGGCGGACGGTCCACGTGCCGCTCGTCGGTTGTGAGACGGCGATCGCGGCGATACCGACGTAACGGGCGGTGTTGAACACGCGCACTTCATCCTTTAGTACGTCGCCGTCGTCGGTGGTGAAGCTGCGGTACTTCGCGTCGTTGATCGTCCAGTCCGTGGAAACGGTCACCGGTTTGGAGATGCGGGCCTCGCCCGACAGCTCGACCCCTCGGCGCCGGCTCGCACCACCGGAGACCGAACAGGCGCAGATCTCGCTGAACTGCTGCTCGTCGCTCACGTCCATCTGAAACGCGGCGGCCGTGGCCGAGACGCGCGACTTGTCGAACTTGAGACCGCCCTCGTAGGACCACGCGGTTATGAGGCCTAACGTCGGGAACGCATTGATGTTGTCGGGCGAGCGGAATCCACGCGACGCGTTTGCGTAGGCGGCGAGCACGGGCGTCAGCTTGACGAGTGCGCCGAGCTTGGGCGAAAAGGTGCCGTGGGAATCGCTGGACGACGTCCCATCGACTGGCTCGACGCGCGTCCACAGGGCATCGTACCGGGCGCCGATCGACAGCGTTAAGCGCTGGCGCACGTCGACGCGGGCCTGAATGAAGGGGGCGCCCGAGAGCTGCTCGCCTGTGCTGCGCTCCTGCGGCTCGACGCGCGTCCGTGCGCTGTCCTGCCAGTTCTCGTAGCGCGAATGATCGAAGCGTCCCTCGACGCCCGCCGTCACCTCGCCGCGCGAGAATCCGACGCTGTAGGCGCTCGTCGCGCCAAGGCCGTAGCGAGAATCCTGTTCCTCAGTCTGCGCACCGCTGCCCTCCTCGCCGCCGCCTTCCGGTGGCGTGGTGAGGAAGAGCTCCCAGCGGCTCTGCGTAGCGTACAGCGTCGACCGCCAGATCGAGCTTCCATGCATCGTCCGAAGGCTCACGCGCTCCTGGGCGCGTCGCTTGAACCCGCCGTCGGTCGGATTCGCGACCGTGTCGAACGCCGCGCGCTCGAATTGGTCGGCGGTGATGAAGCCCGGGGAGTCCCAGGTCGTGCCGTAGAGCTCGACGCCGGCGTCGACGGTCGCGTTAGGCGACAGGTTTCGCACCACCCGGCCATGACCCTGCAGGAGGTTGTACCCGCTGTTCGGACGCCATCCGTCCTCGCGCATGGCGCGGAGCCCGAAGACGCCGCTCGACGAGTCGTGATCGAACCCGGAGAGCACGGTACCCTCGAGACGACCGTACGCGCCACCCGTGAGAAAGCCCTCCGTTCCGCTCATGCGCTCGAGCGTTCGGACGTTGACGACACCGGCCAGGGCAAAGTTGCCGAACAGCGCGCTCGTCGGGCCCTTGATGACGTCCAAGTCGTTGATCGCCTCCGGGAAGATCAGGCTCCAGTCATTGTACCCCTCGGCGTGTCCGTTCACCGGCTCGTTGACCGGGACGCCATCGATCCACAGCGCTAGGTCCGTGGAATGGTCGGAGCTGAACGCGCGAATGGACGCGTCCGACGCGAAGCCAGGCCCCTGTCCCTGGTCATGCACTTCGATGCCCGCGGTCTGTCGAACGAGGTCCCAGGTGTTGGTTGCCGGCGTCAGCCGGATCAACTGCGGCGCGACATTGATCGCCGCCCTGGGCTCGTCGCGGTCCGCGCGTGTTGTCGTGATGGTCACGGCCTGGAGTTGCGTCGACTTGCGGGCGGTCGAGTCGCGCCTGGTTGTGTCGCGCGTGGCCTGCTGCGCGCGAATCACGCTGGACGAGCAAAGCAGGAGTGCGACGAGCGCGCAACGCGCCGGGCGCACGGTACGAACAATGGAACGCATGAGGTCCTCGCATCGGGATGGTGCCGCGACGCACGGGCGTGCGGAGCGGCGCGGCGCGTGGTGTCACGCGCGCGCTGACGATCAGCCGATGTAAGGTGCTGGAGGTCCGACCGAAGGCGGTCGACTGTGTTCTGGTTCCGATGGTACGTGGGCGGTATGCCTAACGGCAAACCGGGTCGCCGGCCGAACGGCTGGCGCGGGGAGCAGGGCACTCGTGTCGACTATTGCGACGGGAGCCGAATCACAGCACGGGCCCGGGCACGTACAACAATGCGAATGGTGCCCGTCATTGCCGTGACGCGTTGCCCTGGTGGCGTGGTGGGCTGCGTCGTTGGACCCCGGAGCGTGCGAGACGGTGGCCGACGCGGGCCCGGCCACGTGGGCGACGCCATCGTGCATGGCGCACGCGTGCAGTGCCGCCGGCTCCTCCTGAACCACGAAGGACCAGGCCGCGAAGACCGCGGCAAGCGTGCGACGACACGGGGCCCACAGCATTGCGAAGAGTACTATTGGCGGTTGGCGAGACCAGGGCCAGCGGTGTGTTCCAGTAACCCGACGAACCGATCGCCACACGGGCAACCCCGTCCTGATCGGACCGGACCTTGCTCACGGCAAGTCGCGCGCCGGTTGGCGTTCGCCCGCTAGCTATAACGAGTTGATTGGCATTGGCCGGCCATCGACCAGCACGCGCACCGCGCCGCCAGTCTTCGTCGAGTACTGCTCGTGCGACGGCGTAGTCAGCTGGTTCGTCGCTTTCCGACCACGCCGACGTGTCAGAAGCATGCGTTTCATCCGCCACCACCTTGGGAGTGGGTTGGCAGAAAGGACACCTTCGCCCGAAGCGGCATGAGCGTTCGCTCGTACGCGGGCCTAACGAATCCGAAAACCGCGCGCGCACGAGGGTCGGGGATCTCTATGGGATTTTTATGCGGCCCGCGGGAATCTTTGTGCGGTCTTTATGGCTTGGGCATTAAGTAAAGAGCGTCCGGGTTCTGGTCCGCGACCTAACCGCGCCCTATGCCGACGCCTTACGCGCAGCTCAAACAAATCCTCTTTGGCCGTCCACTCCCGAGCGAAAGGCTGGAGCATGAACGGTTGAACAAGAAGACCGCGCTCGCGGTGCTGTCGTCCGACGCAATCTCCTCGGTGGCGTACGCCACCGAACAGATCCTCCTCGTGCTCGCCGTCCTCGGCACGGCGGCACTCGGGTACGTCCTCCCGATCTCGGCCGTGATCGTCGGCCTGCTGGTACTCGTCGCACTCTCGTATCGTCAAACGGTATTCGCGTATCCGAATGGCGGCGGCTCGTACACGGTCGCCAAGGACAATCTCGGCGCGATGCCGGGGCTTGTCGCGGCCGCGGCGCTCCTCACGGACTACATTCTGACGGTCGCTGTCTCGATCTCCAGCGGGATCGCGGCAATCACGTCGGCGTACGCGTCCCTTGCGCCCCACACCGTACTGCTCTGCACGGTGTCGATCATCGTGCTCATGCTCGTCAATCTCCGTGGTGTGCGAGAGTCGGGCATGGTGTTCAGCGTGCCGACCTACGTGTTCATCGCGCTGATGCTGCTGCTGATCGTCGTCGGTATCGCGAAGCTGATCGGCGCCCATGTGGGCTCGGCGAGCACGGCGCTGCCTAACGTCAACCCAGTCTCGGCACCGCCGCGCGGCACGGGCTGGCCGCTTGGCTTCGCATTCACCTTTCTCATCCTGCGTGCATTTGCCGAAGGGTGCGTGGCCATGACGGGGACGGAAGCGATCTCCAATGGGGTCGGCGCGTTTCGGCGCCCGGGCTCGAAGAACGCGGCGATCACGCTCGGCTGGATGGCGGCAATTCTCGCCGCGTTCTTTCTCGGCACGAGCTGGCTCGCTCGCGGATTCCACGTCATGCCGACAGCGACGGAGACCGTCCTCTCGCAGCTCAACCGACAGATATTCGGATCCGGCGCGCTCTATTTCGCGTTGCAGTACGCGACGTTCGCGATCCTCGTTCTCGCCGCGAACACGGCGTTCGCCGACTTTCCGCGGCTGGCGAGCATTCTCGCGAACGATCGATACATGCCGCGCCAGTTCGCGGCTCGCGGCGATCGCCTCGCGTTCTCGAACGGCATCGTGGTGCTCGCGGTTGTTGCGATGCTGTTGACCTGGGCCTTTCGCGGCGACACCGCCGCGCTCATCCCGCTCTATGCGATCGGCGTGTTCGTCTGCTTCACGCTCTCGCAAGCGGGGATGGTCGTTCACTGGGTGAAGGAGCACGGCGCCGGATGGAAACGCCGCGCGCTTCTCAACGGGCTAGGAGCGACGGCAACGGGAATCGTGGCGATCGTGCAGGTGACAACGAAGTTCACGCACGGCGCGTGGATCGTCGTGCTCATCATCCCATTGATCGTCTGGCTGCTGCTGACGATTCATCGCCATTACGTGCGTTTCGCCGACGAGATCAGGTTCACCGGCCAGAGCCCGATCACGCCGCTCCACCATACGGTGATCGTGCCCGTGAGCGGCATCAACAAGGCTGTCGCGGGCGCGCTCGTCTACGCGACGACGATCTCCGACGAGGTAGAGGCGGTGTACGTCGAGAACGAGATCAACGTGACGCACCAACTCGAGAAGGAGTGGGACGATTGGGACATCGGCGTTCCGCTGGTCGTGCTGGCTTCACCCTATCGGTCGGTGCTGCGGCCTCTGGTCGATCATGTGGAAAGTCTCCGCATGCTCAGTCCCGGTGAGCTCGTGACCGTGGTCGTTCCCGAGGTCGTTCCCAGGCGATGGTGGGAGCATCTGCTCCACAACAAGACGGCGCTCTACATCCGGACGGCGTTCATGTTCAAGCCTAACGTCGTCGTGACAGCCGTGCCGTGCCTGTTAGGCCACGCGTATCGCCTTCGTGAGTGGATGGAGCATGACGAGGATCTCGACCTCGGGAGTGAGACTCGTCTCGGTGCCGCTCGGGCTCCCGTTCGGCTTACCGCCTCATGACGTGGCGAATGAGCGTGCGACCGAACCGCGGGCCCAGTTGAGGCCGGACGTCAAAGTCTTCCACGAGCGCCAGCGTGCTCGCTTCGGCGCGCCGCTTCTTCATTTCGCGATCGACCGCTTTGTCGGTGCGGTCCGCGAGCACGGCGTAGATGATGGCGGCGAGAACGACGTACACGAACATTTGCATGGCGGACTCCCGAAACACGGATCGCCAGCCTCGGCGTAGGTGTAGGGTAGGAGTTTCCGCGTAAAGACCGCACAAAAGTCGGCGCGTCGGGCCATAAAAATTGCGTAAATGTCATCCCGAGCCGACAGGCGCTTGTCATCCCGAGCCGCGGGAGCCCGCGAAGCGGGCAGATGAGGGATCCTCAGGGTCCCGACAGAGGGCTCTCGCTCGGGACGATGAGGATCCCTCGCTGCGCTTCGCTACGCTCGGGATGACTAATCTGCGTTAGGCGGGGAGTCCGCCGCCGGAAGCACCAGCGTGAACACGCTCCCACCCCCTCGCCGCGCCTCGTACAGCACATCGCCGTCCTGCTCGGCTGCCAGCCGCCGGGCGATCGCGAGCCCCAGTCCCGCGCCGCCTATGTCGGGCGCGACGTCCGGCGCCCGATAGAATGGCTCGAAGATCCGACTCGTCTCTGCCGCTTCCACCCCCGGACCGCGGTCCGCCACCGCGAACCGCAGCTGTTCCCCCGCGCGGGTCACGGTCAGGTCGATCGTTTCGCCCGGCGGGCTGTACTTGTCAGCGTTCTCCAGCAGGTTGACCAGCGCGCGGAGCGACTGCACAAAGTCGAAGCGGCCGAGTAGCATCGGGTCGGCCTGGCCGTTGCCTGACGCGCCGCTGGTCACCCGGATCCGCTTCGGGTCGATCGCGCCGGCGACGCGCCGGAGCGCGGCGCCAATGAGGTCCTCGGCCGCGTTGATCTCGGGGCGCATCGGCATCGCCCCGGCGTTGAGCCGCGACAGGTCCAGCAGGTCGGCAACGAGTCGGTTGAGTCGATCAGCCTCCTCTTCGATCGCGAGGGCTTCCGGGCTGCCCGCCTCACCTAACGAGTGGGCCAGGGCCTTGATGCTGGTGAGCGGCGTTCTCAGGTCGTGCGACACGCCGGCGATCAGCGCCGACTTGAGCGTGTCCGCCTGTCGAAACGCCTCCGCGCGTTCCGCCTCGGCCACGAGCTGCACGCGTTCCACGCCGAGCGCGGCGTAGAACGACAGTGCCCGGAGGAATTGCTCGCGCCCCGAGTCGAGCGAGTACGGCTTCGCGTTCGAGACGCGCAGGACGCCCACCGTACGGTCGCGGACAATGAGCGGAGCCAGTAGGGTGCGGATCTCGGTGTCCTCCGCCGGCCAGCGCAGCAGCTCGTCCGAATCGTCGCCCGCCCCGATCCACTTCGTGCCGTCGGCACGCTCCGCGGCGACCGCGCGCTTCTCGGCCACCCACACCGCGAGGCTCCACGGGCTCGTCACGTCGGCAGCCGACCCGGCCCCGTCGGAGCATGGGCCAGTCCGCGTGAGGAGGGCCAGCTGCGGCGGTGTCCCGCGCGGGACCAGCACCTCGCAGCAATCCACGCCGATCGTCGACCGAATCACCTCGGCGATCGCGAGCAACGCGTCTTCAGCGCGGCCGGCGTTGAGCGTCTCGGAGCCTAACGCGGCGAGTCGCTCCACCTCGATCGCTCGCTGGCGCGCGATCTCGGCGCGCTCCTGGGCGCGGTTCAACAATTGTGCGGCGACGACGCCCGTCGTGAGAAACGCCGCTAGCACGATCCAATCGAGCGGATCGCCGATGATGAACGTGTAGTACGGCGTCAGGAACAGGTAATTGAACAGCGTGAACGACAGCACCGCGAGCCCGACCCCGAGCGCGCGGCCGCCGGCGGCGCTGCCACCCAGCACGACGATGAGGAAGCCGAGGGCGACGTGGGCCTTTTCGAGCTGAGGGCGCAGCAGGAACATGACGCCGGTGACCACCGCCAGGACCCCGAGCCATGTCACCCACCTGACGACTGCGTGCATGACGGTTGGCGGCGCGTCGTGAGGCACGCCGTACGGGCTCAATCTGGGCTCGACCCGCGGCTGTTCCACCTCAGCCCTCCGGCTCGAACCGATACCCGACGCCCGGCTCCGTCACGATGTACTTCGGCTCGTACGGATCGTGTTCGATCTTCCGCCGGAGATGCGCCACGTACACGCGCAGGTACTGCTGCGCGTCCCCGTGAGCCGTGCCCCACACGGCCCGGAAGAGCTGCTGATGTGTGATCGTCTTGCCGGCACTCTTCACGAGGGCGATGAGCAGCCCCCACTCGGTCGGTGTGAGATGGACGGTCGAGTCTCCACGTGTCACCGTGCGCCGCGCGATGTCGATGATGAGATTGCCCACATGCAGCGGCTCGTCACCGCCCGGCACTCTGGCCATCCCGGCGCGTCTCAGCTGCGCGCGCACGCGCGCGCGAAACTCCGCGGGCCCGAACGGCTTGGTCACGTAGTCGTCGGCACCGGCGTCGAGCAGCGCCGTCTTCTCGGTTTCGGAGTCACGCGCCGAGAGCACGAGGATCGGCGCGCTCGTCCACGTGCGGAGCCGCCGACAGACCTCGATCCCATCCATGTCGGGAAGCCCGAGGTCGAGCACGATGAGATCAGGGCGCTCGGCGGCCGCGATCGAGAGCGCTTCGCCGCCGGTCCGCGCTTCGAGTACGCGCGGCACATCGGGCCGCAGCGCGTCCTTCACGACTCGGCGAATGTTGGGTTCGTCGTCGATCACGAGGACACGTCGTTCGGCGGTCGCGAACAAGGGCGCGCGCGTCTCTTCGTTGGTGACCACAGCGGTAACCTATCGGCTTTTACGCTTTTTTTATGTGTCGGCGCCGCCCGGATCCCCGTCAATCGCTTAGGCTGCACGTCTAGCTACCGGATCCATCTCCGGTTCGAGCCCGCCACAACCCGCTGTTCCTCGATGCGGCCGAACGAAGTAACAACGCCTCTCGCCCCGTCCACCACCAGCGTGGCCGCGCCCGACGTAATCCCGGACGGGGAACCTAACACCGGCCACTCCGCCGCCCCTAACGGCGAGGCGGATCAGGACGACAGTCACGGCCATCCTCCGGCGAAGCCCGTCGGCAAGCGACTCGCCATCCTCTCCCTCACGGCGCTCGGCGTCGTGTACGGTGACGTTGGCACGAGCCCGCTCTACACGATGCGCGAGACGTTCTCCGCCGAATATGGCATGACGCCAAACCCGGCGAACGTCTACGGCATCCTCTGCCTCGTGTTCTGGGCGCTCATTCTCGTCGTCGTGTTCAAGTACCTCGTCTTCATCCTGCGTGCGGACAACCGCGGTGAGGGCGGCGTGCTGGCCATGCTCGCGCTGCTGCTGCAGAAGCAGTCCCGCGTGACGGATCGACGTCGACGGATGATTCTCATCATCCTCGGCGTGTTCGGAACGGCACTCCTGTTCGGGGACGGCGTCATCACGCCCGCGATCTCGGTGCTGAGCGCCGTGGAGGGCCTGGAGGTCGCGACGCCGGGCTTGCAACCGTTCGTCGTCGGCATCGCCGTGGTCATTCTGTTCGTGCTGTTCGTTTTCCAGAAGCACGGAACCTCGCGCGTGGGCAAGGCGTTCGGACCACTGATGCTGATCTGGTTCCTGACGATCGGGACACTCGGCCTGATCGAGATCGCGCGAGAGCCGCAGATTCTCGTGGCGATGAATCCGGTGTATGCGGTGCGCTTCATGGGCGAGCATCGGTTCGCCGGCTTCGCCGTGTTAGGCGCGGTCTTCCTGGCGGTGACGGGTGCGGAGGCGCTGTATGCGGACCTCGGCCACTTCGGGAAGCGGCCCATCCGGCTCGCGTTCTTCGTGCTCGTTCTCCCCGCGCTGCTGCTGAACTATTTCGGCCAGGGAGCGCTGCTCCTGCGAATGCCGCAGGCGGTCGAGAACCCGTTCTATTACCTCGCGCCGCGCTGGTTCCTCTATCCATTCCTCGTCGTCGCGACGCTGGCGGCGATCGTGGCGTCCCAGGCGCTCATCTCGGGGGCGTTCTCGCTGGCCCAACAGTCGATTCAGCTCGGCTACAGCCCCCGCCTGACGATCGTGCACACGTCGCAACGCGAGCACGGGCAGATCTATGTGCCCGAGGTGAACAAGGCGCTGATGGTGGGCACGCTGCTCATCGTGCTCGGGTTCCGGTCATCGGACGCGTTAGGTGCCGCGTACGGCATTGCCGTGACGGGCACGATGGCGATCACGACCATGCTGTTTGCGGTGGTTGCTCGCACGCAGTGGAACTGGCCGCTGTGGCGGGTAGTGTTGCTGTCGAGCTGCTTCTTCGTGTTCGATTTCGCGTTCCTCGGCGCGAACGCGCTCAAGATAGAGCAGGGTGGGTGGGTGCCGCTCGCGATCGCTCTGTCGATCCTCACGCTGATGACGACCTGGAAGCGGGGCCGAGCAATCCTGGCCGAGATCATGTTACGGTCGAGCATGCCGCTGGACCTGCTGCTCGCGGACATTGGTCGCAAGCGCGTGCATCGCGTACCAGGGACGGCGGTGTTCCTGACATCGGTGACCGACGGCGCGCCGGTGGTGCTGCTGCACCACCTGAAGCACAACAAGGTGCTGCATCAGCAGGTCGTGTTGATGTCGATCGTGTCCGCCGATGTGCCGGAAGTGGACGACGCGGAGCGTCTCGAGGTGACGGCCCTGGACCACGGCTTCTTCCGCGTAACCGCGGAGTATGGCTTCATGGAGACGCCTAACGTTCCGCGCATTCTCATGATGAGCGACCGGTACGGCCTTCGGGCGCGGCCGGGCGATACGAGCTACTTCCTCGGTCGCGAGCGGCTGATCCCGACTGGGCGGTCGCGGATGGCGCGGTGGCGGAAGAAGCTGTTCAGCTTCATGTCAAAGAACGCCCGCTCGGCGACGGAGTTCTTTGGCATTCCTCCGAATAGAGTGGTCGAGCTTGGAGCACAGATCGAGTTTTGAAACAGCGCAACGGAACAGGTAACTGGTTACTGGAATTGGTTATCGGTTATTTGACCCCTCGGGATGCCTCTCTAAGGCGAGATGAGCGTCCCGAGGGTTCGATTACCTGTAACCAATTCCAGTAACCAGTTACCTGTTCCGTTTGCGCCGTTCGCTAACAGCCGGGCATCCGGAACGCCCCAATCCGCGTCGAGTAGTTCACCGCATCCTTCTTCAGATAGTCGCCGACGTACCAGATGGTGCAATCGTCGCTCGGATCGACAGCCGTCTGCGTATAGTCTTCCCACCGCAGCGTGTTCGCTTGCGCTCCCTCGCCCTCCACGAGCACCGTCTCGCCTAACGTCAGCGTCCCCTTCGGGTCGTTCATGAGTCGGCCGGCAAAGCGCTGGCCCGCGAAGTGCGGCGTCCCGCCGAACGAGTAACCAATGCCGATGTTCCCGTGCTTGTCCATCGCCGGGCTCGCCATCCATCGGTAGAACCCTCCGGGCGCGTACGTGCCCTGCTGATAGACCGAGACCTGCCGTTGCTTGTCGACGCGTAGCTCGTACCAGCGCACGCCACCGCCACCGTTCGCCGTGTTCACCGAATGCACCGCGACGACGGACTCGCGGTTCCCGATCCGGCGATACACGAGGCGCGCCATGATCTTGTCGCCCTGCGCGTCGAGCCGACGATCGATCCCCGGTTGCGGCACGCAGTTGGAGAGCTGGCCGTCGCACAGATAATGGTAGGGCGCGACGGCGAGCTTCGACGGGCCCGTGACGTTGGTCTTCGACGGATCCTTCCAGTCGACGTGGAAGGACCAGACGTCGAGCGTCGAGTCCTCCATCACCTTCTTCAGCTGTGTCCCGCCGGCGGCGATCATGATGTTCGGCGCACCCGGGGGCGGCGGCTGCTTGCCATCGAGGTCGGCGTTGTTGAGGAAGTTCACGCCGTCGATGATCACGCACTGCTCGGTCGCATCCTTCCCCTGGAGCATGCTCGCGCGATCGGCGACGCACGCGTGCTTCTGAATGACTTCATCGCCAGTACTCGTAGGCACGTAGTATCCGTCGGGCCAGACTGCCGGCCGAGGATAGTCGGGGAAGAGCGGGCGCACGAACTCGTAGCGGTAGTACGGCCCGAACGGGTCCGCGCCAATGCTCACCGCGTAGCACATGGCGTATACACCTGAATCGGACGGTGGTCGCTGACCAGGCGGGCGCTGGGCTGCCGCTCCCGCGCTCTCGGGGGGCGGCGGTGGCGGGACGTAGAGTCGAGCTGCGGCACCTGGCTGGCCGGGTTCGCCGCGGACGCTGCGTGCCGCCGGTTCTCCATCCTTGCCCGCGGGAGGTGCATCCTGCCTAACGGGGAGCCGGCTGAAGATCGGCATGACGATCAGCCAGCGATCGGCGAGCTGGTCGTACCGCACGACAGCGTCGCCGTTGTTGCGCGCCTCGCACCCGCCGCCAAATCCCTTGAAGACGTTGCGCGTCTCGCCGGGGCCGTAGAGTACGAGACCGGTGCTGTCGTACTTCGCGCCCTTCTTCGTGAAGATCGCCATCCGTGTGTTGACGATCTGCACGATGTGGTTCGGACCCACGGCGAGCGTGTTGTCCGACGGATTCCGCAGGTTCGTGGACCCTTGCGGTCCGCTGAACCCGACGCCCAACCCGTCGAAGCTCGCGGCGAGCGTCGCTGGCGGTTTCGTCCCGAACGTGGTTTGCTCGACGGCCGCCGAGCCGGGTGGCGTCATGATGACTGGAAGGCTGGCGGCTCCGGCGCCGCTCGGCATCTCGTTAGGCTCGACCGCCATCACGCGATGTGCTCGGTCGAGGTCTGGATGGTTGCCCGATGCAGCGACGTCGAACGCAGCGACGTCGAACGCAGCGACGTCGAACGCAGCGACGTCGCGCGCGTCGAGTGGACCCGACACGTCGTGCGCGATCGCCGGTGTGGTAGTGACCGTCGTGTGTGCGCGGACGTTTGGCGTCTTCCCGACGCGGAGTGCGACTACGCCAATCGCAGCGACTGCGCAGAGCGCGGAAAGAATGCGGACCCGATGCATTGGTTGTTGTGCCGCCAGGGTGACTTACACGGTTGTGAAGAGACTCCGCACGGTGGAGACAAGTTACATGCGACTGGCGACTGGCGACTGGCGGCCGGCGGCAGGAAAGGCGCGTGTCATTCCGAGCGAGCGGCAGTGAGTCGAGGAATCGCTGTCGTCCAGTAGAGTGCCTCTGTTCCCCGTTCCCGGCGGTCGCCCGTCGCCCGTCGCCAGTCGCCCGTCGCCAGCCGCCAGCCGCCAGCCTGAGCCGGAACATGATTTGCCTCCAAGCTCGCGAGTAGAGGAGGCGACATGACAACCAAGAGCTCACAGGCCAGTAAAGTTGTCGAGGACGCGACCAGGGAGGCCGCGCGTGATGACCGGGAGCGCACGCATTCCCCGTCAGCGATGCGAGCGGCAACGAAGCGCGTCGAGGAGCTTCAGCGTCTCACCGGCCTCGAGCGTTTCATATTCGAGAACGCGCTCACGATCGTCGCCTTGGCGTTCTTCCTCGTCTCGATGCTCGGCCTCGTGATGGCTGGCCACAGCGCGTACAACGAGGATCAGCGCCAGCACGGCCAACCGACCGTCAGTGTCCCCGGCTATCTCACGAGCGGCCACTTCACGGAAGCGATCGGCGAGAACTGGGAATCCGCTTTCCTGCAGATGGGCGTGTTCGTGCTGCTCACGCGCTATCTCTATCAGCGTGGCTCATCCGAATCCAAGAGCATCGAGGGCGCCGAGGCGGTCGACGAGGATCCGAGCGATGCGCGCAACGACCCGAACGCGCCGTGGCCGGTGCGACGCGGCGGCATGTGGCTCGCGCTCTACCGGAACTCGCTCAGCGGCGTCCTGCTCCTCATGTTCGCGCTGTCGCTCTGGCTGCACGCCGCCGGCGGCGCCGCCAAGTACAACGAAAACCAGCGCGCGCACAACGAACCTACCGTCTCGACCATCGGCTATGTCGGCACGAGCGAGTTCTGGTTCGAGTCGTTCCAGAACTGGCAGAGCGAATTTTTCTCCGTCGGAGTGCTCGCTCTCTTGACGATCTGGTTCCGGCAGAAAGGTTCGCCGCAGTCGAAACCGGTGGCGGCGCCGATGGAGGATACGGGAGAGTAGAAACCGGCGGCAGGCGATCGGCGACGGCCAGGGACGGACGACGGACGACGGAGCGTGTCATGCCGGGCGGCACGTTGTCATTCCTCGACTCGCTGCCGCTCGCTCGGAAGGACACGCGCCTTTCCTGCCGCCGGCCGCCGGCCGCCGGTCGCCAGTCGCCAGTCGCCAGTCGCCAATCAGTCTGAACGCAGAACCGTATTCGGATCCGCTCGCAACGCCCTCGCCGCCGGCGCCGCGCACGCCGCCACCGCGACCGCAACGAGAACCAGCGCGACCAGGCCCAACACCGTCGGATCCGTCGCCGACTGGTGGAACAGCAACGGCTCGATCCACCGGCCCGCCCCGATCGCGACCGCACTGCCAATGGCAATGCCGCCGACCGCGAGGCGCACCCCTCGCGCGACCACGAGCCTAACGACGTCCGACCCACGCGCGCCGAGCGCGATCCGCACGCCCAGCTCGTGCATCCGCTGGCCGACGTCGTACGCAATCACTCCGTAGAGCCCGACCGCGGCGACGATCAGCGCGAGACAGCCGAACGCCACGAACATCGCCGCACCCGCGCGCCACGAATGCCGCTGCGCATCGAGCAGGTCGCTCAACGGTTGCGTGGTCACGTACTGCTGCCCAGGCATCAGCGGCTGCAGCGCGCGCCGCACCCCCTCCGCCATCTCGGCTGGATCGCCCCGTACGCGCAGCAGCAGATACGACCCGCCCTCGCTGGGGAACTGGTCCATCGGCAGGTAATATCGAAGCGGTTGATCCGCGAGCGGGTCGTGCACCGCGTCTTCCGCCACGCCAACCACGGTCGTGCACGGGACGGTATCGGCATTGAACCGGATACATCGGCCTAACGCGTCCTGCCCGGGCCACAGTACCTGCGCCATCGAGGTGCTCACGACCGCGACCGTCGGTGAGCCGAGTCGATCCGCCACGGTGAACGCGCGCCCGCGAAGAATCCGCGTGCCCACCGTCGCGAAGTAGTCCGCGCCGGCCGATTGATACGTGAAGCGCCCGAGCCGCCCGACCGAGTCGATGCCCGGTACGAATAGCGACGCCGTGGATGTTCCCTGGAGCGGCATGTTGCTCGCCCACGCGGCGTGCGTGACGCCTGGAATCGCCGTCGCCGCCTCGAGCACGCGCTGTCGGAGCGGGACGCGCTGCTCCATGGTCATCGACTCGCCGCGGCGGTGCCACTGCACGAGCAGTACCGGATCGACGTCATAGCCCAGTCGCACATCGCGCAGTCGATCGAGACTCCGCACGAACAGCCCCGCGCCGACGAGCAGCACCACCGACAGCACGACCTGGACGACGAGCAGCGCGCCACGCATGGCCGGCCGCTGATTCGTCCCTTCTCGCACGCCGGCCTTGAGCGTCCGCGCGATGTCCGCGCCGCGCGCGAGCAGGAGCGGCGAGAACCCGGTGAGCGTGCCCGCCACGAGCGCGGCCACGAGCGCGATGCCTAACGTGCGCGCGTCGGCCGCGACGCCGACCACGCCGGCGGACGGAAGAACCAGCCGTCGGAGTGCCGCGCCGCCCCACTGCGCGATCGCGAGCCCGGCCACGCACCCGGCGAGCGACAACACGAGGCTTTCCGTGAGCGACTGCGCGACAAGCCGCCCACGCCTAACGCCGAGCGCGAGGCGGATCGCCACTTCGCGCTGGCGTCGGAGTGAACGGGCGAGAAACAGGTTCGCGACGTTCGCGCACGCGATGAGCAGGACGGCGACGGCAACTCCCATCACCCACACGAGCGTCCGCGCCTCGAGCCCGGGGTACGGGCCGGCCGCGGTCTTGAGTGCGCCGGCGACGGCTATCGGCCGTTCGGTCTCCGCGCGTCGCAAGAACGGGTGAATGGCTCGTGCGGCCGCGCGACTCCGAACGAATGCCTGGGTGAGGTCCGCGTTCGCCTGCTCGATCGATACGCCGGGCTTTCGACGGACCATCATCTCCGTCCAGTCCCACACGTATCGCTGCCAGTAGCCCACCGACGATCCGCCGGACTGGTGCGCGCCGAACGTCGTGATCGGGAGGTAGGCGACCGGCGAGTTCCCATCGGCGACGCCAGTGAAGCCCGGCGCCGCTACGCCGATGATCGTACAGATGATGTTGTCGATCTGGATCGACTGGCCGAGCACATCGCGGGATCCGAGCTCCGCCGTCCAGAACGCATGGCTCAGCACCGCGACGTTCGCCCCGCTCGGCGTCGTATCCTCGGCCGCCGTGAAATAGCGGCCGAGCATTGGGCGAGCGTCGAAGAAATCGAAGTAGCTGGCGCTGACGGCGGCGATCGGCCGCTCGCGGGAGGTCGTTCCCGATCCCACGGCCACGACTGTTGGGTAAAACGCGGCGGACTGCGAGAACGACGTGGTCCAGTTGGTGAGGTCGAGGTACCTCGCGTACGGGAACGACTCGCTCGTGAGGAAGCGCTCCGCTCCCGGCAGGCGCAGGTAGACCCGATGCACGCGCGACGGGTCTCGCAGGTAGGCGAACGACCGGAACATGAGCTGGTCGATCACGTTGAACATCGCGGCGTTGGCGCCGATACCGAGGCCGAGCGTGAGAATGACGGCCGCAGCGAAGCCCGGTTCGCGGCGGAGGCCGCGGATCGCGTAGCGAATGTCCTGTTGGAGATGGTCCAGCCAGGGGATCGACCACTCGTCGCGGGCGCTTTCTCGAACCCGCGTGACATTCCCGAGCCGCCGGCGCGCGGCACGCGCGGCGTCCTCCTCTCGCGCGCCTCGTGCCCGTTCGTCGCGCGCGAGCTGGTCGCGATGGAATCGGAGCTCGTCCGCGAGCTCGGCGTCGAGCCGATCTCGACGAAGCCAATCGTAAAGGCGGGCAAGCAGTTCGCGCATGAGCGACTCGGCTGGAGACTAGGGCATAGACAATCTATGGCTTTGGAAGGTTTGTAAAGAGCAGGCGACTGGCGGCCGGCGGCCGGCGACCGTCCCCCTCGCTGGCTCTCCGCCCCGTCCCCAGCAGTCGCCGGCCGCCGGCCGCCTGTCCGGATGGTCCAACCTGCCTAACGCCACCAACCTCAACGCCAGATAACAACGCGCCCAGCCACAACGCTCTCAACAGGACTCGCGTAGGCGCATCATGGAACGTCGTGGATTTTCGATCGGGCTGTGCCTGCTCGCGACGCTGGGGGCATGCGTGCCGGCAAGGCCGCGAATCGACGGCGCTCCCGCCGCACCCCCAGCGCCGTCGGCATTATGGCCGGTGCCGCAGGCGGTCAAGGAGCCGCCGCCACCCGCCGCCGTACCCGTGGCGCCTGAGGCCACCCAGGCGCTACGGGGAGATACAACGGATTTCGAGGGCCACCGTCTCGAGGTCGACGACGTCGTCGACCTCGCTCTCCGAACAAACCCCACCACCCGCGCATCCTGGCTCAACGCCCGCGCCGCCGCCGACGCGTACGGGTCGAGCCGCGGTGCCCTGTTGCCCAGCCTCGATGGCACCATCAGCGCCGGTCGCACGAGCGCCGCGCCCGGATCCATTGCATCGTTAGGCACCGTCCCCGGGGAAGTCGGCACGCGTAATGCCGCTACCGGCACCCGCTCACAGCTCACGACATCCGCCACGCTCTCCTACCTCCTCTTCGACCTCGGCGGTCGCAGCGGGTCGATCGAGGAAGCCAAGCAGCGCGCGATCGCCGCTGACCTCACCCACAACGCCACCGTCCACGACGTCATCCTCCAAGTCGAGTCCGCACTGTTCTCGTACCTCGCGACGAGATCGCTCCGCGAAGCGCAGGAGGTGTCCGTGCAGGAGGCGATCGCCGACACGGCCGCGGCAGCCGAACGCATGCACGTCGGCGTCGCGACGCTCGCGGAAGTGCTGCAGGCTCGAACACAGCTCGCGCAGGGACGCCTGCAGCTCGCCACGCTGCAGGGCCAGGAGATCACCACGAAGGGCAACCTGGCGACGGCGATGGGGCTACCGGCGAACGCACGCTTCGACGTCGGCGATGTCCAGGTCAGCGACACGGTCGCGCACGTCACCGCGTCGGTCGACTCGTTGATCAATGCCGCCATCGCGACGCGTCCCGATGTCGCGGAGGTGCGTGCCGAAGCAGCATCGCTCGCGGCCGCGGTTCGCGTGGCGCGCTCGGCCGGCTATCCCGCGCTGACGCTGAGCACCACGACCAGCTCGATCCAGTCGACACAGGTCGGCGTCAGCCCACGGAACGCGCAGCTCTTTCTTGGTGTTCAGATTCCGATCTTCAATGGCTTCTCGCGCCAGTACGACACGCGCGCGGCGCGCGAGCAGTACGACGCCGGTCTTGCTCGCCTCGCGTCGACTCGGCAGCAGGTGACAGGGCAGGTGTTCGCCGCGTATTCCGCATTGACCACCGCGAACGATCGCGTGCGCGCGGCTCGCGACCTCCTCGTGGCGGCGCAGCAGTCGGCCGATGTCGCGTTAGGCCGATACCGCGAAGGCGTCGGCACGATCGTTGACCTGCTGCTCGCTCGCAGCGCGCTCGCTACGGCGCGCGCCGAAGACATCCAGGCGCGCTGGGAGTGGCGAACCGCGCTCGCCCAGCTCGCGCACGATACCGGCCTGTTCACGACCACCGGCAGGACGCAGCTCCCCTTATCGAACGCAAGCTCGAACGAACAACGATGACACACCGGTACCTCCTCGCGACGCTGGCTGCGCTGTCAGCGGCCGCCTGCACCAAGTCGAACGCTGCCCGTCCACCAGCCAACACGCCGGTTCGCGTGGCGAAGGCCGTCCGCATCAACGCGCCGATCTCGCTCGCGGCGAGCGGCGTCGTCGAGCCCATGCAGACGGTCGCGGTCACCACCTTGGTGACGGGCGTGCTGTTCGACGTCGCGTTCCATGAAGGCGACTTCGTGAAAGCGGGCGATGTGCTCTTCCACATCGACCCACGGCCACTCGAGGCCGAAGCCGATCAGGCCCGGGCGAATCTGGCGAAGGACGAGGCGCAGCTCACCGCCGCGCAAAACGACGACGCTCGATATCAATCACTGGCGGGCAAGGGATACGTCACGCAGTCCGACGCCGACCAGCATCACGCATCGGCGCTCGCGACGGCCGCGACAGTCAATGCGGATCGCGCCACACTCCGCGGCGCGTTGCTCAACCTCGAGCACGCGACGATCCGGTCGCCGATCTCCGGCCGGACGGGCAGCCTCATCGTTAGGCCCGGCAACGTGGTGAGCCCAACCGGCGGGCCGCTCGTCGTCATCAATCAGCTCAAGCCCGTGCTCGTGCGGTTCCCGGTACCGGATCAACAATTCCCGGCCGTCCAGCGCGCCGTCGGTTCGCACCCGCTGCTCGTGCGCGCCGCGGCGAAGGACAGTACTGCCGGGTCCGAGATGGGCCAGCTGTCATTTCTCGACAACGCCGTCGACTCGCTCACCGGCGCCGTCACGGCGAAGGCGACGTTCCCTAACGAGAGCGGCCGGCTATGGCCGGGCGAGCTCCTGTTTCTGGACGTCCAGCTCGATGTACGGAAGCACGTGCTCGCCATTCCCACACCGGCCATCCTGCCGGGCCAGGACTCGAGCTACGTGTTCGTCGTAGTGAACAACGTCGCTTCACAGCGTACGGTGGCGGCCGGACCCGACATTCAGGGGATGACCGTCATCGACCGCGGGCTCAAGGACGGCGACGTCGTCGTGGTCGATGGTCAGTCGCGACTCACACCGGGTGCACACGTCTCGATTCTGCGAGATAGTGGCGACACGGCGCGCACTCGCGCGGTCCCAACCGAAGCCCCGAGCCCGGCACCGATTCCGACACAACAATGAGTGAGCTCTTCATCCGCCGGCCGGTCATGACGATTCTCGTCATGGTTGGCATCATCGTCTTCGGCATCGTCGCGTACCGGTCACTGCCGATCAGCGACCTGCCGACCGTCGACTACCCGACGATCAACGTCAACGCGAGCCTCGCCGGCGCGAGCCCGGAGACCATGGCCGCGGCCGTCGCGACGCCGCTCGAGAAGCAGTTCTCGACCATCGCGGGCATCGACAACATGACGTCGTCATCGACGTTAGGCTCCGTGTCGATCACGCTGCAGTTCACGCTCGACCGCGACATCGACGCCGCCGCGCAGGACGTTCAGGCCGCCATTGCGAAAACGCTGCGCCAGCTGCCGACGGGCATCATTCCGCCGTCGTACCAGAAGACGAACCCCGCCGCGGCATCGATCGTCCTGTTCGCGCTCACGACCAGCACCGTTCCGATCCAGCAGCTCGACGAGGTGGCCGAGACGATGATCGCGCAGCGGCTATCGACGATCGATGGCGTGGCGCAGGTCCAGGTGTACGGCGCGGCGAAATACGCCGTCCGCGTCCAGGTCGATCCCGTCGCGCTCGCGTACCGCAAGATCGGGATCGACGAGGTCGCCGACGCCATCAATTCGCAGAACGTCAATCAGCCGACCGGCGTGCTCTGGGGCCCCAAGACGGCGTACACGCTGCAGGCGAACGGTCAGCTCAACAACGCGGCCGGGTTCCGTCAGATGAGCGTCGTCTACCGGAACGGTGCCGCGGTCCGGCTCGACATGTTAGGCAAGGTTCTCGACGACATCGAGAACAACAAGAGCGCGAGCTGGTACAACGGCGCCCGCTCCGTCATCCTCGCCGTGCAGCGACAGCCGGGCACGAATACCGTCGCTGTCGCGGAGCGCGTGCAGGCCGAGATGGAACGGCTCAGGTCCCAGGTGCCGACCGGCATCCACGTCAACACCCTGTTCGACCGGTCGCAGGGTATCAAGGAGTCGGTTCAGGATGTGAAGTTCACGCTGCTGCTCACGCTCGCGCTCGTCGTGATGGTCATCTTCCTCTTCCTGAGGAACGTCTGGGCGACCGTCATCCCGAGTCTTGCGCTTCCGATGTCGATCCTCGGCGCGTTTGGCGTGATGGAACTGCTCGGATACAGTCTCGACAACCTATCGCTCATGGCGCTGACGCTGGCGGTAGGGTTCGTCGTCGATGACGCCATCGTCATGCTCGAGAACATCGTCCGGCATCTCGAGATGGGGAAGCCGCCGATGACGGCCGCGATCGATGGGGCGCGCGAGGTGGGCTTCACGATCGTGTCGATGACGCTGTCGCTCACGGCCGTCTTCATCCCGATCATCTTCCTGCCGGGCATCATCGGGCGGCTCTTCCGCGAGTTCGCGATCACGATCGCGGCGGCAATTCTCGTCTCGGGCGTCGTGTCACTCACCTTCACGCCGATGCTATCGAGCCGGTTCCTCCACGAGCACGGCGAGGTGAAGCACGGGCGGATGTACAACGCGACCGAGCGTGCCTACGACTGGCTGCTCGACCTCTACAAGCGGACGCTCGACTGGGCGATGCTGCACCGGGGTCTCATGATGGTCTTCTCGGTGCTGGTGCTCGTGGGCACCGGGGTTCTGCTCAAGCTGGTGCCAACCGGCTTCATCCCGACGCAGGACACGGGGTCGCTCAACATCACCACCGAGGCTGCGCAGGGGTCGTCGTTCGAGGACATGGTGAAGCGGCAGCGGCAGGTCGCCGACATCGTGCAGGCGGACCCTAACGTGCAAGCCCTCATGTCCACCGCGGGGGGCTCCGGTGGGGGCAACTCCGCGGCGAATACCGGCCGCCTCATCGTGACACTCAAGCCCCTCGGCGAGCGCGCGAACGTCGCCGATGTCGTGACCGAGCTGCGTCGCAAGCTCGCGCGGCTCCCGGGCATCACGGCCTATCCGCAGATCCCGCCGGCGATTCAGATCGGCGGGCGGACATCGAAGAGCCTGTATCAGTTCACGATGCAGGGCACCGACGGCGCCACGCTGTATCCGGCCGCCGAGAAGCTCACCAATGCGGCGCGCCATTCCAGCAAGCTGCAGGACGTGACGAGCGACCTGCAGCTCAACAATCCGCAGATCAGCGTGAACATCGACCGAACGCGCGCGGCGACGTTCGGGGTGAGCATCGACCAGATCGAGTCGACGCTGTACGACGCGTACGGATCTCGGCAGGTGTCGACGATCTACACGCCGAGCAATGAGTACTTCGTGATCCTCGAGCTCCTGCCGCAGTATCAGCAGGACATCTCCGCGCTCGACCTGCTGTTCGTGAAGTCGAGCACCGGCCGACTCGTTCCACTCAGCACGCTCGCCACACTCCACAAATCGTCGGGTCCGGTGGCGGTGAACCACTCGGGGCAGTTGCCGTCGGTCACGCTCTCGTTCAACCTCGCCGACGGTGTGTCGCTGGGTGAGGGCACGGCGGAGGTGCAGCGGCTCGCGACGGAGAATCTTCCGGCCGGCCTAACGACTGGCTTTTCGGGTACGGCGCAGGTGTTCCAGTCGACCCAGGCGGGGCTCATGGTGCTGGTGGTCCTGGCCGTCTTCGTCATCTACGTCGTGTTAGGCATCCTGTACGAGAGCTTCATCCACCCGCTCACGATTCTCTCCGGCATCCCGTTCGCCGCGTTCGGCGCGCTGCTGGCACTCCTCGTCTGCCGCGTGGAGCTCAGCGTGTTCGCGTTCGTGGGCATCATTCTCCTCATCGGGATCGTGAAGAAGAACGCGATCATGATGGTGGACTTCGCGCTCGAGGTCGAGCACAAGGAACACCTGCCGGCCTCAGAATCCATTGTGCAGGCGGCGCACGTGCGCTTCCGGCCAATCATGATGACGACGATGGCCGCGCTCGTGGGCTCGCTCCCGGTCGCGATGGCCACCGGCGCTGGCGCGGAATCGCGGCGGCCGCTCGGTATCGTCGTCGTGGGCGGGTTGCTGTTCTCTCAGCTGATCACGCTCTACATCACACCGGTGATCTACACGTACCTCGATCCGTTCAACCGGCGCGTGGCGAAGCGGCTCGCGCGCGAAGAGACAGCGGCAGCCACCGGAGATCTCGCTCCGGCGACGTGAGCTCCTTGTTCTTCCAGCGTACAGGTCGTAATGCCGACTGAGACGCGTCGATGTCGGTGATCTGTCGGCCTTACGATCTGTCCCGGTCGGCGCGATCCGCGCTCGGCGCACGCTCCTCGACCGCGTCGAGGATCTGCCGCCCGGCTCGCGCGCTCGACTCTCGGCCTCCCATGGTCTCGGCGTCCGGAATATCGGCGCCCTCGTGCGGGAGTCCCTCGCCGAGTCCCGCGTTTCGATCGCGGTTGCGTTCGGCAGTCCCCGCACCGTGCCGATCGCTCGGCAATTCGCCTTGCACAGTCGGGTCCATGTGCCCGCCAGTCGAGACTCGCTCGGGCGAGTCGATCTCGTCGATTGGCTCGGCCTTGCTTCCAGTCGCCACCTCTGGCCGGCGTGCGTCTCGTTTGTGTTTGCTCACTGAGCCCTCCCAGGATGCCTGACCAACGCCGCTTGCGCCGCCAGTGACGGCGCACGCTCCCGCGCGTTAGGCATGCACACCGCGCGCCGGCAGGCACGGACGAGGCTGTAAATCCGCGAAGCGAAGCTTGCGACCTCCGCCGTAGCCAGGCGGCTTCCGCGAGGTCAGCGGGCTGTCGGGGCTTGGCCCTCGGTGAGCGCGTTCTTCAACTCCCGGAAGTGCTGCACGAGCGCCTCCACCTCCGCGACTTTCTCCTCGGGTGAAGCGGGTGTCGAAAGCAGCATCCCAACACCCTCGATCGTTCGCGACTGCAGTTCGGTGAGCCGCTCCAGCTTGCTCCGTTCCCATCCCGAGAAGTTCTGCACGCGATACCTCCTCTGCCGGGGTGTGTCCGGCCAATCTAGACTCGCGACGTGAATCTTGGCGACGGTCTGACGCGCCGTCCAACATCAACCCAGCATCAATTCGGCGATAAGCCAAGGTACACTCGTCCGGGCCGCGGAACGCGCGCATGCATGTCGCATGCGCTCCCACCTCATAGTGACCGCGCTCGGGCTCATTGCGTTGTCTGCCACGACTGCCGAGGGCCAGAGCGACTCGACGTGTCACCGCTGCCTCAATGGCTTCCGCTTCATGCCGTCGAGTGTCGTCGATGACCCATTCGCCACGACGTTCTTCCAGAACTCGACCGGTGGCGGGACCGCCGTCGGCTTCAAGGTCCCCGTGCGCAACCTGTCGGGCGACACGCTCAGGTCCCTCAGCGGCAACGTCGGCTTTCTGCTCGTCGACTTCGAGTATCAGCAGGCGGTCGCCAAGTGGCTCGCGCTGCGCGTCAGCGCTGGCGGCATCGCCCGGCTTGGCACGAGCATCCCGTCGCTCGTGGCGACTGGCGTGTCCGCGGCGTTCGGCGCGGCGTTCGGGGCGACTGTTCCGATCTTGACTCGGCAAAAGTACGTGGTGTCCGCCGTCGCTGACACCCGGAGCAACACGCAGTACGACGTGAACCCGTTTGGATTCGCCCAGCAGGTGGCTGACAGTACGTACGATCCGGAGTCGAAGTCAGGTGCGTTGCTCAATAGCTACCCGGTGAACCGGTGGTCCGTCGGTCTCCGCGGGGCATGGGCGATCGCGCCGTGGGTGGGACTGAGCGGCGAGCTCGAGCCGGGCGCGGCACGCGAGAACTCAGCGAACAAGTCGCTCACGACCTATGGCGCACTCGTCGGCTTCGACTTCGCCAAGCGCCACCAGGCTCCGGTCGGCTTGTCGCTTGGCTATCGAGGACAGAGCGGGTCCGGCAAGACCGGCAACATCGCGGGCGGGTATCGCACCGTTCAGGGCGGCGTGTACTACACCGGACGCCCCGACTTCCAGATCGGGTCGGACATCTTCTGGTCGAAGATCGCCGTGGCGACTGACGGCCAGAACCTCGACGGCATCCAGTTCAGGCTCGTGACGCGCATCGACTTCTGACCCGTTGTTCGAGTGCGGGCGGGCCCAGCCAGTCGTTAGGCATCTCGCCCCGTCTTCCCCCAGCCGAAGTCGAGCGCTTCGGCGACGGCCGCGACCTCCGGAGGTGCCGGAGTTCCATCTTGGCTACGAGGTGGATACGTTAGGCCGAGATGACGGTAGGGGAAAGGGCGGTATCCATCGACGACATGGCGTTAGACGCCGCTGGTACCGAGCGTTCGCTCAGGCTCGCGCGGGCGTCGGTCGCGGCAATCTTCTTCATCAACGGCGCAGCCACCGCGAACTGGCTCGTCCGCATCCCGGCGGTGCAGGCGAAGCTCGGGCTCAGCAAGGGCGCGCTCGGCGTCGCGCTGCTCGGCGTCGCAGTCGGGGCGCTCGTGGCCATGCCGCGTGCGGGGCATCTCGTGACCCGCTACGGCAGTCGGCCGGTGACGCGGGTTGGCGCGGTGATCTTCGGTGCGACGCTGCTCCTGCCGGCGCTCGCGCCGAACGCGGTCGCGCTCGTCCTCGCGCTCGTGGCGCTCGGCGTTGGTCACGGCACGCTCGACGTCGCGATGAACGCGCAGGCGTCGACGGTCGAGCGGGCGTACGGGCGGCCGATCATGTCCAGCTTCCATGCGCTGTGGAGTGCTGGCGGCCTCGCCGGGTCAGCCATCGGCGGCGTCGTCGCTCACCACGCGGTTGGGCCGGCCACCCATCTGGTTACGACCGCGCTCATCGCCGGGGTGCTGGCCGTGCTCGTCACGGGCGGAATGCTTCCGGCCTCCGCGGACGTGGACACGGGCGAGGCCGCGCCGGCGCGTCCGCGCGGCATCCTCCTCACGTTAGGCACCATGGCGTTCTGCGTGCTGCTCGGCGAGGGCGCGATGGCCGACTGGAGCGCGCTCTACCTCCGCGACGTCACCGGCGCGACACCCGGCGCGGCGGCCGCCGGCTACGCGGCATTCTCGCTGGCGATGGCGACGGGACGTTTTGCCGGGGACGCGCTCACGCTCCGCTTTGGCGCGATGCCGCTCGTGCGCGGGGGCGGCGTGCTCGCCGCGTTAGGCCTCGGCGTCGCGCTCGTCGTGGGAAGCTCCTGGGCGGCGATCGTCGGCTTTGGCGCGGTCGGCGCGGGGTTCTCCGTCGCGTTCCCGCTCATGCTCGCCAGGGCCGGCTCGCTCCCTGGCACGACGCCCGGGACCGCGATCGCAACGGTGTCGGTCTTCGGCTACACGGGCTTCCTCGCCGGTCCGCCCCTCATCGGGTTCGTCTCACAGCTAACGAACCTCCGCGGCGGCCTGCTGGTGGTCGTGCTGACGAGCCTCACCGTTGCGGTGCTCGCGGGTGGGTTCCGCGAGGCGGGTCCCTCCGAGCTTCGTGGCCGATCGGAGAACTAAAATCCGGGGGCCTAGCCGGCTCGGCATCGCGCGGATGCTTCCGACCGAAGTCGTTCACCAATGATCCGGCTCGTTGTGCCAGCATCCTCGATCGGCTCCCGAAGCGATCTGGCGGATCCGCCCGATCCCGAAGCATCCGAACACCGCCTTCGTCGTAGATGCGAGCCCTGAGAAGGCTCTCGCCACGAGCCAGGATTGAGAATGGGCCGACATCGGGACGCATGGGCTTCCCGAGGTCGTTGAACAAAAAAAAAGGATGAGAGACCGGACGTGCCGTCGGAGCCGTCGCCGCGCACGGACCGAATCTGCGAACATCGGCGAAATCGATGTTCGAAATCCGCGTTAGGTCTAGTCTTTCCCCTCTTTCCGGATCGCGATGCCGGTGCGGTGCGCCCGATGCTTCTGCGCTGCAACGATGAACTAGGAGTCTGACCCCATACTGGGCTTTCTATTGCACCGTGACCGAGCCGTTCATGCCGGGATGGATCGTGCAGTTGTAGGGGTATGACCCAGCCGTGGTGAACGTGCGTGTGTAGGTGCCCGAGGACTGGTCGGCTGACTTGGGGCCGTCGGAGAAGGTGACGTTGTGAATGACGGATCCCGCTGACCACGTCCACGTCACGGTACTCCCTACCGGGACCGTCGTGGACGACGGGTCGAACAGATTGTTCTTGACCGCGATCTGCGTCGACGTGCTCCCGCCAGTGTTGGTCGGTCCCGATCCGTAGCTGCCCCCGCTGCCGCCGCATCCGGCGGCGGCCACGAGCACCGCCGCCAGCAGTAAGAACGATCGCGTTCGCATGTGCCCTCCCGCACTAGGCCGCCTTCGCCGTCTGAACGGCAAAGCTCAGCCGGCCGCGGAATTCGCGGCTCAACAGATACATGGCGAGAGCTAACTGCACGATCACGGCCGCCACCGACAGATACCAGATCGTACTGAGCTGGAATCCCGGCAGTCTCGATAACACCACGACCGGGATGGTGATGAGCAGGATGCGCACAGCCGACGCGATCAGCGACGGCATCGTGTTACCCATCGCCTGGAACATGCTCGACGCCACGAAGATCAGCCCCGACGCGACGTAGTTCCACGACACGATGCGGAGATACTCGACGCCGACGGTGATCACCGCCGGGTCGCTCGTGAAAATGCCGACCAGCGACGCCGGCGCGATGTGCGACAGGACCGCGAACAGCATCATCACCGCCGCCGCCATGAGCGACGCGTCCTTGAACGTCGCCTTCACGCGCTCCGGTAGCCTGGCGCCGAAGTTCTGCCCCGCCACCGGCGCGACGGCGAAGCCTAACGCGACCACCGGCATGAACCCCGCCTGCACGATCCGCTGGCCGATCCCGAACCCCGCCTGCGCCACCGCGCCGAACGGTCGCGTGATCGCGTACACCACGCCCAGATACACGGCCATCATCCCGAACTCGAAGCCCGCCGGCAGCCCGATCGCCAGCATCCGACGCCATTCGGTGAGCTTCGGCTTCCAGAGCGCGGTGTCGAAGTGCAGGTACGAGTCCTTGCGGAAGAAGTAGCTCGTGAACCAGACGCACGCGATCAGGATCGAGACGAGCGTCGACACCGCCGCGCCCGCGACGCCGAACGGGTGACCCGTTCCCCACCCGAAGATCAGGAACGGTGCGAGCACCATGTTGATGATCACGCTCGCCGTCGACACGATCATCCCCGGCTTGAAGTTGCCGGTCGCCCTGAGCGCCGATCCCATCGCTATCAGCGCGAACTGAAGCGCGAGTGCCGGGATGAACCAGAGCAAGTACGCGTCCGAGAGCTTCGCCGTCTCCGCGTCCGCACCCATCGCGGCGGAATACGGGGAGCGCAACGCCAGGCCAAGGAGCAGGAACACTACGCCCGCTACCATCGACAGCACCTGCGACTGGTTGAACAGGAACTTGGCCAGCGCATGATCCTTCCGCCCGACGGCGTGCGACACCACCGTCGTCGTCCCGACACCGAGCATCTGCGTGAGCGCCAGCACGATGAAGCTCAGGTTCCCGGCGACGCCGACCGCCGCCACGGCCTCCGTCCCGAGGCGCCCCACCCAGTACAGGTCGATCAGGAAGTAGAGGGTCTGGAACACCATCGTGACGAGCATGAAGCCCGTCGTCTTCAACAGGTGCCGCGTGAGTGGTCCC
>Ga0207674_10000349_pt1 | contig 59515 bp, 64 predicted proteins | sample KBSCornC72_FD_184303 | JGI IMG/M metagenome (GOLD analysis project Ga0207674, IMG submission 184303) | Corn rhizosphere microbial communities from Kellogg Biological Station, Michigan, USA - KBS Corn C7-2 (SPAdes) (version 2) | ecosystem: Host-associated > Plants > Roots > Rhizosphere > Soil ... | reverse complement strand
CGAAGACGATGTCGTCCGGCGTGTCGCGCGCCTGGCCGATCTCCTGCAGCACGACCTGGCGCTCGCGCTCGAGTTCGCCCTGCTCGAATGTCGGATGCGTGAGGATGTCGGCGAGTAGATCGAGGCCGAGCGGCACATCGGCCTTCAGCACGCGCGCATGGAACGCCGTCTGTTCGCGACTCGTGTACGCGTTGAGATATCCGCCGACGGCTTCGATCTCTTCCGCAATGTCGCGCGCGCTGCGCCTCAACGTTCCCTTGAATGCCATGTGTTCGAGCATGTGCGACACGCCCATCACATCGCGCGTTTCGTTTCGTCCGCCGGCATTCACCCACACGCCGAGCATCGCGCTCTCGAGTTGCGGCATGCGATCGGTGACGACGGTCAAGCCGTTGGAAAGTCTTGTAATTTCAGGTGTCATTGGGCGGCGAGCTTAGCCTCGATATGGGCCCGGACCAAGGCCTTGTCGTTGCCCAAAACCGTGTATCTTTCAGCCCCCTCATAGAGACCAGCAAGCCGCGGCGGGAGGCCTGGAATCACGCCCGTCGCTTCCCTTACCGCATCTGGGAACTTTGCCGGGTGGGCGGTCGATAATACAACCGTTGGTAGAGAGATGTCCCGACGCGTCAATTGGGCGGCGTGCAACCCAACTGCAGTGTGCGGATCGATCAGGCGGCCGGTCTCGGCATGCAGCTTGCGGATCGTTTCGAGCGTCTGGCGGTCGTCGCAATGCGCGGCAGCGTAACGCGAGCGAAGCTTGGCCAGAACCGGTGCCGGTATGGCCAGCCTCTTGTCGTGCGCGAAGGTTGCCATCGCCTCTTTCAGCCACGCGGAATCCCGGTCGGACGCCTCGAACAGCGCCCGCTCGAAATTGCTCGCCACTTGAATGTCCATCGCGGGGCTCAGCGAAGGATGCACGGATCCGCGGGCGTAGATGCCTTCGTTCAGAGCCCGCGCCACGATGTCGTTCTCATTCGTCGCTATGACGAGGTTCTCGATTTCGAGCCCCATGCGCGCGGCGACCTCGCCGGCGAAGACATCGCCGAAGTTTCCAGTCGGGACGACGAATGTTGCAGGCCGGCCCAGTTGCGCCGTGGTCGTGAAATAGTAGACGCACTGCGCCGCGATGCGCGCGAAGTTGATCGAATTCACCGCCGTCATGTTCACGGCATCGGCAAAAGGCTTGTCGGCGAACAGCTCCTTCACGATCGCCTGCGCGTCGTCGAACGTCCCCTCCAACGCAATATTATGAACGTTCGCATGCGGCGACGTCGTCATCTGTCGCCGCTGCACATCGCTTACCCGTCCCTTGGGATGCAGCACGAAGAGAGCGATGCCCGCCAAGCCGCCGAGCGCCGCAATCGCCGCGGAGCCGGTATCGCCCGAGGTTGCGACGACAACCGTCGCGCGGCCGCCGCGCCGCGCCAGCGCGCGCGCGAACAGGCGGCCCAGCACCTGCATGGCAATATCTTTGAATGCCAGTGTCGGTCCGTGAAACAATTCCAGCAGAAAAAGATTCGGTCCGATCTCGACCAGCGGCGCGATGCGCGGATCGGTGAAACCAGCATAGGCGGCGGCGATGTCGAGCGCGAGTTCGTCGGGCGAAAAGGCCTCTGCCGCGAAAAGCGAGAAGATCTCGCGTGCCACTTCGACATAGTCTCGCGACGCGAAGCCGGCAATTTGCTGCGCCGAAACCTGCGGCCAATATTCTGGAAGATAGAGCCCTCCGTCAGGGGCGGGACCCGCGAGCAGAACGTCGCCGAACGCGGCCTTGGCCGCTTTGCCGCGCGTACTGATCAGGGAAATCGCCATCACACCTGGTCTTTGCTCGAAAGTGTCAACCGCCCGCGCGACACATGATAGGCGAAATAGACCGCGAGAAGTCCAGCGGCGAGCAAGAACCAGGTGATCGCATATTGCAGGTGTTCGTTGCGGAAATTGACGCGCGTCTGGCCGCCTTTGGGCCAGCCGCCGGGATTGGGCGTCGAATCTGCCTCGACGATCACAGGTGCGGCGAGGCGGACGCCGTCCGCACGCGCGATGCCGGCGACGTCGTGCGAATACCAGATGCGCCGCGCGAGATCGGGCTTGGGCGTGAAGGTGCCCGCTTGATCGGGCGCGCGCCAGATCCCAACCACGACGGTACGGCCTTCGATCAATCCGCGGGCGCGAGTCGAGCGGGCCATGAGATCGCGCGGAACGATCCCGCGGTCGACCAGCACAACGCGGCCGTCGTCGCTGGTGAACGGCACAATGACGTGAAACACCGGCGCCCCTTCGACGCCGGTTCCAAAAACGTAAGCTTCTTTCGCATTATCGAACCGTCCCGCGAGCCGCACGCGGCGATACTGCGCGTCCGCTCCCAGCGCCAGCGCCTGATTGAGCGTCACCGGTGCCGCGGCGATGCGGCTGCTGACCGTCGCGATCAGGTCGCGTTTCCAACTCAGCCGTTCAACCTGCCATACGCCGAGCGCCATCAGCGCGGCGAACAAAACCGCCGAGACCAGGCTCGGTACCAGCAACGGACGAAATGCGATCCGCATCACTCAGTCAGCCGGCCCTCACCGGCACGGTGGCGGTATTGCAGGATCAGCAGCGCCGCTTTGATCACGCGCAGGAAGAAGGTCGTCAGGACGGCGATCGCCGGAGTCCAGAGGAGGACATGGACCCAGAGGGGCGGCGACCAGGTAAATTCGACGTAAAGCGCGGCGCCGCACACCAAAGCTCCGACCACGAGGATGACGAGAGCCGCCGGCCCGTCGCCGACGTCGAAGGCTGCGAATTCCAGACCGCAACTCTCGCAGAACGGTGCGATCGTCAGCACGCCGCGGAACAGGGCACCGCGTGCGCAGCGCGGACAGCGCGCCAAGAGGCTCGCGCGCGCCACGCTCGAACTCGCGTGCATGTCAGCCTGCCGTCACAGGGCCCTGCCCCCACACATAGATGCAGGCGAACAGGAAGAGCCACACCACGTCGACGAAGTGCCAGTACCAGGCCGCAGCTTCGAAACCGAAATGACGCGTCGTGGTGAATTGGCCGGCCATGGCGCGGAAGAGGCAGACAGCGAGGAAGATCGTGCCGATGATGACGTGGAAGCCGTGAAAGCCCGTCGCCATGAAGAAGGTCGAGCCGTAGATGGCGTCGAAGTTTCCGACACCCGCGGTCAGCGAGGCGTGTGCCGGATCCGTGAAGGGCACGAGCGCGAGATGGTTGAAGCCGAAGGTGAAGGGCGCGTGCGCATACTCATAGGCCTGCACGCAAGTGAACGAGGCGCCAAGCAGCACCGTGAGAACGAGGCCCTGCACTGCGCCCTTCCTGTCGCCGCTTTGCAGCGCATGGTGCGCCCAGGTCACCGTCGTACCCGAGGTCAGGAGGATCAGCGTGTTGAGCAAGGGAAAGTGCCAGGGATCGAGCGTGACGATTCCCGACGGCGGCCAGGCTCCGATCGATGCATCCTTGGCGAAGATCGCGAAGTTGAAATAGGCCCAGAACCAGGCGACGAAGAACATCACCTCCGACGCGATGAACAGAAACATGCCGTAGCGCAGATGCAGTTTGACGACCGGCGTGTGATTGCCGAGCGCGACGGACTCGTGCACGACGTCGCGCCACCAGCCCGCCATCGTGAACAGAACCAGCGCAAAGCCGATCGCGAAAATCCAGGGTTGACCATTCACAGGCAATCCGAAGAACCCGGTGTAGTCCTTGTTCATCCAGAAGACGGCGCCCACCAGCATGACGAACGCCGCCATCGAACCGACGATCGGCCACGGGCTGGGATCGACCAGATGATAATCGTGCTTGACCTGTGAATTGGCCATCTTCCGAAATACCCTTCTTTGCTACGGCTGAACCCGCACCATCGTCATCAGATAGAACAAGACCACGAGTGCGCCGAGCGCCAGCGCGATGGCGATGTTGCGCCGTCTGCGTTCCTTGTCCTGCGTGTCGCTCACGAACATCTCATGTCCAGCTTGCGAAAGCTGCGATGTGAAGCAGTCGCTCTGCGAGCAATGCGGCAAACAGCGCGAACATGTAGATCAGCGAGACGCGGAACAGACGATGTGCGGCCGGCTCGCGCGTCTCGTCCCGCTCGAGAGCGACGGCCACTGCCTCGATGATGAACCAGAGACCGATCGCACCCGAGACCGCGAGATAGAGAGGACCGGCAAGACCGATGGCGGCAGGCAGAAGCCCGGCCGGAATCAGGATCGCGGTGTAGGCGAGTATTTGCCGCCGCGTCGAGGCCTTGCCACTGACGACCGGCAACATCGGGACGCCGGCGCGCGCGTAGTCGGACGAGCGCCACAAGGCGAGCGCCCAGAAATGCGGCGGCGTCCACAGGAAGATGATCGCGACGAGCAGCAGCGGTGCGAGCGTCAGCGAGCCCGTCACCGAAGCCCAGCCGATGGCAGGCGGAAGCGCACCCGCCAGTCCGCCGATCACGATGTTCTGCGGCGTGCGGCGCTTCAGCCAGAGCGTATAGACGCCGACATAGACGAAGATCGTGAAGGCCAGCAGCGTGGCCGCGACGAGATTCACGAGCAGTCCCATCACGGTGACGGCGCCGACCGCGAGCGTCCAGCCGAAGCCGAGCGCCTCGCCCCGCGCGATATGGCCCGACGGAATCGGTCGATTGGCGGTCCGCGACATCAGGGCGTCGATGTCCGCCTCATACGCCATGTTCAGCGCGCCTGACGCGCCCGCCGCAATCGCGATGCACAAAAGCGCCGTGAATCCGGTGAGCGGATGGATCTCGCCGGGCGCCACCACGATCCCCGTCAGTCCCGTGAAGATCACGAGCGACATTACGCGCGGCTTCAGAAGCGCAAAATAGTCGCCGACTGTGGCGGAGTGCGATTCACCGGTGAGAGCGACCGTGGTCATCAGCTGATCTTCGGCAATTCGTTGAATTGATGGAAGGGCGGCGGCGACGGCAGCGTCCACTCCAAAGTCGTCGCATACGGGCCCCAGGGATTGTCGCCCGCCACGCGCTTCTTCAGGAACGCCTCGGCCAGCATGGCGAGGAAGACGAGCACGCCGACCCCGGCAATGAACGAGCCGATCGAGGCGATAAAGTTCCAGCCCGCGAACGCGTCGGGATAGTCGGCATAGCGGCGCGGCATGCCGGCGAGACCGAGGAAGTGCATCGGGAAGAACGTCAGGTTGACGCCGATGAATGTGATCCAGAAGTGAAGCTTGCCGAGCGTTTCGTTGTACATGTAGCCGGTGAACTTCGGGAACCAGAAGTAAAAGCCGGCGAAGATCGTGAAGACAGCGCCCAGCGACAGCACATAGTGGAAATGCGCCACTACATAATAAGTGTCCTGCAGGACGACATCGACGCCTGCATTGGCGAGCACCACGCCGGTCACGCCGCCGACCGTAAACAGGAAGACGAAGCCGATCGCCCAGAGCAGCGGCGTCTTGAACTCGAGACTGCCGCCCCACATCGTCGCGATCCAGGAGAAGATCTTGATGCCTGTCGGGACCGCGATGACCATCGTGGCGAAGACGAAATAGGCCTTGGTATCGACGCTCAGTCCCACCGTGTACATGTGGTGCGCCCAGACCAAAAAGCCGATGAAGCCGATCGCGACCATCGCATAGGCCATGCCGAGATACCCGAAGATCGGTTTCTTGGCGAAGGTCGAGATGATGTGGCTGACCATGCCGAAGCCGGGAAGGATCAGGATGTAGACTTCCGGATGTCCGAAGAACCAGAAGAGATGCTGATAGAGAATGGGATCGCCGCCGCCGGCGGGATTGAAGAACGACGTTCCGAAGTGGCGATCGGCCAGCAACATCGTGATGGCCCCGGCTAGAACCGGCAGCGAGAGAAGAAGAAGGAACACCGTCACCAGGATCGCCCAGACGAAGAGCGGCATCTTGTGCAGCGTCATGCCCGGTGCGCGCATGTTGAAGATCGTAGTGATGAAATTGATGGCGCCGAGGATCGAGGACGCGCCCGCGATGTGCAGCGAGAAGATCGCCAGATCCATCGCCGGGCCGGGCGAGCCGTACGTCGAGAGCGGCGCGTAGAGCGTCCAGCCGCCGCCCACGCCGATTCCGCCGGAGTCGCCTTCGACGAACATGCTCATGACGAGAAGCGCGAACGAAAACGGCAGGAGCCAGAACGAAATATTGTTCATGCGCGGGAACGCCATGTCCGGCGCGCCGATCATCAGGGGCACCAGCCAGTTGCCGAAACCGCCGATCATCGCCGGCATGATCATGAAGAAGACCATGATCAGGCCGTGACCGGTGACGAACACGTTGAAGGTGTGCGGGTCCTTGAAGATCTGCAGGCCGGGCTCCATCAGCTCGGCGCGCATCATGATCGAGAGGAAGCCGCCGACCACGCCCGCGCAGATCGCGAAGATAAGGTACATCGTGCCGATGTCCTTATGGTTCGTCGAATAGACGTAGCGCCGCCAGCCGGTCGGATGGCCGTGGGAGTCCTCGTCATGCGCGTGGGCCAGATCGGCCATATCGTATCCTTTGCTACTGCGCCGCCAGGCGGGTCGGTGAGCCGTCGTCGATGGCAGCGTATTTCTTTTTCGCCGCCGCGAGCCACTTGGCAAACTCGGAGTCCGTCACGACCTTCACCTCGATCGGCATGAAGGCATGCTTGGCGCCGCAGAGCTCCGAGCATTGCCCGTAGAATGTGCCCGTGCGCGTCGCCTTGAACCAGGTGTAGTTGAGGTGGCCGGGAATGGCATCCATCTTGACGCCCATTTCCGGCAGGGCCCATGAGTGGATGACGTCAGCGCCGGTGGTGACGACTTCGATCACCCTGTTCACGGGAACGACAATGGGATTGTCGACACCAAGGAGTCGTGGCTCGTTGGCCTTCTTTGCTGCGTCATCGGAGAGCGCCAGCGAGTCGAACTGAAAGTTGCCGCGACGCGGATACTGGTAGGTCCAGAACCATTGCTTGCCGATGACCTTGAGCTCCACGTCCGCCTTGGGAATGTCCGCTTCGTAGTAGAGCAACTTGAACGATGGAATCGCGATGACGACGAGAATGATGACCGGAATGACTGTCCACGCTATTTCCAGAATCGTGTTGTGTTCCGTGCGGCTCGGCGTGGGACTGGCCCTGTGGTTGTAGCGAAGGACGATGAAGACGAGGAGCGCCAAAACAAGCAGGCAGATGGCGAACGTGATGATGAGCAGGAGATTGTGGAACTCCTCGATGCGCTCCATCACGGGCGAAGCCGCGGCCTGAAAACCCAGTTGATAATTGTACGGAACCGCGAACGCCGCACCTGTCCACGTCGCGGCAAGCGCTGCAAACCCTGCGCCGATGCCGGTTCGCTTGATGGACATGCAGACGACCTCGCGAGAATGGACCGACGGGAAGCGATGGAACTTCCCGTTTTCAGATTCTTGCGAGGGATTTAGAGGTGCTAAGCCCCTAAAGTCATTGCGACCTTCTGGCACGGGGTGGTGTTTCAACGCCGCAGATGGGGCGCATGCGCCGCAGGCGCTGCAAAGTGGGCAAAACGCGCGAAATGATCCTATATCTTAGGTTCTTGAAGCGCGCGCCGACTTGGAGCCCGACATGAACAATTCCGGTGACCTGTTCTTCGCCCGCACGGGCATGGATCGCAGCCGTGTCCAGGCGACGGTGGATGACGCGCTTCGCGGTTCCGACGACGGCGAGTTGTTCCTCGAATATCGTCAGAGCGAGGCCTTCGCGTTCGACGACGGGCGCCTCAAAGCCGCGACCTTCGACACGACGCAAGGTTTTGGCCTTCGTGCCGTGGCGGGAGAGGCGACCGGCTATGCGCACGCGACCGATATTTCGGAAGACGCGATCAAGCGTGCGGCGGCGACCGTGCGCGCCGTCGCGAGCGGCCATTCGGGCGTCGCCACCGGCGCTCCCGCCCGCACCAACAAGAAGCTCTACACCGATCTTGATCCTCTGCAGTCGGCGGCGTTCGAAAAGAAGGTGAAGCTCCTCGAGGACATGAACGCCTATGCCCGCTCCAAGGACGGTCGCGTGCGCCAAGTCTCCTGCTCGCTCTCGGGCGAGTGGCAGCAAATCGAGATCGTGCGTCCGGGGGGCGAGACCTATCGCGACGTGCGTCCGCTCGTTCGCATCAACGTCTCGGTCGTCGTCGAGCAGGATGGTCGACAGGAATCGGGCAACTATGGCGGCGGCGGGCGCAGCGGCTACGACGTCTACATGGCGCCTGAGTATTGGCGCACGGCGGTCGACGAGGCGCTGCGCCAAGCACTGGTGAATTTGGAATCGGTTCCTGCGCCCGCCGGCGAGATGACAGTCGTTCTGGGCAACGGTTGGCCAGGCATTCTTTTGCATGAGGCGATCGGTCACGGACTTGAAGGCGACTTCAATCGCAAGAAGACGAGCGCCTTCGCCGGCTTGCTCGGCCAACGCGTCGCCTCTCCCGGCGTGACGGTGGTGGACGACGGGACGCTCGATGGCCGGCGCGGTTCTCTCTCCATCGACGACGAAGGCACGCCGACCTCGCGCACCGTGTTGATCGAGGACGGCATTCTCAAAGGCTATATGCAGGACCGTCAGAATGCCCGGCTTATGGGCGTGGCGCCCACGGGCAATGGTCGGCGCATGTCGTATGCCTGCCAGGTGATGCCGCGAATGACCAACACCTATATGCTCGGCGGAAACGCACATCCCGGGGAGATCATCGCGAGCGTGAAGAAGGGCGTCTACGCGACGAACTTCGGCGGCGGCCAGGTGGACATCACGAACGGCAAGTTCGTCTTCTCCTGCACCGAGGCCTACCTCATCGAAGACGGCAAGGTCGGCGCGCCGATCAAGGGCGCCACGTTGATCGGCAATGGCCCCGATGCGCTGACGCGCGTGAAGATGATTGGCAGCGACATGAAGCTCGATACCGGCGTGGGTACGTGCGGCAAGAACGGACAGAGCGTTCCGGTCGGCGTCGGCCAGCCGACTCTGCGCATCGACGGTCTCACGATTGGCGGCACGGCCGCATAGGCAGCTGTGTGATCTTCAAGATTGCGCATGCCGAGGAGTGGCAAGCGGCCGAACGCGCCGGACGCTATGAAGGTTCAGAGAAGGATCGCGCCGACGGCTTCATCCACTTCTCGACGGTAGCCCAACTCGCGGAGACGCTGCGGCGGTACTATTCCGGCGCCGACGATTTGCTGTTAATCGCGCTCGACGAACGCGCTCTGGGCGACGCGTTGAAATGGGAGCGTGCGCCGTCGCGTGGCGAAGATTTTCCGCACCTCTATGCGCCGCTGCCCCTCTCAGCCGTGAGATGGACGGCACCGATCGCGCGTGACGCGCATGGCGCCGCGATCATTCCGCCGATGGCATTCGCGCCTCACTGAGCGCAAAATCGCAGCCCATGTCCAACGCCAAGGTCTACTCCGAACGTCTCGGCGCCATCAGCGACGCGCAGTTTCAGGCCGTCGCCGACCGCCTCGCGCTTGGCCATTTCGTCGAGGCCGCGCCTGTCACCAGCGGCTTGTTCGGGCAAAACGTCTTCATCACCACGACCACGGGCGAGTATGTGCTGCGTGGAGCGCCGCATTGGGTGAAGCGGCTCGGCGAGCAGACTTATCGGCCCAATGACCGAGTGCAGTTCACGGCGGAAAAATACTTCGCGCAGCAGTTGCACGAGCACACGACGGCTCCGGTACCCTGGCCGATGCTGGACGATCAGACGAACGACATTCTGGGCTGGCCCTACCTCGTCATGCCGAAGATGCCGGGACAATGCTTCAACGAACGAAACATCATGAAGCTTCTGTCGTCGGAAGATCGGCATGGCGTTGCCCGCGCGCTTGGCGAGATGCTGGTCGAAATGCAAAAACTCACCTCGCCTTTCGCCGGCAATTTCGATGTCGACACGGTCGAGCTTACCCCCTTTCCAGGCGGCAATACCGGACACGTGATTGCGGAGACGCAGGACGCCATCGCGACAGCAAGTGCCAATGGCGTGATGACGGCGCATGACCTTGACTGGATCGACGCCGCCGAACGAAGCGCGCGCGCCGCCGGCGAGCGGCCAAACACCTATGTCCATTGCGACTACAAATTCGACAACCTGACCGTGAGCAAAGTTGACGACAACTGGCGCGTCACCGGACTTTTCGACCTACATGAAGCGAGGTTCGGCGACGGTGCGCTCGATCTCGTGCGCCAGACCTGCAGCTATCTCGATACCGAGCCGGCGCTCGCCCGCATCTTCATCGCGAGTTATTTCAAGCGGACCACGCGCGATCCGCGCATCGCCGAGCTGCTGCCGCTCTATCTCATCAATGACCGCATGAAATTCTGGACATTCTTCGCCAATCCCGCGTCGCCGGCGCCATGGACCAAGGGACGTACATTCCGCGGCTGGGCGGAGCCCTATCTCGAGGCGATGCTCGCCATCATTTGACCACGATAGCGTTATGGAAAACGACGAAGACTGGCGGGATCAAATCGCCGAGCTTACGCTGCGCATCGGAAGGAAGAGCGCCATGATCATCATCAAAGGCAATCCGCACGATCTGGGTGACGGCTTTCACGTCAACCGCATCCTGCCGAGTCCGGGCCATCGCATGGTGGGTCCCTTCGTGTTTTTCGATTACTTCGGTCCCGTCACGTTCGCGCCGGGCAAAGGCGTCGATGTGCGTCCGCATCCTCATGTCGGCCTTGCCACCGTGACGTATCTCTTCGAAGGCTCGCAGATGCATCGCGACACTTTGGGTTCGGCGCAGGAGATCCATCCCGGCGACGTGAACTGGATGACGGCCGGGCGCGGCATCGCCCATTCCGAGCGGACCGGCCCCGAAACGCGGGCCCGCGGCCATCGCCTGCACGGCATTCAAAGCTGGATCGGTCTGCCGTTGAAGGACGAGGAAGCGGAACCCTCGTTCCAGCACGTCGCCTCGCGCGAACTCGCCGCCAAATCAAAAGATGGCGTGACGCTCAAGATCATCACCGGCCACGCCTTCGGGCTCACCTCACCCGTGCGCGTCTTTTCCGACATCTTCTATGTCGACGCACAATTGGACGACGGCGCAACGCTCGCCATGACGGACGAGCATGCGGAACGTGCCATCTTCGTGGTCGGCGGCGAGGCCCGCGTCGACGGCGCCGTTCACGGTGAGGGAACGATGCTCGTCCTCGACCCCGGGGAGAGGCAGACGATCGCCGCACGCGGACCGACCCGCGTCATGTTGCTCGGCGGCGCCACGCTGGACGGTCCAAGGCACCTGTGGTGGAATTTCGTTTCCAGTTCGAAGGAACGCATCGAGCGTGCCAAGGCGGATTGGAAAGCCGGACGTTTCGGCAAGATTCCCGGCGACGACGTCGAATTCATCCCCCTGCCCGATTGAGGTCAAGCCATGAAATACAATCAGCTCGGCAATACAGGTCTTTTCGTTTCCGAGATTTGTCTCGGGACGATGACGTTCGGCGGTCAGGGCATGTTCAAGGTCGTCGGCGAACTCGATCTGAAGGGCGCGACCGGGCTCGTCTCGCGCGCGTTGGAAGCAGGCGTCAATTTTCTCGACACGGCGGACGTCTATTCCGCCGGGAATTCGGAGACTCTCACCGGTCAGGCGCTGAAGGACATCGGCGTCAAGCGCTCCGACGTCGTCATCGCCACCAAGTGCTATGGCCGGACCGGCGGCGGTCCGAACGACATGGGTGCATCGCGCGGGCACATCATGGATGCGGTAGCGCGCAGCCTGGAGCGGCTCAAGACCGATCACATCGATCTCTATCAGATCCATGGCAACGACGTCGTGACGCCGGTCGAGGAAACCATGCGCGCGCTCGACGATCTGACGCGCCAAGGCATGGTGCGCTATGTCGGTGTTTCCAACTGGCAGGCGTGGAAGATCATGAAGGCGCTCGGCCTCTCGGCGCAGCATGGCTGGGCGCGCTTCGAAACCCTTCAGGCTTATTATTCCATCGCCGGGCGCGACCTCGAACGCGAGATCGTGCCCCTGCTGCAGGATCAGAAGGTCGGATTGATGGTGTGGAGTCCGCTCGCCGGTGGCTTGCTGTCCGGCAAATTCGGTCCGGGCAGCAACGGCCCCGAAGGCGCGCGCCGCGCGGCCTTCGATTTTCCGCCGGTGAACAAGGACCGCGCCTGGGCCTGCATCGATTTGATGCGCGAAATCGGCCATGCGCATGGCGGCGCGTCGGTGGCGCGCGTGGCGCTCGCTTACGTTCTGGCAAAGCCCTTCGTCACGACCGTGATCATCGGTGCGAAGACGATGGAGCAGCTCGACGACAATCTCGAAGCCGCCAAGCTGACGTTGACGGCGGACGAGCTGAAGAAACTTGACGACGTAAGTGCCTTGCCAGCCGAGTATCCCGGGTGGATGCTGGCGCGTCAGAGCGCGGAGCGCCGCCCGCAATCGAAATAGCGGCGAGACGGGGGAGAAATCGTGAAAACTGCCATTCTTGTCGTGGGCGTCTTGGCGCTCATCGCCGGCCTCTTCTGGGCGGGTCAGGGCGCTGGCTTCATCCAATGGCCGACGCCGCAACCCGGCCAGTTCACCATGGTCGGCCATTCCAACTGGGTTTTCATCGGACTGGGCGTGGCCATCGCGGGCCTCGGCCTCATCTTGCTCGGCCGCCGCAAGGCCTGAGCGATCAGAGGAAGTTGTATTCCTTGAACAGTCGCGACAGGTCGCGATTCCATTCGCCGTGATAATTCTTCAAGAGCTCTTCGGCGCGCGTATAGCCCCGCGCCACGATTTCGCGCAGCGGAATGAGGAAGCCGTCCTCCGACATGCCGCCGCTGTCCAGCGAGGCGCGGCGGCGCAGACCGGCTGACGAAATCTCCAGCATCTGATGTGCGATGTGATGCACCGTCGTGTTGCGGAACGGGGCCTTGAAGGCCTGCTTCGGCACCGCATCGCGCAACGCCTGGCGCTCTTCCGCCGTCCAGTCCTTGACCAGATCCCACGCCGCATCCAGCGACACCTGGTCGTAGTAGATCCCGACCCAGAGCGCCGGCATGCCGCAGACGCGGCGCCATTGGCCGCCATCGGCACCGCGCATCTCCAGGAATTTCTTGAGACGCACTTCCGGAAAAATCGTTGTCAGATGATCGGCCCAGTCGCTCATGGTCGGCGTGACGTCTTTGAGTTCTTCGATCTTGTGTTCGAGGAAATCGCGGAAGCTGCGGCCCGATACGTCGATGTATTTGCCGTCGCGATAGACGAAATACATCGGAACGTCGAGCGCATAGTCGACATAACGTTCGAACGACATCCCGCTCTCGAAGGCCCAAGGCAACATGCCGGCGCGCGCATTGTCGACGTCGGTCCAGATCTGCGAGCGGTACGAGAGGAACCCGTTCGGCTTACCTTCCCGGAAGGGCGAGTTGGCGAGCAGCGCCGTCGCGATCGGCTGCAGCGCGAGGCCGACGCGCATTTTCTTGACCATGTCGGCTTCGGACGCGAAGTCGAGATTCACCTGCACCGTGCAGGTACGGAACATCATGTCCAGACCGTAGCCGCCGACCTTCGGCATGTAGCGGCGCATGATCTGGTAGCGCCCTTTCGGCATCTGATGCGTGTCTTGCATGGACCAGGTCGGCGCGAAGCCGATGCCGATGACGCCCGCGCCGATGGCCTCGGCTACGGTGCGCGTCTGTTCCTGGTGCAAATTCACTTCCGCGCAGGTTTCGTGCACCGACTTGAGCGGCGCCCCGGAGAGTTCGAACTGACCGCCAGGCTCGAGACTGAGCGACGCACCGTTCTGCGTCAGTCCGATGATGTTCTCGCCCTCGAGCACCGGCTCCCAGCCGAATTGGCGCATGCCGTCCAGGAGTTGGCGGATTCCGGGCTTGGTCGCGTAATCGAGCGGCTTGTGGGTCTTCAGGTCGTAGACGAATTTCTCGTGCTCCGTTCCGATCCGCCACTCTGACTTCGGCTTGCAGCCATCCGACAAATGACGAACGAGGTCATCGCGCGTTTCGATCGGACCGCCTGCGGACTGCGGAATGGACATCGCCAATTATTTCCTCGGGCAGGACTCGATGCCCCTAGATCGTTGTGTGAATTCTAAATCGCTCGTTCAGGCGTTCGTTAAATAGGCGCGGCCCCTTCGCTCGGCAAGGCGATGACGCTTCTGGTTTGCGAGGTCGAAGTAAATCGATGCCGGCCCTTGCATACTAAGTATATATTCCTATATCAGCCCGACGTTGGATGCAATCGTTGCTCTTATTTCCGTGATCGCTTAATTAAGTAGGAATTGAATTAAAAAACCGAGTCGAAAATGCAGCACTTCTCCGCTCTCTCAGATCCCACGCGCCAGCGCATCGTCGAAATGCTGACGGGGGGACCTCTCACGGCAGGCGAAATCGCCGGGCAGTTCCCGCTCTCGCCGCAGGGAATTTCGCAGCACCTGAAAAAGCTGCGCGAGGCGCGCCTGGTGCGTGTCAGGCCGGTGGCGCAGCAGCGCATCTACGAACTCGATCCCGATGGCGTTGCCGAATTGTCGGATTGGATCGGCCGCATCCGGTCTTTCTGGAGCGCGAAGCTCGACACGCTCGAAGATGTGCTTGCGAAGGAGAATTGATATGCCGGAGCCAGCCGAGGTCGGGAAATCCTCGAAGGTCTTGAGCGTCGAATTCGAACGCGTCGTCGCAGGCCCGATCGAGCGCGTGTGGCGGCACTTGACCGATACATCGTTACTGCCCGGGTGGTTCGGCACTGGCACGATCGAGCCCAGGCTCGGTGGCTGCGTGCATCTGATGGACGGCCACATCCGCGGCGTGGTGACACTGTGGCAGCCACCGCATCGCCTTTCCTACACCTGGAACGTGTTCGCGCCGGGCGATGGTCCGGATGCGGTGTCCGCCTATCCCCAGTCCTATCTGTCGTTCGCGCTCGAACCGCGCGGCGCCGATGTTCTGTTGCGGCTGACGCATCTTCCCGTCCTGGACCGTTTCGAAAAACAGAATGCGATGGGCTGGCACACTTTCCTGGACATGCTCGCGGCGTCTCTGCGCGGCGAGAAGGTGGAGGAACGTACGTTCTACATGAAGAAGAACGCGGCTTTGTACGGCGTCGATCTGAACAATCTGGTCCGCTAATGCCAGTCGCCGCAGACCGATTGCCAGATTGCGAGCGCCGCGAGCGCGGCGGTGTCGGCGCGCAGAATGCGCGGGCCGAGGGTCACGGGCACCACGAAATCGCGCGCCAGAAGGGCGTTTCGCTCCGCCGGTTCGAAGCCGCCCTCCGGACCCGTCAGGATCGCAATGCCGTTGTTCCGTTCCGCACGCAGCGCCTGCGCAATCGGCGGCGCGCTGCCGCTCTCGTCGCAGAAAATGAGGCGGCGATCCGTTGGCCACGCCGCGAGCAACGTGTCGAAGGACAACGGCGCGCGGACCTCCGGAATGCTCATTCGCCCCGATTGTTCCGCGGCTTCGATGGCATTCGCGCGCATGCGCTCGAGATTGACCCGGCTTACGATGGTTCGCCGCGTCACGACCGGCTGCAGCACGCGGACGCCAAGCTCCGTTGCCTTCTGCACGACGTAGTCGGCGGGCGTTCTTTTGATCGGCGCGAAACAAAGCCAGAGATCGGGAACATCGCTTTGTTCCGCGACAAGGCGGTCGCATTCCAGCGTACAAGAGCGTTTGGCGATGGCCGTCACCCGTGCCGACCATTCGCCGTCGCGGCCGTTGAAAAGACGGACGCGATCGCCCGATTTCGCGCGCATCACGTGCAACAAATAGTGCGACTGCTTTTCGTCGGGCGTCACACGCACTCCGGCGCCGAGCGCCGCGTCGACATGGAGCCGCAGCTTGCCGCCCGGATAAGTAAGCTCGTTTTCGCTCATGCACGAATACTTGTAGTGTGTCGGCGATGAACCCGACAACAGCGGACCTGAAGCCAGCCGACGCGCAAGCGTCGACATGGGTCGACAAGACGCCCGAGGCGCTTCGGCCTTACCTGCGCCTCATGCGGCTCGACCGGTCGATCGGCACCTGGCTTCTTTTCTGGCCTTGTGTGTTCGGCTTGATCCTTGGCGCGATCGCAAGCGAGCGGCAGTTCGCGGGCTGGCACGATCTCACCCTGCTCATCCTGTTCGGCATCGGCTCGTTGGCGATGCGGGGCGCCGGCTGCACCTACAACGACATCGTCGATCGCGAGATCGACGCGCGTGTGGCGCGCACGCGAGGCCGGCCTATTCCGTCCGGTGCGGTCACGCTGCGCGATGCCTGGCTGTTCCTGATCGCGCAGTGTCTGGTCGGACTCGCGGTCCTTCTGCAGCTCAACCGCTTTGCCGTGCTCTTGGGTGCCGCATCGCTTCTGCTTATCGCCGCCTATCCCTTCATGAAACGCATCACATGGTGGCCGCAGGCCTGGCTCGGGCTGACGTTCAATTGGGGTGCCCTCCTCGGCTTCGCCGCGCAGACGGAGATGATCGACTGGGCCGATGCCATGCTTTATGCGGGCCTGTTCTTCTGGACGCTCGGCTATGACACGATCTACGCGCTGCAGGACAAGGAAGACGATGCCTTGATCGGCGTGAAGTCGACGGCGCTCCTGTTCGGCGCGCGGGCCCGCGACTGGATCCTGGGGTTCTATGCCGTCGCCTTCGCGTTGATCCTTGCCGCCGGATTTACCGAACATGCGGGCTGGCCGCTCGCCTTTCTGATGTTCGCCGCCGGCGCGCACCTGCTTTGGCAAGTCCATAGCCTGAAGATCGACGATCCCGATCAGTGCGAGAAGCTCTTTCGCGCCAATCGCGAAACCGGCGCGCTGATCGCCTGCGCTTTTCTCTTCTCGAGTTGGATCTGGTGATGCCCAAACGCGAGACGATCGAAGCCTTCGTCGCCATGGTGGAGGCCGGCCGCTTCGATACCGCGATGGAACGCTTCTATGCCGAAGACGCGAGCATGCAGGAAAACCAGGACGCGCCGCGCCAGGGATTGGCGACGCTGATCGAAGGCGAGCGTCGCACGATGGCGCGCTCGCGCAAGATCACGGCGCGATGCGTGCGCCCGTTTCTGATCGAGGGCGACACGGTCGTGATTCGATGGCACTTCGATTTCGATCTGATGGAGGGGCGAAAAATCGTCCTCGACGAGATCACCCACCAGCGCTGGCGCGGTGAAAAAATGCAGGAGGAGAAATTCTTCTACGATCCCAGACAGATGGGACGATAACAGCGCGGCTCTTCGCTTCAGGAACGAACGGATTATAATTCACCCATGAACGTGCAGCGCTTCGATCCAACCAAGGTCTTCTCGCCCGAGGAGATGGCAAGCTTGCGCGAACGGTCCGATGTGACAGGCACGCTCTGCGTGCTTCATGCCTGGATCGTGATCGGCGCCGCGATGGCGATCTATGCGCTCTGGCCGAACCCTTTGACCTTCGTGCTGGCCGTCATCGTCATCGGCAGCCGTCAACTCGGTCTCGCGATCCTGATGCACGACGCCGCCCACGGTGTCCTTATGAAGACGCGTTGGTGGAACGAATGGGCCGGCCAATGGCTCTGCGCCTATCCGGTTCTCGGCGAAATGATCGGCTATCGGCACTATCACCTCGTCCATCATCGCCGCACGCAGCAACCGGACGATCCCGATCTCGGGCTCTCCGCCAAATTTCCCATCACCAGGGCCAGCTTCCGCCGCAAGATGATCCGCGATCTCACGGGCCAGACGGGCTTCAAGCAACGCAAGGCCCAGTTCCTCCGTGCGCTTGGAGAACCGGGTCAGCCTTTCGTAGAGCGGGCGAAAACATTCTGGGAGCGGATCGGGCCGCAATACACGCTTCAGCTCATTCTGCTCGCGCTGATGACGGCGGCCGGAAAGCCGCATTATTTCCTGATGTTCTGGGTGCTTCCCAACATCACCTGGCACATGGCGATCACGCGCGTGCGCAACATAGCCGAGCACGCCGTCGTTCCCGACGACAACGACGTCTTCCGCAATGCGCGCACGACCTATGCCTCATGGTGGGTCCGCGCGCTCGTCGCGCCGTATTGGGTGAACTATCACGTCGATCATCATCTTCTGTACTACGTGTCCTGCTACAATCTGCCGAAGCTGCACGCCCTCCTTCTGGCGAAAGGTCTTGGCGGGAAGATGGAGATCCAGCCCGACTATCTGACGCTGTTGCGGCTGGCGACGTCGAAGTCTTCTGAAGCCGCGCCTCAACCGGCCTGACGCGCGCTTATTCCTCGCGCTCACGGAATTTCTTCTGCGCGCGATAGTTCTTGCTTCTTCTGAGCCAAACCTTGCGCGCCTCGGCGCGGGCTCTCGGATCGTTCTTGCGCTCCTCGAACGCAAGCTCGCGCTGCAATTTGCCGTACGAATTCCAACGTGCGCGATCGAGCGAACCATCCGTCAGCGCCGCCTGCACCGCACAACCCGGTTCGGAACCATGCCGGCAATCGTGAAACCGGCAGGACTGTGCCAGCGACTCGACATCGGCGAACGCAGTCGAAACGCCGCTGTCGGCTTCCCAAAGACCAAGCTCGCGCATACCGGGCGTGTCGAGGATCAGTGCGCCGCTCGGCAACAGAATCAACTCGCGATGCGTCGTCGTGTGGCGGCCGAGCGCGTCGTCTCCGACGACCGTTTGGGTCTGCATCACCGCCTTGCCCGCAAGCGCGTTGACAAGCGTCGATTTTCCGACGCCCGAGCTTCCGAGCAGCACCGCCGTCTTCCCCTTCGTCAAATGCCCGGCGAGCGGTTCCAGCCCCTCACCGGTCAGTGCGGAAATCACATGGACCGGAACGCCAAATGCAACGGCTTCGATCGCCGCTCTCAGAGGTTCGACAGCGTCGCACACATCGCTCTTGGTCAGAACGATCACCGGGTCGGCATTGCCTTCCCAGGCAGCGGCCAGGTAGCGCTCCATGCGGCGCGCGCTGAGATCGGCATTCAACGAAGCCAGCAGCAGCGCGACGTCGACGTTGGCGGCAACGATCTGCTGTCGCGGCGCTCCGGGCCCTGCTGCGCGGCGACGGAAGACGCCCGCGCGTGGCAGAAGCTGCTTGATGGTCGCACGGCCCTCGTTCGCCCGCGCCGCGACCGCGACCCAGTCGCCTGCGACAGGGTAATCGCCCTCTTGGGCGTCCTGCATGAATCGTCCCGACAGCGAGGCCGTCATTTCTCCCGCCGCGCAGACGACGACATAGAGTCCGCGCTGTTGGATGATTACCCGCGCCGGCACCAAGCCGGGTTCAATGACATATTCACGCTGGAGCTTCTCGCTCCAGCCATAACGTTCAAGCACGGTAAATTCCTTTGGTCAGAGCCTTTGGGCGCCGACGGCGGAAAATCCGTGGAGACGGAGAGTTAGGCGGCGGCGCGGCGGAGGGTCGTTACGACAATGACAATCATCTGGACGCCTCCTGCATTTGCGCGGCGCGGGGAAACTAGGACCGATGGCTCATCGCGTCAACGCCCTGCAGCAGCTATAAGCGGGAGTGATCGATCGCACCGAATTCATCCGCGCCAACACCGCGCTCGTTTCCCCACCGCTCGTGCCGGAGATCAAGCTTCATCTTGCAACCGAAGTCGTCCCGCTTTGGCAGTTGACCGAGGAAGAACTCGCCGCGCAGGGCATACCCCCGCCCTACTGGGCCTTTGCCTGGGCCGGCGGTCAGGCGTTGTCGCGCTACGTGCTCGATCATCCGGAGATCGTGAAGAGCAAGTCGGTGCTCGACTTCGGTTCCGGCTCGGGTCTCGTCGCGATTGCGGCGGCCAAAGCGGGCGCCGACCGGGTGATGGCGGCCGACATCGACGACTTTGCCCAAGCCACGATCAAGCTGAACGCGGCAGCCAATGGCGCGATCGTGAGCACCACGACCACCGACTTGATCGATTCGGACGGCAACTGGCGCATCATCCTGGTCGGCGACATGTGCTACGAGCGCCCGCTTGCCGAACGCTTGCTGTCCTGGTTGACCGAGCGTGCGCGGCATGGCGCCCGTGTCCTGCTCGGTGATCCCGGTCGCTCCTATTTTCCCAAGAAGGGCGTTGAGAAGCTAGAGACCTATCGCGTCCAGACGATGCGCGATCTGGAAGATCGCGAGATTCGCGAAACCAGCGTCTATGAATTGAGAGATTCGCGTAACTAGCGTTGGCTGGGACGCCCCGGCGCGGGACCGACATAGCGAGCGCGCGGCCGGATGAGTTTCTTGCTCTCCAGTTGCTCGATGGCATGCGCGATCCACCCCGCGGTTCGGCCGATGGCGAACATCGCCGTCTCGCAACCCTGAGGCATGTCCAAGACGCGGCGCATAACGGCAAGCGCGTAGTCGTTGTTGGCGAACGCTCCGGTCGCTTCCTTGATGCGCTCCGGGATCTCGACCGCCAGGCGCTTGTCGATTCCCGTCTTGATCAACGCGGTCAAGAGCGAGACGGCGCGTGGATCGCCGTCGCGATAGATCATATGGCCGAAGCCGGGAAAGATTTCTCCCAGAGCAACGCGCTCTCGCACGATCGCGGCAATGTTGCCTTCCAGGAGCGTATCGAGCAGCTTTGCCGCGAGCGGTCCGACGCCGCCATGGCGCGGTCCTTTGAGCGCCACAAGACCTGCTATCACAGCGTCATAGAGACTGATGCCCGTAGAAGCTGCGCAGCGCACGGTAAACGTTGAGGCGTTCAACTCGTGATCGGCAAGCAGAACCAGCGCGCGACGAATAAGATCCTCGCCATGCGGATGCCGCGGCGCCCAGGCGCGCGCGATCTGTTTGTGCAAAGGCTCGGCCGACGGCTCGCTGCCGGTCATGGCAGCCGCAACAAGCCGCAGGATTCGTGCCCCCGTCGCGGCGCGGCCCTCGGCGACGCTGTTGTAGGCGCGCGGGTCGGCGTCGGCGGCGAGTGAAAGGATGGCGATGGTACGATCGATCGGCGGTGCATCGCGCGTCGCGGCCATGATGCCACGCATAGCCTGCGAGACAATCGGCAGATTGGATTTGACGAAGGGATCCGCCGATTTGGAGTCCCATAAGAGGGTCGCGCACTGTTCGAACGTCGCAGATTCCGCAAGCGTGACAGCGCGCACGCCACGATAGATCGGACCCTCCTCCGTAATCGTCGATACCGCGGAATCCATGACGGGCAAGTCCGCAGCCTTCAGGCCCTGGCCTTCGACAAGCGGCGCGCGACGATTTTTCAGTCCGCGCACATCTTCGGCGCGATAGCGGCGGCTGCGGGGGCTTTCGCCAGGCTCGGAGCGGATCAATCCGCGGCTGACATAGGCGTAGAGCGTGGCGGGAGAGACCGCCAACTCAGTGGCGGCGTCACGCGCGGAGAGGTAAAGCGCATCGTCGGAATTATTCATATTGATTATGCTAATCAAGATTGATCAATACGTCAAAGGAACCGATCTTTTGTGCGATGCAACATGAGGAGATCGCCATGACAATCCAGCCGTCCAAATCCCCAATCGGCCTCGATGGGGTGCCGGCCGCAGAAACCGCGCTTTCGCACGTCGACGGCCAGAAGGGCGAATTGATCATCGTTGGCGAGCGCGTCGCCGACCTGGTGGCGAAAACAAGTTTCGAGGGCGTCACGGCGCGCCTTTGGACCGCCGCAACCAATACTCCCGTCAGCGAGGCGGAGGTTCGAGCCGCGCTCGGCGAAGCACGCGTGCGGGCCTACGCGCGGCTGCCGCAACTGCTCGCGGCGAGCGAAGGACTATCGGTGGTTGACGGGTTTCGCGCCGCAGTCGCCACACTGCGCGCCGAATACGGCCTGATGGACGACGCGACGATCGTCGGCGCGCTTCCCGTGATTGTCGGCGCGCTGGTCCAGCGCATGCAGGGCAAGCAGCCCCATTTTCCCAACGCAAAGTTGGGTCATGCGGCCGATACATTGTCGCTGCTGCACGGCCGCGCCCCGAACCCGGCAGAGACAGCCGCGCTCGACACCTACTTTGTCACGGTATGCGACCACGGCATGAACGCATCGACCTTTACCGCGCGCGTCATCGCCTCGACCCAAGCCGATCTGTTTTGTGCGGTCACCGGAGGCTATTGCGCGTTGACCGGTCCGCTTCACGGCGGAGCGCCGGAGCCAGTGCTCGAGATGCTCGATGCCATCGGAACGCGTGAGCGGATCAAGCCGTGGATCGACGAGGCCCTGTCCCGTGGCGAGCGGCTGATGGGCTTTGGCCATCGCGTCTACAAAGTGCGCGATCCGCGCGCCGACGTGCTGAAGACGGCCGTCGAGAAGCTCGCGAGCAATTCCATCGACATGCCGTTCGCCGCCGATGTCGAAGCTTATGCCCGCGAAGCATTGCGGAAGAAGAAGCCGGACCACCCGCTCGACACCAACGTCGAGTTTTTCACCGCAATCCTGCTAGACGCATTGCAGATTCCGCGACAGGCCTTCACGCCGATCTTCGCCACCGCGCGGGCGGCGGGCTGGACGGCGCATGCGCGCGAACAGCAGAAACGCGGCCGCCTGCTGCGTCCCAGCTCGGCTTATATCGGCGACATGCCGACGTGACTTACGGTCTCACGATGGCGTCCGGCTCGGGAGGCGTTTCCATCGTGCCCAGACCGACGTGGCTGCGTGACCGGCTGTAGGCGAAGTAGAACACAAGTCCAACTGCGCCCCACGCAGGCAAAACGAGGATCGCGATCAGCGGTAATTTTGCATACAGAATAACGCAGCCGATAATTGCGAGCGGAGCCACGATGTTGACGGCGGGTGTCCGGAAGGGACGCTTGCGCCCCGGATCCTTGCGGCGGAGCGCCAAGACGGATACGGCGACCATCGCGAAGGCGAACAACGTGCCTGAGTTCGAATAGTCCGCGAGCTTGCCGACGGGCAGAAAGGCGGCCATCGCCATTACCACAACTCCGGTGAACGCCGTCACGACGTGAGGCGTGCGAAATCGCGGATGCACGCTAGCGAGCTTTGCCGGCAAGAGACCATCGCGCGCCATGACGAAGAAGACTCGCGTCTGTCCATACATCATCATCAAGACGACGGAAGGCAGCGCAAGGAAGGCGGCGAGCCCGATGAGGTTTCCAATCGGCACATAGCCGACCGTCCGCAACACATGGGCTAGCGCCTCGCGACTACAGACAAGTGGTTCGGTCGCACCGCTTGCCACGATCACGGCGCAGCGTTGCGCCAGTTCGGCCGACCCGGGCGGAAGAACCTCGCCCATCAGGCCGCGCACGGGCTGTGCGCCGATTGCACCAACCGCACCCGCCGCGACGAGAAGATAGAACACCGTGCAAATCAGAAGACTCCCGATCAACCCGATCGGGACATTGCGCTGCGGATTGCGCGTCTCTTCCGCTGCGGTCGAAACGGCGTCAAATCCGACATAGGCAAAGAAGATCGAGGACGCCGCACCAACGACGCCGATTGTGCCCCAACCGTTCGGGATGAAAGGGTGAAAGTAGGCAGCCTTCGCAAGCGGGAGGGTCAAGGCGATGAACACCGTGAGTGCAGTTACTTTGATTCCCACCAAAACCGCGTTGAACCGCGCGCTTTCCGTGGTGCCCACAATGAGAAGGCCCGTGACAAAAGCCGCCACGATGACGCCGGGTACGTTGATGAGACCGCCCTGACTCGGTCCCACCGACAACAACATCGGCATTTCGATTCCAAATGTCGAACGAAGGAGGCCGACAAAGTAGCCGGACCAGCCCACGGCCACGGCACTCGCTCCGACGGCATATTCCAATATCAGAGCCCAGCCCACCATCCAGGCAAATATCTCGCCGACAACGGCGTAGGTGTAGGTGTACGCCGAGCCCGCCACCGGCACCATCGACGCGAGCTCGGAATAACACAGTGCTGCGACAGCGCAGACAAACCCGGCGATGACGAACGAAATCATCATGCCAGGCCCCGCCTTTTGGGCCGCTTCGGCCGTTAAAACGAAAATACCGGTTCCGATCACCGCGCCGATGCCTAGCAGCGTCAACTGAATGGGGCCCAGTGAGCGGTGCAGAGATTTTTTCTCGGCTGTCGCCAAAATCGCGTCAAGGGACTTGGTGCGGCTGAAAAGCATGAGTCACCCCTACTTAGGTCGCGCGGTCCCGCGACGATTCGAAGCGAGCCTAACGGCTATTGCAAACTGCGCAAGCGGTCCCAAGTGTTGGTCGCTCAAGATGACGTCAGCGAGGGATCGGGTTAGAAACCATCATGGCCTACCGCTCGTTGCGCGACTTCATCGCCAAACTCGAAGCGACGGGCGAGTTGGTTCGCGTTCGCGAACCGGTCTCGACCGTGCTCGAGATGACCGAAATTCAGACGCGTTTGATCGCCAGCGGTGGTCCGGCGGTGATCTTCGAAAAGCCGCTTCTGGCGAACGGAACAGCGAGCGACATTCCCGTCCTCGTGAACCTCTTCGGGACAGTCAAACGCGTCGCCATGGGCGTCAGCATGGACGGAAAAGAACGATCGGACTCACGTTCGCTGCGCGAAGTCGGCGAGTTGTTGGCGACGTTGCGCCAGCCTCAACCGCCGCGCAGTTTCGGTGAGGCGTTCGATCTGCTGCCGTTGGCCAAGACGGTGCTGGCAATGAAGCCGAAGAGCGTGAGCCGCGCTGCCTGTCAAGAAATCGTATTGCGCAACGACCAGATCGATCTCGCGAGGTTGCCGATCCAGACCTGCTGGCCGGGCGAACCCGCGCCGCTGATCACCTGGCCGCTTGTCGTCACCAAAGGACCGGGCGAGGCGCGTGAAGACAACTATAACCTCGGCATTTATCGCATGCAGGTCCTAAACAGGAACCAGGCCATCATGCGCTGGCTGCGCCATCGCGGCGGCGCGCAACATCACGCGCGCTGGGCAAAGGAAAAGTCGGAGCCATTGCCTGCGGCGATCGTACTTGGCGCAGACCCTGGCACCATTCTCGCGGCGGTCACGCCGGTGCCGGAGACGCTTTCGGAGTACCAGTTCGCCGGACTGTTGCGCGGCAAGCGCGTCGAACTCGTGGATTGCGTGAGTCAACCTCTCAAGGTCCCTTCGGAGGCAGAGATCGTTCTTGAGGGTTCGGTCTCGCTCGACGACTACCGCGACGAAGGTCCGTTCGGCGATCACACCGGCTACTATAATTCGGTTGAGCAGTTTCCGGTTTTCACGCTCAGCGCAATCACCATGCGACACAGACCGATTTATCTGTCGACCTATACGGGGAGGCCGCCGGATGAACCAAGCATCCTCGGCGAAGCACTGAACGAAGTGTTCGTTCCGCTCATCACCCAACAATTTCCCGAGATCGTCGACTTTTGGTTGCCGCCGGAAGGTTGCAGCTATCGCATCGCGGTCGTCAGCATGAAGAAGGCTTACCCCGGTCATGCCAAGCGCGTGATGATGGCCGTGTGGTCGTATCTTCGCCAATTCATGTACACAAAATGGGTCATCGTCGTGGACGATGACATCGATGCACGGAACTGGAAGGATGTCATGTGGGCGATATCCACCCGCATGGATCCCGCACGCGACATCACGTTGATCGAGAATTCGCCGATCGACTATCTCGATTTCGCATCGCCGCAAAGCGGGTTAGGTTCGAAAATCGGTCTGGACGCCACAAACAAGGTTGCGCCGGAAACGACGCGCGAATGGGGACGCCAGATCCGCATGAGCGACGACATCGTGCGGACAATAACGGAAAAGTGGCCGCGGCTGGGTCTTCCAGGTCCGGGCACGCCGATATGGAAATAGGTTCGCTCGCGTCGAATAGAGCGCTTGACCCCGTCGCGAACTGCTCTACTTATGGCCGGGACACTCCGGGATTTTCCGCCTCATGCCCGCTATTTTGCTAGCGCCCTTCCCCGTGTTGGCGCTGTATGCCGCCGTCAACGCCCTCATCATGCTGGTGCTCGGAATTCTCGTCGTGCGCGCGCGCGTGAAGACGCATACGGAAATCGGCGACGGCGCCGATCCCGCCATGATGGCCGCAATCCGGGCGCATGCGAACAACACCGAATATGTGCCGCTGGCACTTCTCCTGATGTTGATTCTCATCCCATTGCGCGCCAGCGCCATGGTCATTCACGTCGTCGGAGCGACGCTCACCATCGGGCGCATTTTACACGCAGTGGGTCTGTCCAGAAGCGCAGGAACGTCCTTACCGCGACTGTTGGGCATTGTTCTGACGTGGCTCTCCTATTTGATCGCAATCGCCGCAATTCTGTGGCTGACGTCCCAGCTGCCGATCATGGCATCGAGTTGAGCAATGGCGCGAATAAACGCCCGCGATGTCCTTGAACGGCTGATCACGGCATCCCGCGCGGCAGGAGCCGACGCGGCGGATGCGTTGTTCGTCGAAAGCGTTTCATCGAGCGTATCCTATCGTCTTGGAAAGCTCGAAGATGCCGAGCGCGCGGAGTCCAATGATCTGGGCCTGCGCGTATTCGTCGGACAGAAGGTGGCGTTCGTTTCGTCCACGGATTTCTCGCGCGATGCGCTCGCCCAATTGCCGCAGCGGGCCGTGGCGATGGCGCGCTTGGCGCCGGAGGACAAATATGCGGGGCTTGCGCCCCGCGAACGGCTGGCCAGCGAGTTTCCCTCTCTCGATCTCGAGGACGCGGACGAGCCTTCTCCCGAAGCATTGGTCGCGCTTGCACGCGATAGCGAGGGCGCTGCGATGGCGGTCCCGGGTGTCACGAACTCCGAGGGTGGGGGCGCAAGCTTCAGCAGGTCGGCCGTCGCGCTTGCCACCAGCGAAGGGTTTTTCGGCAGCTATGCCGGTACGAGCCACAGCGTCGGAGTCGCCGTGCTTGCCGGCGAAGGCACGGCCATGGAGCGCGACTATGACCATGCCTCGTCGCGACATAGATCCGATCTGAAGGCTGCCGCGGAAATCGGCAGGTCAGCCGGTGAGCGCGCCGTGCGCCGCCTTAATCCCCGAAAAGTGAAGTCGCAGGCGGTTCCAATCGTCTACGACCCTCGCGTATCCGGCGGACTCATCGGGCATTTCGCTGGCGCAATTTCGGGCGCGTCCATCGCACGCGGTGTGAGTTTCCTGAAAGACATGTTGGGCAAGGAGGTCTTCCAGCCTGCAGTCACGATTGTCGATGATCCGCACCGCGTTCGCGGGCTGCGCTCAAAGCCGTTCGACGGCGAAGGGGTTGCAAACCAGCGCCGAAATCTGATCGATCGCGGCGTTCTATCGACCTGGCTCCTCGACTGCGCCAGCGCCAAACAGTTGGGGTTGTCGACAACGGGCCATGCTTCGCGCGGCACTGGCGGTCCTCCGTCGCCGTCCGCGACTAATCTCTACATGGAGCCGGGCGAAATCTCTGCCGATAGGCTTATTGCAGACATCAAGGAAGGCTTCTACGTCACCGAGCTGATCGGCATGGGCGTGAATTCTGTGACGGGAGACTATAGTCGCGGCGCGGCTGGATTCTGGATCCAGAACGGCCAGATCGCATTTCCGGCATCGGAGATCACGATCGCCGGCAACCTCAAGGATATGTTCAAAAGCCTTACCGCGGCGAACGACCTCGAGTTTCGCTACGGCACCAACGCGCCGACGCTTCGCGTCGAAGGAATGACCGTTGCCGGTGCCTGACGATGCGGCTTCCGATCTCGTGCTGCTTGAAGAAAGCGTACGTGAAGCGGGAAAGATCGCCCGCTCGTTCTTCGGTGGAACCTACAAAAGGTGGGACAAGGGCAAAGGCAATCCCGTGACCGAGGCCGATCTCGCGGTCGACAAATTCCTCGGCGAACATTTGCGCGCAGCACGTCCCGATTATGGCTGGCTCTCCGAAGAAACCGAGGATGACGCGGCGCGGCTGAGCACGCCCGCCGTGTTCGTCGTCGATCCCATCGACGGCACAATTGCCTTCATGAAGAACAAGCCGCACTTCACGATCTGCGCGGGTGTCGTCGTCGACGGCACGCCGGTTGCGGGCGCGGTTTACAACCCCATGACCGACGAGTGTTACACCGCACATGGCGGAGGCGGCGCTTTTTTGAACGGCTCGCCGATCGCCGTCAGCGACCGAGTGGAAGTGGAGGATTGCCGCATGCTCGGCGACAAGCCGATGTTCGGACATCCAGCCTGGAACAATGCACCCAACGTGCCCTGGCCTCCCATGCAGATCGAGACCAGAAATTCGATTGCCTATCGCATGACGCTGGTAGCGGCGGGCCAATTCGACGCCATGATGGCGCTTTCGGCAAAACACGACTGGGATCTTGCGGCATCGGAGATCATCGTTCGAGAGGCCGGTGGAATCGTGACCACCCATACCGGCGCCAGAATCCACTATAATCGCGAGCTGACGCTGCAGCCGTCGGTCGTCGCCGCGGGTCCGCGGTTACATGAGCATCTCATGGCTCGCGTCAGCCATCTGAACCTTTCGCGCGCCTGAGGAGAAGACAGATGCCGGAGCGAGAGCCGCAACAGCTGCTTCATCTGGTTTTCGGAGGAGAGCTTCTCTCTCCGACGGATGTCACCTTCAAGGACCTTTCCAAACTCGACATCGTCGGCATGTTTCCCAACTACGCGTCTGCTTATGCGGCCTGGCGCGCCAAATCCCAGGCCAGCGTCGACAATGCGCAGATTCGCTATTTCGTTGTCCATATCCATCGGCTCATCGATCCAGACTCCCGGCCGTAACGAAGGCGAGCCGGCGGCTCTCGCACCTGGGCATCGAGGCGTGCTATGCCGCGCGCCGATGAACGACCGCGGACGTATTGACACTCAAACCAAGCTGGACGTGACCCCGGCATCGGATGATCTCGGGCGCGGCCGTGACGCTGGCTATGTATCGGTCATTGTCCGACTGTTCCGTGTCTACATTCGCAGGCAGTGGCCGATCTTTGTGGCTGCGCTCCTGTGCATGATCGTCACGTCAGCCGCCAGCGGGGCCATACCGCTCATCGTGAACTATACGGTGAAGACGCTCTTCATAGAGAAGCAGGCGAACATGCTTGCGACCATCCCCCTGCTCGTCATCGCGTTGATGACGGTCCGAGCCATGAGTTGGTACGCCCAACAGACGCTGATCGATACGGTGGGCGAGCGCGTGGTGGCGGACACGCAGCGCGACATGTTTGACCACCTGATCCGTCGCGACCTCGCGTCCCTCAACGCAGTCCACTCCAGTCAATTCGTCTCGACGATGCTTTACGACGCAACGCTCATGCGCGATGCGATTACGCGCGGCGCAGCAGCGTTCGGGCTGGAGCTCGCGCAACTTGTCGCGTACGCCGCCGTCATGTTCTACGAAGACTGGCAACTTACTCTGGTCGCGGCCGTGGTTCTCCCTGCGATCGCGTGGGCCATGCAGCGGATTGGAAGTTCCATGCGTCGTGCCTCTACGCAAGGAATGGAACAAACCGGCGATCTCGCGACCTCTCTGTCGGAAGCATTGGACGGTCGTCGAGTCGTCAAGGCCTATGGCCTGGAGGCCCATGTCGCAGACAGGGCACACACACGTCTGGCGATCCGGCTTCGCACGATGCTCAAAGTGGTACGCCGCCGTGCCGCCGCCGTTCCGACGACCGACCTCTTCGCCGGACTCGTGATTTCGGCGACGCTCTTCTATGCCGGATACCAGGCACATCGCGGCGCGCTCGAACTGAATGATTTTGTGGCCTTCCTGTCCGCGATGCTGCTCGCGCAACAACCGGTTCGAAATCTCAGCCAGTTGTGGCCTGTCGTCGCCAGCGGAGTGGCTGCAGCAAACCGAGTCTTTCGCGTGATCGATGAAACGGCCCAAATCGTCGATGCGCCTGACGCCCGCACGCTGTTTGTTCCGCGCGCCCCGCGCGGTGGCGCAATTGCCTTGGAAAACATTCATTTTGCCTATCAGGGAAACGTTCCTTCGATCTCCGGCATCACGCTGACGATAGAGCCTGGCGCGAAGATCGCGCTGGTCGGACCTTCCGGCGCCGGCAAGAGTACGATCTTCAACTTGTTGCTGCGCTTCTATGACGTGGATGCCGGACGCATCTGCGTGGACGGCGCGGATATTCGCAGCGTGACTCTGGAATCGTTGCGACGGAACATTGCCTTGGTCACCCAGGACGCCATCTTGTTCGACGAAAGCGTTGCACAGAACATTTTGCTCGGCGATCTCAGTGCCGACCGCGCGGCCATCGAGACAGCGGCGAAAAATGCGGCGGCGGACGAATTCATCCGCGAACTGCCCCAGGGTTACGAAACGCGAGTGGGCGAAGGCGGACTGAAGCTCTCGGGTGGTCAGCGTCAGCGAATCGCGATCGCGCGCGCCATGCTGCGCAATGCGCCGATTCTGCTGCTTGACGAAGCAACGTCTGCACTCGACACCGAGAGCGAACGGCAGGTCCAGGGGGCGCTTGCGCGACTGATGAGAGATCGTACGACCATCGTCATTGCCCATCGCCTGTCGACGGTGCTGGACGCGGACAAAATTTACGTGCTCGACCGCGGCCAAATCACGGAATCAGGAACGCATGGAGAATTGTTGGCCAAGGGCGGCCTGTATGCGCGGCTCTACCAGCGAGACTTCAGCGACACACCGGAGCCGCCCTGATGGCGAGAATGCCGCTGGGCATCACCGCGTATCGTTTTGCGACGGCCGCCCTCTCCCCGGTTGCTCCGGTTCTGCTCCAACGTCGCCGACAACGCGGAAAGGAAGACCGCGAGCGCGCCGCCGAGCGACTTGGCTTTTCCAAGCTTTCACGTCCGGATGGCGCGCTCATTTGGGTGCATGGCGCAAGCAACGGCGAGTGCGTAGCCGCCCTGCCCTTGATCGAGACATTTGTTTCGCACGGCTTCAGGGTGCTGGTGACGAGCGGAACCGTGACGTCCGCGATGCTTATGCGCGAACGGTTGCCGCAAGGCGCCTTCCATCAATTCGTGCCGGTCGATGCTCCGGCTGCGACTGCGCGTTTCCTGAAGCATTGGCGTCCGGATATCGGCCTTTTCGTCGATTCAGATCTCTGGCCGAATCTGATCCTCGGCGCGAAAGGCGCGGGAACGCGCCTTGCTCTCGTCAATGCGCGCATGTCGCAACGCTCTTTCGAGAGCTGGCGCTGGGCACGAAAGACCGCCGCTACGATCCTTGGAGCATTCGACGTTTGTCTCGCGCAGGACGATCAGATCGCAGCGCGGTTCCGCCTGCTCGGTTCGACGGACGTGCGCGTGGTCGGCAGCCTCAAGGAGGACGCGCCGCCGCTACCGTACGACGCAGCGATGCTCGCCGAGCTCAGGAATGCCGTGAGCGGGCGACCAATCTTGCTTGCGGCACAAACACATCCTGGCGAGGACGAGACAATTCTTCCCGCGCACGACGCATTGCGGGCGCGCTATCCGCACCTACTGACCATTATCGTTCCGCGTCACACGTCTCGCGGTGTCGAAATCGCAGAACTATGCGCCACGCGCACGTCGCGCCAACGTTCCAAAGGCGGCCGGATAGAACCGGATACGGCCGTCTATATCGCCGATACAATTGGAGAACTCGGTCTCTTTTATCGGCTCGCGTCCTTCGCATTCGTCGGCGGTACGCTGGTCCCCATGGGCGGACACAACCCCCTCGAAGCCGCACGCTTGCACTGCGCCGTGCTGGCTGGGCCGCATACCTTCAATTCGGCGTCCGCTTATAAGGCTGTGCTCGAGGCACAGGGTTCTGGGCGCGTCTCATCGAGCAGCGACATCGCTGCTTTGGCCTCGCGGCTGTTCGACGAACCCGAATTCGCAAGGTCGATGGGCGACGCGGCCGCGCGCGGCGCCTTGTCCCTCGGCGGAGCGGTCGAGAAGACATACGCTGCCATTCGCACACTTTTGGGCGACCATGCGTCAGCCTGACTTCTGGCGTCGCGACAATGTCACAGCGCGCCTGACATCTGCGATTCTCGCACCGCTCGGCTGGATCTATGGCGCAAGCGTAGCGTATCGCGCCCGACATGCCCGTCCGTTCCGCTCACGCGCCAAGGTCGTTTGCGTTGGTAATTTGACGGCGGGTGGCACGGGCAAGACGCCGGTTGCGTTGGAGATTGCAAGGATCCTCATCGCACGCGGCGTCCGAACGGTATTTCTCACGCGCGGCTATGGCGGACGCGTCCGAGGACCCCGATTTGTCACGGCCGGCGATCGCTCTTCGGATGTGGGCGACGAACCTTTGATGCTGGCCGCGCTTGCACCCGTCATCGTTTCGCGCGATCGGGCGGCGGGAGCAAAGTTAGCCGACGAGAACGGCTTCGACGTCATTGTGATGGACGACGGCCATCAGAACTTTGCGCTCTTCAAAGACCTCTCTTTGGTCGTGGTCGCTGCGGGAACTGAGGTCGCCAACCATCGCATGCTGCCGGCCGGCCCGTGGCGCGAACCGATCGCGCAAGGACTGAAACGCGCCGACGCGGTCATTCTCCACGGTGGCGGAACGTCGCCTGTGGAGACGTCGGTGCCCTTCGTCGAGTCACGACTGGTTCCTGTCGATGACGTCTCCTGGTCGGGCAGGCGGGTGATCGCGTTCGCGGGAATTGCGAATCCGGAACGATTTTTTGCATTGTTGAGAGAGTTGGGCGCCAAGGTTGTCGAAGCCCGCGCCTTTGCCGATCATCACGTCTATTCGCAGATGGAGGTCGCTCATCTCAAGTCGCGTGCCAGCGCAGAAAATGCGGTTCTGGTCACGACCGAGAAGGATTTCGCGCGTTTGTCAGCATCAGAGCGCGACGGCATCGCGCAGTTGCGGGTTCGCGCCGAATTCAAGCAACTCGAATCGATCGAACATCTGCTCGACCAGTTCGTGAGGCGATAAGGACCCGTCACGATCTGGGTGGCTCGCTTGTGCGCGTGGAGCGCGATGGATCAAGCCTGACCTGAAACCAGTTCATCGCCCAGTGCAGATGCGGCCCCGTGGCGCGACCGGTCTTGCCGATGCGCCCGATCATCTGTCCGCGTTGCACTACGTCTCCAGGTCTCACCAATCGGCTGCTTTGGTGCAGGTAGGAAGTCGATACGCCGTGCCCGTGATCGAGTAGCGTGAATCCCCCTTCGAGATAGTAGTCGTCGCAGATCGACACAGTCGCGTTGGCAGGCGCGTAAATCGGCGTGCCTTCGGCATTGGCCATGTCGACCCCAAAGTGGGGCGACATGGGTCTGCCATTGTCGATGCGTTGGCTGCCGAAGACGCCGCTCATGATGCCCGCCGCGGGCCAATCGAACGGCTCAGCAAACCAGATCGCGTCGCTATCCTTCTTCCGTGCGTCCGAAAGCTGTTGATGCTCGCGGCCGATGCGCTGCAACTCTTCGTGCGACGGCGAAACCGTGCTGGGCGGCAATCCCGTGACACGTTGAAGGACGTACTGGCGCGCAACCGGAATCAAATCGCGAACTTCTATCGCCCCGTCGGCGAAGGCGACGGAGAGATGCGCAGGCTGTGTGCGATCCCACTCGATGCCGCAGGCGAATATGCCATCGGGCGAGACATTCAGTCGAACGGAGTCGAACGTGGCGCGCGCGCCGGGCTCCGTACGCCCGACGATCAAGCTGCCCTGCTCCATGCTGCCGGAAAGCTGCAATCGCGCGGCGTCGGCATGGACGACAAGCGGCGCCATGGTGAGGGCAGAACCACCCACCAGAAGCGCGCGACGCGAGATCATTTTGGAGTCTTCCCGGCTTCCCGCATCCGCTTCAGCGCCACAACCGGGTTGGCATAGGCCTCCTGAAGATCGACGCTCCAATAGCGCAGAGCCTCCAATGGAATGTGGACGCCCGTAACGGCGCAGATGACGAAGGAGCCGGCCTTCACGACGCGGTATTCGCCGTCGAGATATTCGACCTCGGCGAGACCATCCGGGCGCAGTTCACGTTCCATCTTGTTCATGCGGCAAGTCTATCCATCGGGCTTGCTAAAACAAACTATCCTGTTCGTCATCGGGCTTTCTTGGACGCTTCTTCATTTTCGGGACGGCCGAACCCTCGGCGACGGCCATCCGCGTACCGTCGGCAAAAGTAAGAGCAAGCGTCTCGCCAGCGAGAACTGCCTCCGCGCGGCGGCGAATCTTGCCGCTCTCGCTGCGCACCAACACAAAACCGCGTTCGAGCACCGAGCGATAAGAGACGCTATCCATCACCCGCGCGACTGCGTCCAATTGCTTGCGGAGTTGCCTCAGTCGCGCCCTCTGAGCTTGGACCAGGCTGCGAGCGAGCGCGACGTTGCGTTCGCGCGCCTGCGAAAAGCGGTTGGTCAAAAGGCTTGGACGGAGCTGGGTGCCGAACTTCGTGAAGGCTCGACCATGTTCCTGAAGATTGCTCTTCAATCCGGAATCGAGGCGGCCGCCGGCGAAATCCAACCTTTGACGTGAACCTGCAAACACTTGCTCTGCACGCGACAAAATACGCGCGGTTTGCGAGAGGTGCCTTCTTCTCTCGTCCATGCGAGCGCCGACGCAGCGTATGAAGCGCCGCTCCAAATCAAGTGTCTGCGTCAGCAATTCTCTTCGCACGGGAACGGCCATCTCCGCCGCGGCGGATGGCGTGGGAGCCCGCATGTCCGAAACGAAATCGATCAACGTCGTGTCGGTCTCATGGCCGACCGCCGAAATGAGCGGGATAGTTCCTTCGGAGACTGCGCGCACCACCGCCTCTTCATTGAACACCATGAGGTCTTCGATCGATCCGCCGCCGCGTGCGACAATCAGCAAATCCGGCCGGGGCACGGCGCCGCCGGGCTTGATCGCGTTGAATCCGCGGATGGCCGCCACCACCTCACTTGCAGCCCACTCACCTTGGACCGAGACCGGCCAGAGCAGGACGCGGCGGGAAAATCGCGCCTCGAGCCGATGCATGATGTCGCGGATGACGGCGCCAGTCGGCGAGGTGATTACGCCGATGACGTCAGGCAGAAATGGCAGTCGACGCTTGCGCTCCGACGCAAATAGGCCCTCAGCCGCCAGCTTTTTCTTACGCTCTTCGAGGAGCGCCATGAGCGCGCCCAGACCGGCGAGTTCGACCTGGTCGACGATCAGCTGATAGCGCGACGACCCTGCATAGGTCGAAATGCGGCCGGTACAAACAACTTCGAGACCCTGTTGCGGCTTCACCTTGAGCCGCTGCGCGGTCATCCGCCAGCAGACCGCGTTCAGGACCGCTTGGTCGTCTTTCAGGTCGAAATAGACGTGTCCGGACGACTGAAACGTGACTTTGCTGACCTCGCCGCGGATGCGCACGAACGGAAAGGCGTCCTCCACCGTCCGCTTGAGGGCGGTGGAGACTTCGCTCACCGAATATTCCGGCAGATTGGCACGTGTGACTGCATCCGACATGATTCCGATGATATAGGAACTGTCGTGAAACGAGTCTGGAATTTCGTCGTTCGGTATCAAGGATTTGTCCATGAAAGTTCTATTGGTTGGTTCAGGCGGACGGGAGCACGCATTGGCATGGGCGCTGAGCGCGAGCCCGCTTCTGACCAAGCTCTATTGCGCGCCAGGAAATGCCGGCATCGAGGCCGTGGCGGAGTGCGTGCCGATCGCCGCGATGGATTTCGACGGCCTCGTCGCGTTTGCCAAGGACAGAACGATCGACTTCGCCGTCATCGGCATGGACGCGCCGCTGATCGGCGGGCTGTGGGACGTGTTCGAGGCGGCGGGCATTCGCGCCAGCGGTCCGAGCAAGGCGGCCGCCGTTCTCGAAGGCTCCAAAGGTTTTGTGAAGGACTTGTGCGCGGAATACGGCATCCCGACCGCGGCGTATCGGCGATTCAACGAGCCGAAAGCAGCGAAGGCTTTCGCGGACACATTGGGGCTGCCGGTGGTGATCAAGGCGGATGGGCCGGCATTGGGCAAAGGCGTGGTCGTCGCAGAAACTTCGGCCGGTGCGAATAAGGCCATAGACTTCGTGTTTGAAGGTGGCTTCGGCACGGAGCGTCCGCAAGTCGTGGTCGAAGAATTCATGGCCGGCGAGGAAGGCAGCTTCTTCGCGCTGAGCGACGGCACGAACGTCATTCCGCTGGTCGGCGCGCAGGACCACAAGCGCGTCTTCGACGGTGACATGGGGCCGAACACCGGCGGGATGGGCGCCTACTCTCCTGCTCCCGTGCTGCCGCCGGCGATGGAAGCGGTGGCAATGGAGCGCTTCATCCTGCCGACCGTCGCGGCGATGCGTGCCAAGGGCTTGCCTTATGTCGGCGCGATGTATCTGGGACTGATGTTCACGGCGGCCGGACCAAAACTGGTGGAATATAATTGTCGCTTTGGCGACCCGGAAGCCCAGGTGATGATGCCGCGGCTGAAGAGCGATCTGCTCACGGTGCTGCTGGCGATGCGGGACGGGATGCTGAACGAGGTCGACTTGCGCTGGAGCGACGACACGGCGCTCACAGTCGTGATGGCGTCGAGAGGTTATCCCGGTACTTACGAAAAAGGGCACGTCATCCATGGTCTCGCCGAGGCCGCCCGACTTCCCGGCGTACAAATCTTCCATGCCGGAACGGAACGACGAGACGGTCAGATCGTCGCTGTCGGCGGTCGCGTCCTGAGCGTCACCGCGACGGGGGCGAGCGTTGCAGAGGCACAGGCGCGGGCATACGCCGCTGTCGATATTATCCACTGGGAGGGCTCGTTCAGCCGCCGCGACATCGGCTGGCGCGCGCTGGCACGCGAGCGGGCGCAATAGGCTTGTGCGGGCCGACAAGGCAAGCCAAAAATGCCGCCAGCATGCACCCCGGGAGCCATTGATGAGCCAGGCAGGCATCAGCCGTCAGGAAACCTACTCCGGCACCAAGGAGGTTACGGCTGCCCACGCCATCGATGTGAAGAAGCTGGAGGCGTATCTTGCTGATCGCATCGCGGGCTTTCAGACACCACTCGAAGTGCGCCAATTCAAAGGCGGCCAGTCGAATCCGACCTATCAACTCGTCACGCCGAACCGCAAATATGTGATGCGCCGAAAACCGCCCGGAAAGCTTTTGCCGAGTGCGCATGCCGTCGACCGCGAATTCAAGGTGATCTCGGCCCTTTATCCGACGGGGTTTCCCGTCGCCAAGCCGTATCTGCTCTGCGAAGACGAAAGCATCACGGGAACGATGTTCTATGTGATGGACTGCGTCGAAGGCCGCGTTCTTTGGGAAGGCGTCCTGCCCGGCATGGACAAGAAGCAGCGCTGGGCGACCTACGATGCGATGAACGAGACGCTCGCGCGGCTGCACAATTTCGACCACGTGAAGATCGGGCTGGCGGAATTCGGCAAGCCCACGGCCTACGTCGCGCGGCAGATTTCGCGCTGGACCAAGCAATACCAGATGTCTGAAACAGAGACGATCGATGAGATGAACAAGCTTATCGAATGGCTGCCGGCGCATTTGCCGAGCGAGGGGAAACCTTCCGTCGTGCATGGCGACTATCGTCTCGACAACATGATCCTTCACCCGACGGAGCCGAAGGTCCTCGCCGTCATCGACTGGGAGTTGTCGACGATTGGCGATCCCTTGGCCGATTTCACCTATCACCTCATGCAGTGGCAGCAGGACGGACGCGGCACGAGCGCGGGCTCGATCATGGGCGTCGACTATGAGGCGCTCGGAATACCGACCATGGATCAGTATGTGGCGATGTACTGCAAGCGGACGGGGCGGACGGAGACCCCGAACATGGACTATTACGCGGCTTACAACTTCTTCCGACTGGCCGGAATTCTCCAGGGCATCGTCGGCCGCGTGCGCGACGGCACGGCAGCCAACGCCAATGCGGCGCAGAATGCCTCCGCGGTTCGTCCGCTGGCCGAACGCGCCTGGATGTTCGCCAAGCGCGCGGGCGCGCCTGGTTAAGGTTCAACGAGCTGAAATAGTGGCCGAATGCCGTTTTTTAGCACCCGGCCGTTCTGACAAACTATTCCGCAGCAGCGCGCCTGGGAATTTCGGCGTGCTTGCCGAATTCCAGCCTGGCGATCGTGCGGCAATGCACCTCGTCCGGACCGTCCGCAAGACGCAGCGTGCGCTGGCTGGAGTACATCCTGGCGAGGCCGGGATCGGATGTGACGCCACCGCCGCCCCAGGCCTGGATCGCATCGTCGATCACCTTGAGCGCCATGCGCGGTGCTGCAACCTTGATCTCCGCGATTTCGGAACGCGCCACCTTGTTGCCGACCTTGTCCATCATGTCGGCTGCCTTCAGCGTCAATAGACGACACATGTCGATGTTGATGCGCGCCTCAGCGACACGCTGTTCCCACACCGAGTGCTCCGCGATCTTCTTGCCGAACGCCTCGCGCGTGAGAAGGCGTTTGCACATGATCTCGAGCGCGCGCTCGGCGACGCCGATCGTGCGCATGCAGTGGTGGATGCGACCCGGTCCGAGGCGGCCTTGCGCGATCTCGAAACCGCGGCCCTCGCCCAGGATCATGTTCTCGACCGGAACCTTGACGTTTTCGAGCAGCACTTCACCGTGGCCGTGCGGCGCATCGTCATAGCCGAACACCGGCAGCATGCGCAGAACTTTCACGCCTGGCGCATCGCGCTCGACAAAAATCTGCGATTGCGCGCTATGGCGACCGCCGTCAGGATTGGTCTTGCCCATCACGATCATCAGCTTGCAGCGTGGATCGCCAACGCCTGACGACCACCATTTGCGGCCATTGATGACATAGTGATCGCCTTTGCGCTCGATGTGCGTCGCAATGTTGGTTGCGTCCGACGACGCGACGGCAGGTTCCGTCATGAGGAACGCGGAACGGATCTCGCCTTCGAGCAGAGGCTTCAGCCACTTGTCCTGCTGGTACTTGCTGCCGTAACGCTCCAGCACTTCCATGTTGCCGGTGTCGGGCGCCGAGCAATTGAACACTTCCGAAGCGAAACCGATGCGGCCCATGATTTCGGCCAGCGGCGCATATTCGAGGTTCGTCAAGCCCGCGCCATGTTCGCTTTCGTTAAGAAAGAAATTCCACAGCCCCTGGCTCTTAGCCTTCTTCTTCAACTCTTCGACGACAGGCACGACGATCCAGGGATTTCCCTTGGCGCGCGCGTCTTCCATCTGTTTGGCGTAGACCGGTTCGGCCGGGTAGATGTGAGCGTGCATGAAGTCGCCCACCTTTTTCATCCACTCCTTCTGGCGTGGCGAATAATCGAAATCCATTTGCGTCCCTCCAAATTTCCAATATCGAGCACGGGGACTGTAGCGCGCGGTACGGGCCGCTCGCCAGTCCCACGGTGACGCGCAATGCCGCAAGTATCTTGCGCCCCGATTGACAGCGACGGCGGGGCGCGGCAAGCAGCGCACATGCTGCTTTGGGCGGGCATTCTTCTTCTCGTTATCGGTGCCGCGTGCCTTCCCATCGACCGCGGGGCCGCGCACGCGATCTACGACCATGAAAGTGCGGCGTTCGAGCAATTCCTCGAGCGCACGACCCATTGGGCGAAGGCCGCGCACTGGCTCGTCGCGTCGCTCATTTCGCTCATTGCGGCCCAAGCCGGTCTCGCCATCTGGGGTGAGCAGGCGGATTTCAGACTGGCCTCGAACTGCTCGCTCGCATTTATCGCGAGCCTTGCCGCCGGCAGCATCGTCTTGCACGGCTTGAAGCTCATCATTGGCCGCAGGAGGCCACGCGACGACATGGAGATGGGTCTTTATGGCTTCGTCTGGTTCAAGTTCAAGCTCGACTACAATTCCTTCCCATCCGGTCACGCTTTGACCATCATGTGCGTGGCGGCCATTGCGTCCTGTGTCTGGCCCCACCTCGCGCTCGTCTTTTTCGCGGCGGCGCTTTGGCTCGGACTGACCCGCGCGCTGCTGACGGCGCATTTTCTGAGCGACGTCTTCATCGGTGCGGGAATTGGCCTTCTCGCCGCGCGCGAAACGGTGTTGTACTTTTTCTCTTATCTCGCCCCTCACTGGTTCTGAGCGGAGAAACCGCGATGTACGACTTGCTGTTCTCCGTCGACGCCTGGCTCGCGCTTCTGACGCTGGCCGTGCTCGAGATCGTGCTTGGGATCGACAACATCATCTTTCTTTCGCTCGTCGCAAACCGGGTTTCGCCCGAGCAGCGCGCGCTTGCGCGTCGGATTGGCCTGTTTCTTGCGCTGGGCTTGCGCATCGCCTTCCTGTCGAGCGTGGCGTGGATCATCTCGCTCTCCGTGCCCGTCATCACACTCTGGGGCGTCGGACTTTCGTGGCGGGACTTGGTGTTCGGCGCCGGTGGAATTTTCCTGCTCACCAAAAGCACGCGCGAGATTCACGACATGGCCGAGGCGGAGGACGATGCGCGAAGCGCCAAGCTCACCACGCTGTTTGCGGCGGTCGTACAAATCGCGCTGTTCGACATCGTCTTCTCAATCGATTCGGTGATCACCGCAGTCGGCATGGCCGAGCACCTGTCGATCATGATCGCGGCCATCGTTCTCTCCATGATCGTGATGCTGATCGCATCCGGCCCCGTCAGTGAATTCGTCGAGCGACACCCAACGGTGAAAATGCTGGCGTTGAGTTTTCTCCTCCTGATCGGCACCGCGCTGATCGCCGACGCCGCGCATTTCCATATTCCCCGCGGCTACCTCTACTTCGCTGTTGCGTTCTCGGGCCTGGTAGAAATGCTCAACCAGTTCGTCGCCCGGCGCCGCTCGCGCAGAACGTCGGAAAAAATCTAGTGCTGGACGATCTTTTGCGCGCTCTCGATCATCTTCTTGGCGCCCTCGCTGTCTACAGCGCCGCTCAATACCTTTGAGCGATCGACCGGCACTTTCAGACCGGCCTGGGTGAGCGGCCTTTCGTTGATCCGTTCAACCCAGCGCAGCAAGGGATCAAGGCCTTCGACATTCACGCCCGACCAGAAATAGGTGCGGACCCAACAGAAGTTGGCGATGTCGGCGATGGAAAAGTCGCCGGCCAGCCATTCATGGTCCTTGAGGCGATTGTTCAGCACCTCGAACAGACGCCGCGATTCATGCTGATAACGGTCGATGGCGGGCTGGTATTTTTCCGGCCAATAGCGGAAGAACACGTTCGCCTGCCCCATCATCGGGCCGATCCCGCCCATCTGGAACATCAGCCACTGGATGACGCTGCTGCGCCCCTTCACGTCTGTCGGCAACAGCTTCCCGCTCTTCTCGGCGCAATAGATCATCAATGCGCCGGATTCGAAGACGGCGAAATTGTCCAAGTCGCGATCCACGATGGCGGGAATGCGGCCATTGGGATTGATTTTCAAAAATTCGGGCGTCTTCTGTTCGCCCTTGCCCATGTCAATGGCGTGAACTTCATAAGGCAAGCCGCATTCCTCGAGCGTCACAGACGCCTTCCAGCCATTCGGCGTCGCCGAAGTGTAGAGATCGATCATCGTTTGTCCTTCAGGCGGCGCGGAAGCGTTGAACGAAGGGCCGTTCCTCGTCGAGCATGGCCTTGAACGAGGGCCGCGCGTGTGTCTTCTCGACATAAGCAGCCAGCTTCGGCCAGCGCTTGGCATCGAGCTTTTCGCCGGCGTGATCGAAGTTCACGAACATCGTTCCGATCGAGATATCCGCGATCGAGAAGGACCCGCCGACGAGATAGTCCTTGCCACTGACTTCGTGTTCCAGATGATCGAACAGCGGCGGCAGCTTCTCGGACAGCGTCTTCTGGCACACCGCTTCGTCGGTCTGTCCGCGCATCATCTTCTTGACCACACGCTCGAAGAACAAGCCGCCGCCGATATTCGTGGCCATCACGGAGTCCGCATACTCTTCGTACCAGAGCGCTCGGGCGCGTTCGAACGGCTCCGACGGATAGAGCGCCGGCTTGGGATATTTATGCTCGAGATAATCGCAGATGATGGACGAGTCCGGCAGCGTGTTTGGCTCGGGGCGATCGGTGTCGCGCAGCACGGGAATGCGTTTCAACGGGCTGATTGCGAGAAAATCGGGCGGCGGCGCGAACGGATTGACCGCTTCCAGCGTGTATTCGATCCCCTTCTCCGCCAACAAAACGCGCACCTTGCGCACGAACGGAGAAATGCTTCCGCCATAAACGATCAACGCCATCACCACCTCCCAATCCTGTCTCAGCCAATGTGTGATTCCTGTCCCCGTAAATCAAGCCGCGTGATCTGATCGAGGAAGCAACACAGACCGCGGCTTGCAGCATGGGTGCAAATCGCGAAACTTGACGTAATTCTACGTGAAACCTTACGGTCAATGCGGGGAATGGCATGACGCTTGTCGTCGATCTTTTCTGGTCGTTTCGTAGTCCCTATTCCTATTTGGCGACGCCGCGTTTGCTTGCAATGACGGAGGCGTACGAACTCTCCGTAAAGGTGCGGCCGGTCTATCCCATCGCTGTCAGAGCCGGTGAGTTCTTCCGTCAGGTAAATCCGCTTTGGATCCCCTATCTGGTGCGCGACACGTCGCGGTTGGCGGAGATGCTGAACCTTCCCTATCGCTGGCCGAGGCCCGACCCTGTCGTCATCGATCACAACACGCGCGCGGCAGCACCCGAGCAACCTTACATTCACCGTCTCACGCGGCTCGGCTGTGCCGCAGCCGAGGCTGGACGGGGTTTGCCTTTTCTCCGGGAAGTCAGCCACACGATCTGGTCGGGCACGATCGACAACTGGCACGAAGGCTCCCATCTGTCGGACGCCGCAACACGGGCAGGAGTCGATCTCGCCGAACTCGATCGTAAGATCGCGGCCGATCCGCAGAAGTACGAAGTTGTGGCTCAGGAAAACCAGCAGGCGCTTCAGGCCTGCGGTCATTGGGGTGTGCCGACCATGGCCTTCGAAGGCGAGCCGTTCTTCGGCCAGGACAGGCTTGATGTTCTTCTCTGGCGGCTGAAACAGCGCGGATTGAAGAGGCGATGAGGCGCTCTTTTCTGTATGTCCTCATCGGCATCGCGCTCGTCGCGATCGCCGCGGCGGCGGCATTGCAATCGGTCGCGGTGGACACCTGGATCTTCCGCCTGGCGGTGCGCCACGCCGTTGCCGCAGGCAATGCAAAGCTTGCGGGCGGCAACGAACTCGCCGTCGTCCTCGTCGGTACCGGCACGCCTCTGCCCGACGTTTCGCGCGCAGGGCCAAGCACGCTGATCGCGGCCGGGGACCATCTCTATCTCGTCGATGCCGGCGTCGACAGTGCGCGCAACCTGCAGCTTTGGAAGGTTCCGCTGAACAAGATCGACGCCGTCTTCATCACCCATCTGCATTCCGATCACATCGGCGGGCTGGCCGATGTGCGCCTGCAGACCTGGGTCGCGGGCCGCAAGCGCCCACTCAAGGTTTATGGCCCGCCGGGCATCGAGCTTGTCGTTGCCGGCTTCAACGAAGCCTACGCGATCGATGACACTTACCGCACCAAACACCATGGCGCGGCGATGCTGCCGCCGGCGGCCGCCAAGCTCGCCGCCATCGCCATTGTCATTCCGGCAGGGCGAACCACCACTTCGGTTCTTGATCAATCGGGCCTGACGGTGACGGCGGTCCGCGTCAAGCACGAGCCAGCCAATCCCGCTTATGGCTATCGCTTCGACTTCGCTGGCCGCAGCGTCACCATCAGCGGTGATACGATCTATGATGAAGACCTTGCACATGCCGCGCAAGGCACGGATGTGCTGGTGCATGAAGCCTTGGCGCCGGAGCTTGTCGCCATCATGCATGATGAGCTGATGGCAGCCGGACGGCCTCGACCCGCCAAGATCATGCACGACATTCCCGGCTATCACACGACGCCCATTGAGGCCGCACGCATCGCCAACCTCGCGCACGCGAAGCTCTTGCTCTACACCCACCTTCTTCCGGTTGTTCCCAACTGGATCGCCATGCGCGCGTTTATCAAGGGCGTCGCCGACGTGCGCCCCGAAGGCGTGAAGGTTGGTCATGACGGATTGATCGTTCACCTTCAGGGCGGAAGTCAGGCGATCGAGATCGGCGACATCGATTGAGGCTCAATTCCTCCGTGTACGGAAGAATTCCTTCAAGAGCGCTCCCGCGGCCGGGGCGTCGCCCAAGCGCTCGACCTTGGGGCGATGGTGGCAGGTCGGCTGCGTAAAGAAACGCGGGCCATTGAGGATCGCGCCGCCCTTGGGATCCTCGGCCGCAAACACGAGACGCTCGACGCGGGCGAGACTGATCGCGCCGGCGCACATCGCACACGGTTCGAGCGAAACGAAGAGCGTCGTCCCGATGAGCCGCTCATTGCCGAGCTTGGCCGCCCCTGAGCGCAACACCAGCGCCTCGGCATGCGCAGTGGGATCGCGCCGTTCGACGATACGGTTGCCGTCCGCCGCCAGAAGCGCGGCCTGTGCGGACAAGAGCACCGCACCGACTGGCACTTCGCCGCGGCTTGCGGCGGCCTCGGCTTCGGCAAGCGCCAATGCTATGGCTTCTGCGTCAGTCATCCTGGATCCGAAGAGTTTGGCCAAGACTAGCACGCCCAAGTGGACGCCCAAGACCGGCGCCGAAGACGTCGAACCGAGCGACGCGCCGAAGGGCGAGCGCATCGCCAAAGTGATGGCGCGCGCCGGGCTCTGCTCGCGCCGCGATGCGGAGAAGATGATCCTCGAAGGCCGTGTCGCCGTGAACGGCGAGGTGCTCAAATCGCCTGCCCGCAACGTCATGGCGGACGACGCCGTGACCATCGACGGCAAGCCGCTCGGCATGAAAGAGCCTGCGCGACTCTGGCGGTACCACAAACCCTCTGGACTGGTCACCACGCATAAAGATCCCGAGGGGCGGCCGACCGTCTTCATCAACCTGCCGCGGCATTTGCCCCGCGTCGTGTCAGTCGGAAGGCTCGACTTCAATTCCGAAGGTCTTCTGCTCCTCACCAACGATGGCGAGCTGGCACGCCGGCTCGAATTGCCGGCGAGCGGTTGGCAACGCACATACCGTGCCCGGTTGTTCGGCAAGGTCACCCAAGCCGACCTCGACAAGCTGGCCACCGGCATCACGATAGATGGCGTAAAATATGGCCCGGTGATCGCCGACCTCGAGCGCAGCAAAGGGATGCATTCCTGGGCCAGCGTCTCGCTCAAGGAGGGCAAGAACCGCGAGGTGAAGCGCCTGATGGAGCGACTGGGGCTAAAGGTGTCCCGCCTCATCCGTGTCCAGTTCGGGCCGTTCCATCTCGGCCATCTCGCGGAAGGCGCCGTCGAGGAAATCCCCGCGCGTTTGTGGCGCGAACAACTAGGGATTGGACGCAAGAAGCACTGAACCACAACCGTACTGTTTTCGACTTTGATGTGTTTGTTGGATAAGTCGCGCGCGGCTCTTTGCGTTTTTCTTGTCCCGCGAAAATATTTTTCTGGGCGGGCGCAAGCGAGACTTATCCACGGGCCAGGCCGCGCGAACGCGACCGTCATCGCGACGGGCGATTCCGCTCAGGCCGGCCAACAAGGGATTTGAATTCAAACGCGCGCTCATGCGCGCATTCTACTATGGGTCTGGCGGGTGTTGGATAAGTTGGCGTCTTACGCCGCCACGAGTCCCTTGCCTTGGAGGAAGGACTTGAAAGGAAGATCGGCGCGCAGGATGTCCTCGAGTAGTGCATGCATGAGATCGTTCAGCGGCGCGCCATCGCAGCGGTTCGAGAGTTCTTGCATGCGGGCCAAAACCGCCGTGTGATGGGTCGCGTGCTCTGCGAGTTGGGGATAGCCGGTCTCGCGCATCACGCGCTCTTCATGAGCAAAGTGTTCCGTGAGCGACGCGACAATGTCTTGTAGATGTTGCCGCACGGATGTGGCGGACTGAACGCGATAGATATTGTCGATGAGGTGCTGATGCTCCTCGTCAATCTCCGAGAGGCCGATCAATAATGACGGCGGCAAAAAGAACGGTGCGCGCTCCCCACTCATTGTTTTCGCCGCGCTATCCGTCTTCCCACCATGTAGCAAGGTGACGGTAGGCAATTTCGATTGATATAGCGTTAAAGGCGGAGGGTGTCTTTCAATGCGCCTGTCGCATCAGGTCGCGCAAGCCGCGGAAGCTGATGCGCTTCACGCCGGCGCGCTCGAATTTTTCCTTTAGGGCCTGGTCGATGCCGATTTCGGCGTCGTGGATGCGTATGGCGCTTTCGGTCTTGTCGTAGGCCTGCAACTCCGGCGTGTCGTTGACGCAATGCAGGATCATTTCCATCACGCCGGCGCCCGGTCGCGCGAGATAGTCATCGAACACCTCGCGCATCATCTTCCGGCCCCACTGAAAGCTGAAATCGTCCGGATAGACGATGTTGGCCTGATCGGCCTGGGCGCGGCACCGAAAGCCGAGGCGGCTGTCGGCAAAGGTTCCGACCATGCGCAACGGCAACTTGTATTCCTTTCCGAGCTTCACGTAGATCGGATAGAGCTTTTCGCTCACCTGCAGCGTGCCCATATGATTGTCGAGATGGGTGATGTCGACACCCCAGGCGAGTGCCTGATCGATCTGCGCGCGACATTCCGCCTCGACTTCCGCCGCATCGGCACGCTGCCAGAGTTCGGCGGCCGTTCTGGGCATATAGCCCTGAGCATCGCGCAGGCTTGGTGCGTCGGTCAGCGTGCGCCAGCGATAGGTCGGATACTCGGCCGTCAGAGTCAGATGGATGCCGACATCGAGATCCTTGAAGCGCTCCACCGCTTCGCGCGCCCAGGGGCAGGGCACCATCAGCGTCGCCGACGAGGCGATGCCCGTGCGCATCGCGGCTTCGCTCGCCACATTGGCCGAATGCGAGGAGCCGATATCGTCGCAGTTGATGATGATCAGCGGCTGATCCGCCGCATAGCCCAAGCGTTCGGCAAGTGAGGGCATGAACGCCTCCCATGTGTTCCATGACCACTTTGTCATGGGCTGAGGCTCTCTGTCATCGCCCGCAGCGCATGACAGATTGGCTTTCTGGCGCGATAGTTTTAGGAGAGTCCCCTGCTGCAGCGGGCGAGGAAGAAGGCGAGACGTGCCGGCGAAGATACGTCCCTATGTTTCGGAAGACCTTTCGGCGTTGTACCAGGTGTGTCTCGCGACCGGGGCCAACGGCAACGACGCCTCGCATATCTTTCGTGACTGGAAACTTCTCGGCCACATCTATGCCGGACCATACGCCGTGCTCTCGCCTGAGACCGCCTTCGTCGTCGAAGACGATATAGGAGTCGGCGGCTACATCGTCGGCCCGCTCGACACCCATTCCTTCGAGCGTCAACTGGAATCCGATTGGTGGCCGGAACTGCGCACGCATTACGCGGATCCGCCTGAGCCCCGGTCCGATTGGACGCCGGACGATCGCCTGGCACATATGATCCATCATCCGCCCAAGACGCCCAAACGGATCAGCGAACCCTATCCGGCGCATCTGCACATCAACCTCTTGCCGCGACTGCAGGGCAAAGGCATTGGACGCATTCTGATCCGCACCTGGCTTGAACGCATGGCGGCGATCGGCGCGACCAAGGCGCATCTCGGCGTCGGGCCGGCCAACGAGCGCGCCGTGCGCTTTTATCGCGCCTTCGGCTTTCACGAGATCGAGCGGCTAGTTGCGCCCTACAACGTGATCTGGTTTGGCATTTCCTGCCAGCGCTGATAGAAGCCCGCCTTCGCCATCCGAACCCGGGACACGCCGTCATGGCCATGCGCAACAAGAAGCATTCCTTGCCCCCGCCCTATGCCAGCGAGACCAAGGATTCGCGCTTCGCGGGAACATTCGAGGTGCTGATCCCGGTCGAGGGCCGCAACAAGCCGCTGCGCGCGCCGAAACAGTTTGCGACCCAGCAGGCGGCCGAGGCCTGGCTGCATAGTCCCGACGGCAAGGATGCGATTGCCCATCTCGTCCAGGACGAAGCGAAACAGCGGGCGAAGTAACGGCGGAAAGCGAACGGCGGTGCCGCGCTCGCGACACCGCCGTCCATGACTCAGCTTTCGTTAGTCGTGAAAGCCCAAGCTCAAGCCGAAGCTGGGCTCATAGTCGTAGCGGCGATAGTTGTAGCTGTCGCCATAGACCCAGCGGCAATTGTCGCCGTCATAATCGCAGACCCAGTGACGGTAGCGATAAGCCGACGGCGTGTAGTAGTACGAGCGGTTATAGTAGTTCTGCTCGCGCCAACAATTGTCGCGGTCATAGTCGCAATGCACGCGATAGCAGCCGTAGCTGTCGCACCGTGTGTAGGTGTCGGCCGCTGCAGGCGCCGAGGTTACGGCGAACGCACCGGCACCGATCACGCCTGCAAGCAGGAGATTGCGAGCCAGTTTGTTGTTCAACATGACACACTCCATTGGTCTTGTTGTGCCCCTCGTTCGCTGACCAACGGCGCAGACGAAAGCGCCCGCACGCGATTGGTCAGGTCCACATAGAAAACGGTTCGGCGCCGATATGGTTTCGCCGAATGGGGAAATCGCGTTAACGAGAGTTCCCCGGCGGAACCGACACGGATTCCTGCGCAGAACGCGGCCCAATTATGCAGCGTCACGGATTGCACGCGCGTCGGCGAATCGGCAGCTTGAGACGATGGGGGACACGACTGCGCGCGCCGCACCGCTCCAGGTGCATTCGACCGTCTTCGCGGTACTCTTCGCCGTCGGGTTCTGCCACGCGCTGAACGACATGATGCAGTCGCTGCTGGCGGCGATTTATCCCAACCTGAAATCGACCTTCGATCTCGACTTTGCCCATGTCGGGCTGATCACCCTCACCTATCAGGCGACGGCATCGTTGCTGCAGCCCTTGGTCGGCGCCTATACCGACCGCAGGGCCGTGCCGTATGCGCTGCCGGCCGGCATGGTCTTCACCTTCATCGGCTTGATCGGGCTGGCGCTGGCGCCGACATATCCGCTGCTGCTCGCAGCGTCCGCCCTCGTCGGCATCGGTTCGTCGACATTTCATCCCGAAAGTTCGCGCGTCGCGCATCTCGCGGCCGGCACCAGGCGCGGACTGGCGCAATCGATGTTCCAGGTCGGCGGCAGCATCGGCGGCGCGTTGGGGCCACTGCTCGCGGCGTTCGCAATCTCGCCAGGCCAACGCACGGGCGTCGCCTGGTTTTCCGCGGCGGCGCTGCTTGCGATCGTGATCCTCTGGCAGGTCGGCGAATGGTATCGCAGGAACGGGACGCTCCGCGCCCAACATCACGGTCACATGCATCTGACATCGCGGCTGACGCCGTTTCGCGTGCGCGCCTCGCTCGCGATCCTGGTGGCGCTGATCTTTTCGAAGTTCGTCTACATGGCGAGCATCACGAGCTATTTCACCTTCTACCTGATCCACAAGTTTCACCTCTCGGTGCCCGGCGCGCAGATCCACCTTTTCCTGTTTCTGGCCGCGACTGCGGTCGGCACGATTTCCGGCGGACCGATCGGCGACCGTTTCGGACGCAAATACCTGATCTGGTTTTCGATCCTCGGCACGCTGCCGTTTGCGCTGGCGCTGCCGTTCGCCAACCAGTTCTGGACCGGCGTGTTCAGCGTCGGCGCGGGACTTGTGCTCTCCAGCGCTTTTCCCGCCATCGTCGTTTATGGCCAGGAGCTTTTGCCCGGCCGCGTCGGCTTGATCAGCGGCCTCTTCTTCGGACTGTCGTTCGGCATGGGCGGGATCGGCGCCGGCGCGCTCGGCTTTCTCGCCGACCGCGAAGGGATCGAATTCGTCTATCGCGTCTGCTCATTCCTGCCGCTGATCGGATTGCTGGCCGCGTTTCTGCCCGACCTAAAGCAGCGGGAAGGCGACGGCGAACGTCGCGAGTGAAGGATCGGCCGCATACCCAAGGTGGGTAAGTCCGAAAATGTCCTCGACACTTTTCAAAAGGCCATAGTGGTTGATCGGCACGTTGACCACGGTTCCGGGCTTGATGAAGGGCGAGAGCAGGATTGCGCCGATGCGCCCGCCGCCCGGCCCGGCATAGCCCGGCTTGTCGACGTTCGGGCCCGTCGGCTCGTTGCAGCAGGCGCTGGCATCGCTCGCCGCCTCGTCGAAGGTGACGATCAGGAGCCCGTCCTTTTTGTACGCCGGCGAGGCCAGGATGCGCGGGATCCACATCTTGACCCACGCGTTGGCGGTGACGAGGCCGCCCGGACGACCATCCTTACACGGAGCATCGTGCCCGTCGTTGCAGACGTTGGGCACGATGAAGACATAGTTCGGAGTCGTCTCGATCTTCTTCAGATCGTTCTCGAGCGTGGCGAAGCTCACGTCATTTGCGTCGCACACCGCCGGACGATCGACGATGGAATGGAAATAGATGAAGGGATTGTGGCGATAGGCATAGGCGTCTGTCGGAGTCGCCGGCAGCACGCCGTTGCCGCCCGGCGCGGGCCGCGCGCAAGTCGCCGCCTCGCGCGCCGGGTCCCTGCCCATGTCTTCCATATAGCCGCGCCAGGTGAAGCCCTTTTCCTCGAGCTGATCGGCGATCGTCTTCACGCCTGCCGGATAGATGCAGCCGTCGCCCTTCGCGATGCCTTCGGCATCGATCGGCGCCGTCGTCCCGTTCAAGGTGAAATCGACATAGAGGCGGCAGTCGGCGATGGTCGTCGGCGCCTGCGGCTGGCCGCTGATCATCGTCAGGTAGTTGCCGAGGCTGGCATGGCCCGTGGCGTAATAGTTGTTCAGCATCGCGCCCTTGCGCGGCAGCTTCAGCCCGAGATATGGCGCCACCGTCTTCGGCCCGAAAATGGCGTCGTAGTTCTGGTTCTCCAGAACGACGATAAAGACGTGGCGCACCGCATTCATGCCGCCCATCTTGACCGGCGCCGCGTGCGCGGAGGCGCCGGCAACGAGGAGAGCGGCGGCGAGCGTTCGGACGAGGCGCGAGATCATGTCTTTCCTTATGTCGGAGTGAGTGGCGGTGGATTATTTCTTGGCGGCAGCGTTGAGGGCGACCGCCTCGCGGATGAGTGCCTTGAAGGCGGCTTCGTTCAGTTTATCGCCTTCCTTGAGATCGATGGCGCGCCGCGTGTTGCCTTCGAGGCTCGAATTGAACAGGCGCTTGGGATCCTTGAGCTTGGCGCCTTTGGCGAAGGTGAGCTTGACGACCGCCTTGTACGATTCGCCGGTGCAGATGATCCCGCCATCGGACCAGACGGGGACGCCGCGCCACTTCCACTCCTCGACGACCTTGGGATCCGCCGCCTTGATGAGCTTTCGGACATGCGCGAGCGTCTTGCCGCGCCAATCGCCGAGTTCGGCGATCCGCACGCTGATAAGCTCGGAGGGCGACTTGGCGCCGGCGGGTTTCTTCATCGTTTGGACCATGGGCGAAGGATGCGCGGCGACTATACCCGAAGCGCGGTGCGGCGCTTCAGGCTTGCCGCCGGCCACTCCTTATTCGTGTCGTAATACACTTTGAAGACGTGCGCGGGTTTCCTGGTCGTCGCGCCCTTCGCCGGCTTGGACAGGTCGACCCAGAGCAGCTTCGAGCGCGTAAAGATATGGACGTCGGGCGGCACAGCGGCCGGCTTGTCGAGAGTCCCGACGCGAATGAAGAACACCGTCTTGCGCCGGCCATAGTCGCTCCACAGCGCCGTCTCGCAGGTGGGACAGCGCGTCACGTCATGCGGGCGGCCGCTGTCGGTCGGCAGCGTGACGATCTCGGTCGTGCCGTCGGCTGCGACGTGCTTCGCCTCGATGAGCGCGTTGATGACGAAGGCGCTCCCGGTCTGGCGCTGGCAATCGGTGCAGTGGCAGCAATGCACGAACATCGGCGCCGCGTTGAGGCGATATTTCACCGCGCCGCAGAAGCACTGCCCCTTCAACGTCTTCGCCATCTCGCCCACCCTCCAGTGCCAAATAAATGCGAAAATTTTGGGTTCAATTCCCGCTTAAGTAAGCCGTCGCTTTCACGCTCGAGACAAAATCTTCACGCGCGAGAAACCCAAGACTCCCGGGCATGAACATATAGAACAAACAAGGAACAAATTCAAGACCGCACGGATTTCTTACGATGAAAAATTCATGCGCGGCACACGTGCGCGAACATCGCCCACATACCCGCCGCAGCGAACCACATCGTCATCATCAGGTGCGTGACGAGACCCGCGGGACTTGCGCGCCGACTGCGCCACGCGCGCGCCGCACGCGGAATGCCGAGCGCCGATGTCGCGTCCGCGAAGATGAGCGTCAGACCGATGAGAGTGAGCACGTGTTTCCCCGACTGGTGATCGGGGAGTTAGAAAGCCTCACTAGGAGAGCCGCATGCGCCTTTAGGCTTTCGCCCTGAACATGCGCGCATGCCTCCCCGACCCATGGCGGTCGAGGAGTGCGTTGGCGGCGGCACTTACGCCGCCTACGGAAGGTGTTTCTACGGCCCAGAACGACCGACAGGCCGCTCCGACGACTCATATACCAGCGAGCGGGCGTTGGGGCGAGGGTACAATGTCAATCTTTAAACTAATCGAGCGACACCAAGAGCGCGTCTAGAGACCCGAACTGACTCCGCATCACGCCTTTGCGCACCTCGAACTTAATCTTGCTGCCTCGAGACAGCACCAGTCTCTCAATGCAACCGACAAAACTTCGCTGTTCTTTCGCAGTTTGATTGTCCAAAGCAGTCGACAAAAGACTCCCAGCACAAATTGGTTTTAGCGTCGGATAATTCTCAAATTGTGCATACTGCGAGTATGCGTCGATTATATCATGCGTTCCCATTTTGATGACCGCGATCGGACTGCCGCGCAAGACATCGTACAGCTGCTCTTGAGAGAGTAGAAAAATCTGACCATTGATAGAAATCGGGTAATTCAACACAGAAATTGGATCAATTCCAAAATTGCAGAGATAATTCGCAACATAGTGCCATTCAACATCAGCCAAATTTTCAGATTTCAACAAGTCAACTTGTTCAAGCCCCCACTTGGCTAAATCCGCATCAGACGCAACGCGCGCAGCGTTATCTCTTTTGGCAGACTTGGCCACGTTGTCGAAATAACCGATGTAGGAGGTGTCGCGGCCCTGAAAGGCCGTTGCCAAACCGCCAATCGTCGAAACTCCTCCGACTCCCGGTAGGTTAGGCGGTCGCGTGGACAAAGCTGCATATCCGACAAGTAAGCCGTCGACCTCAATTCTCCGCACACGGTTGGCGTGTTTCTCAATATAGGAAATACCTTCAGTGTGGCTCCGACCAAGTGCCGGACAGATATCTTTTAGCCAAATGAGGGTATCGGAAGCGTTTCTGGCAACTTCGATGATTGGAAGATGAGCGACCTGAATTGGTTCATCGCAAATTTGCACTTCCACTCTAACATCCAACCCAGCGGTGAGGACGGCAATCAAATCCCTGAGAGGCACTTGGTACTCTTTAATGTCTACCAGCCCCGGATTTATTGTAAAAGTGCGATAATTATCGATACCTTTGTCAAGCCAGCATTGGACCAGTGTCGACGTATATGTTCCGAATCCCTCGGGTCGGTTACGAGTAAACGTTGGCCTCATCGTGAGTCCGTCGGGAAATTGCAACTGAGCCACGTCTTCTAACCCATGATCGCATCGGCGAGATGTCACGGTCGCCTTCTTTGCAACCATGAAGATCGAATAAAATCCAATTCCGAACTTGCCCACGGGACGAAATGTTGAAGCCTTCAGCCCGGGAAATTCCGAGGCAACGAGTTCATTCGCCCAAAATGACGTTCCAAAATCGAGCAGGGGGCCGGTCAGAACCCGCTCTGACATTCCTATTCCATCGTCGCCCACTTCAAGAATTGTCTGATTGTTGGAAGCATCTCGAAGCCGGACGATGATTTTGCCAATGTAATCGTTATGCAACACGCGCCGCGCCGCCACGGCATCGCGGGCATTTTGGAGCAACTCTCTCAGTACCACCTGAAGTTGATTTGTACCTTCGCCGTAGAGACTTGCGCCACCCAACGTCGCGACGAGACGCTCTACATTTCCGATATGAATTTTGGCAGGAGACGGACGCCAACCTTTGACTTCAACATGGCGAACTAACTGTTCGGGAGAGCCAGCGCCCTTCACCTGCTCAATCTTAAACGGAGGGCTCATGGAACTTTGCGGACGAGACCTCAATAGAGCATTAGAACTCTTTACCTCGCGATCCAGCAACTCAATGGCGTCATACGCAATCCACCATGCAGCAGAATCTTCGGCCTTAAACGGCCGCGTTGACGTGATAATTGCGGATTTTCCAGAGTTGTCCGAGAGATCGATATCAATTCGACCGAGCCAGTTCTGTGACTTCCAATGATCAAAAGAGACACCGCTTCTGCGCAACAGCGCATGGACGAAGTCCGGTGCCCTTCTATCATCCAAGTGCGCCGCATCAGCGCACCGAAGCAGACAGGCAATTTTTATTTCGTCGACCCGCCACTCAGCAGGATAAGTGCCAGGGGCATTAATTTGCGATCTCAGGTTCGAACCGACCTCCTCGATTGACCTGTTGTGGCTCTCAGCGACCGCACCGGCAATGGGCCCAAAACGCGTGCGAAGCTCGACATCCTCTATTAGATAGAGCTCGGTCCCATTGACGGGGTCGCGCCACATTTTGCTGGCCAATTCTTTCGCTTGTCTTGCATGAAGGATTCGAATAGCCACAAAGTCGGCAGTTGCCTCGATTTCTGACAATTTTGCATGAGGCGATCGTTCTCGTTCCAGCGCGAACGCATCCTGCCACGCAACCGATTTTCTCACCTCAGCCAGCCCACCTTCGTACGCTTCGAAGCACTGGGCGGAATCGTGAAACAGGACGGAACAGCCAAATACGAACGCTTCCATCGGATTGAACGGATAATCTGGGCCGGCAATTAAGTCGGCAGTTTCCCAAAGCGCGTCCAAATGGGTGACGTCGTGTACAGTTAGCCCAGGTAGCGAGGCGGCAATTCGCTGAGAAAGAACAATTGTTTTGTCCCGCACCTTAAGGAGCGCAACTCTCAATTTCTCTCGTTCATGCCTGTATGGGTCGTTGGCTCCGATATCGGCAAGTGAACGTTTCCATAGTCCGGTGTTTTCGAACGCGAGCATGTTTTGCTTCTGGAGATAAGCTTCAAATCTAATTTGGCGACGGTTTTCTAATATTCGTCACTGTATTCGCAGATTAGCGACTCTGTCCTGAATTCGAATTGTTGTATAGTGGCATGACGGCTGGTGAGCAGGACAGGGAATCTCGTCGACACACGGTAGATGAGTGGGTGGCTCAATGCTCGGGCATGACGATTGTAGTTACATCGCTGCCTACGCACATGCGCTAAGCGCCCCCTCACCCCGCCCTCTCCCCCGCTTTGCGACGGCGAGAGTTCATTCACACATGCTGGCCGCCATTGATGTGCAGTTCGGCCCCTGTCACGTAGCTCGATTGATCCGTGCACAGATAATAGATCGCCTTGGCGACTTCCTCCGGCAGGCCGAGACGGCGCAGCGGAATCGTCTCCACGATCTTGTCGGTACCGGGCGAGAGGATCGCGGTGTCGATCTCGCCCGGCGCGATCGCATTGACGCGCACGCCGAGCGGGCCGAAGTCCGACGCCATCTCGCGCGTCAGGGCGGCGAGCGCTGCCTTCGACGTCGAATAAGCCGCGCCGGCGAACGGATGCACACGCCCGCCGGCGATGGACGTGACGTTGACGATGGCGCCTTGCGCGCGCGTCAACTCGTCCTTCAGCCCGCGCGCCAGCCAGATGGTGGCGAAGAGATTGACTTCGAAGACATGGCGCCACTCCGCCATCTCGGTCGTCAGCGTGGTGAGGCGCGCGCCCTTCTCGCCCTTGGGTGAAATGCCGGCATTGTTGACGAGGGCGTGAAGCTTTCGGCCCGTCAGCCGTTCGCGCATCTCCGCGATGGCGCGCAGCGTATCCTCGGGCGTCGAAAGATCGACCTGGATGTGGTCCTCCGGCCCCGCCGCCCACGGACAATTCTCCGGAAAGGCATGACGCGAGCAGGTGATGACGCGCCAGCCCGCGCTCGAGAAGCGCTTCACCGTGGCATGGCCGATGCCGCGGCTCGCGCCCGTGAGAATGAGCGTTTTCTGTTCGTCGTCGTTCGGTTTGGCTGTCGTCATCGCCCCAGTCTACCATCCGGTTTTCAACAATGGGAACTCGCGCCCGACATGCCGCCGCAGGACCTGACAGCACTGGCTTTGATGTTGCTGGCCGCAGTGCTGGCGGGCCTTCTGATGAACCGGCTCAGGCTTCCCGCCGTGGTGGGTTTCATTCTCGTCGGAACGACGCTCGGCCCCACCGGCTTCGGCGTCATCGAGCAATCGCCCTCCATCGAAACGCTCGCCGATCTCGGCGTCCTGATGCTGCTCTTCATCCTCGGCATGGAGCTTCGCCTGCAATCGTTCCGCGCGCTGTTGCCGCTCGCCGTCGGCGTGACGCTGGCGGAGATCGTCGTGATGACGGGTGCGACGAGCCTGGTGGCGCAGCTTGCGAGCGGCGAGACGACGAGCGCCATCGTCATCGGCTTCATGCTGGCGATTTCCTCGACCGCGGTCGCCATCAAGATGATGGACGATTCCGACGACGAGCAAAGCCGCGCCGGCAAGCTCGCCGTCGCGATCCTGGTGGCGCAGGACCTGGCGGTGATCCCGCTCCTCCTCATCGTCGGCGCCATGGCGCCCGGAGCGGGAAGCGTCGGCATGGCGCTGATCGCGGGCAAGCTCTTCGGCACGGGCGCACTCCTTGTCGGCTTCATCGTGCTCTTGACGCGCATCAAGAGCTTCCGCTTTCCGGCGTCGGAATTCTTCCTGAAGGACTTCGACGTCGGCACGCTCGGCGTGCTCGGCATCTGCTTCGCCGCGGCATCCGCCTCGGGACTGCTCGGACTGTCGCCTGCGCTCGGCGCCTTTCTCGCCGGCCTCGCCGTCGGCCACTCGACGCTTCGCCGCACCGCGATCACGCTCGCCCAGCCGGTGCAGAGCATCCTGCTCTTCATCTTCTTTCTTTCGATCGGATTGTTGATCGATCTCCACTATGTGCTGGCGCATCTCGGATTGATCACGCTCGTGCTCGCCATGGTCACGCTCGGCAAGACGGCGCTCAACTTCGGCCTCCTGCGCCTGGCGCGTCAGCCGGGCGAAGTGGCGTTTCCCGCCGCGCTGTTTCTTTCGCCGGTCGGAGAATTCTCCTTCGTGCTCGCGACCGCCGCAGCCGGAACCGGCGTGCTGACGCCCGAAGGCCACAAGCTCGCCATCGCGGTGATCGCGCTCTCGCTGCTGGTGAGCCCGCTCTGGTTCGTCGGTGCGAGGCGCGCGCACACGCTGGCGCTGCGCGGCATCACCGGCGCGGATGCGCTCATCCGCCAATCCTATGCGCGCGAGCTCGCGTTCCTTGGCCGGATCAGTCGCGGCGTGGGGCGCAGTCGCGATGCTGTGGCCGATCCAGAGCGCAGGCCGCCGGCGCCGATGGAGGCGACCGGACCCGATCCGGACGACGACACGCTCGAGCCTTTCGTCGATATCCCGCGCACACCGCTCAAGTCACCGCCAGCGGCACCGGCATTTCGACGCCCGCCGGATCCTGGTGAATGATGACCTCGGCACGCGGGAACGCAGCCATGAGGTCGGCTTCGACCGCATCGCTGATCTCGTGCGCACGCAGGAGCTTGATGTCGGGATCGAGTTCGATGTGAAGCTGGATGAAGGTGTTGACGCCGGCCATGCGCGTGCGCAGATCGTGCAGGCTCCTCACCTCGCGATGGGCGCGCACGATCTCCTTGATGCGGTCGCGGTCGGCATCGGGCAGTTCGCGGTCCATGAGCTGGTCGTAGCTCTGGCGAAAGACGTGCACCGCGCTCCAGGCGAGGATTGCCGCCACCAGGATGCCGATGATCGGATCGGCGATGAGAATGCCGAACTGCGCCGACAGGATGATGCCGAGGATGACGCCGGCATTGGTGACGATGTCGCCGAGATAGTGCATGCGATCGGCGCCGACCGCGATCGACCCGGTGCGCTTGACGACCATGCGCTGCGCGATCACGAGCACGATGGTCGTGACGATCGACACCGCCATCACGGCGAGGCCGACCAGCGGATATTCGATCGTATGCGGCGCGATCAGGCGGCTGACCGCTTCGATGACGAGGAAGGCCGCCGAACCGGCGATGAAGGCGCCCTGCCCCAGCCCCGCCAGCGGCTCCGCCTTGCCGTGTCCGAAGCGATGCTCGCGATCGGCTGGCGTCAGCGCATGGCGAATGGCGAGCAGATTGACGAAGGAGGCGAACACGTCGAGCGCGGAGTCGGCGAGCGAGGCCATCATCGCGATCGAATCCGTCACGATATAGGCAACCGCCTTCATCGCCACGAGCACCGCGGCCACCGCAACCGCCGCGACCGCGACGCGGATCATCATCCGCCCGTGTTCGGTATTGGTGTTCACGGATAAAGCCGCTCGGTCCGCCACGGACCGGACGCCTCCCTGCGATAGACGAGCCGGTCGTGCAGGCGGAAGGGGCGATTGCGCCAGAACTCGATCTCGAACGGCGTGACGCGAAAGCCGCCCCAATAAGGCGGACGCGGCACCTTGCTCAACGCGTATTGCGCGGCGTATTTCGCGATCTCCTTCTCGAAGGCCCAGCGCGTCTCGACAGCGCGCGACTGTGCCGACGCCCAGCAGCCGATCTGGGCCTCCTTCGGCCGCGTCGCGAAATAGGCGTCGGACTCCGCCGCGTTTGTCTTCTCCACCGTGCCGCGCACGCGCACCTGCTTGCCGAGGCTCTTCCAGTGAAAGCAGAGCGCGGCATAAGGCCGGCCGATCAGCTCGACGCCTTTGGCGCTTTCGTAATTGGTGTAAAACACGAACGTGCCGTCAGCCGCGTCCTTGAGCAGCACCATGCGCACATTGGGCCGCCCCTCGCCGTCGACGCTCGCGATCGACATGGCGTTGAAGTCGTTGGGCTCGGATTTCTCCGCCTCCTTAAGCCAGGCGTGGAACAGCGTGAAGGGATTTTCCTTCTCGCCGATGCCGCCGTCGTCGACCGGTCCGCCGATATCGCTCATGACTTATCGCTCATGGCTTTCCGAATAGCATCTTGAATTGCGTCACGGTAGCTTAACCCGGCGAGGGCGAGCCATGCGTTTCAAGTTTCATACTGTTTTCCTGACCTGTCTCTGCGTCTCGTTCGCAGGCGGCTGCGCCGTGGCGCATGACGGTGCAGAACTCAAGTCGATCTTCGACCAGGGCGTCAGCGCGTATGACCAGGGCAAATACGAAGAGGCTTTCGAAATCTTCAAGTCGATCGACAGCGAAGACGTCGCAGCGATGCGCAACGAGGGCGTGATGCTCCGAAAAGGCATCGGAACGCCAAAGGATCCTAAAGCCGCCTACGACCTTCTTGAGCGCGCGGCAGAGGCCGGCCTTCCGACCGCGCAATACGATCTCGCGGAGATGATGCTGAACGGCGAGGCGGGCGATCCCGACCCGAAAGGCGCACTCCCCTGGCTGACCCAGGCGGCGGCGGCGCATCATCCCATCGCCGAGTATCGCCTCGGCCAAATGTACGAAGAAGGCGAGTTGGTGGAAAAGGACGTGCACACGGCGCGCACGCTCTATGGCGACGCCGCCGCCGCCGGTGTTCCCGGCGCCAAGGAACGCCTGGCCGCGCTCGGCGGTCCGATCCCGGGCGCCCAGCCGCCGGAAGCACCGCCGGCGAAACCTTAACACCGCAATTCGCATACCTATATTGTCACCGGGCCGCACGATTCCCTGCGCGGCCGGGAGACTGCATGCGCGATCCGTACGAAGTTCTGGGCGTGTCCAAGACCGCGAGCGAAGCCGAGATCAAAAAGGCGTTTCGCAACCTCGC
>Ga0207674_10000347_pt1 | contig 59568 bp, 52 predicted proteins | sample KBSCornC72_FD_184303 | JGI IMG/M metagenome (GOLD analysis project Ga0207674, IMG submission 184303) | Corn rhizosphere microbial communities from Kellogg Biological Station, Michigan, USA - KBS Corn C7-2 (SPAdes) (version 2) | ecosystem: Host-associated > Plants > Roots > Rhizosphere > Soil ... | reverse complement strand
CGCGTCCTCGACCGCGTTGCCTTGCAGGAACGTGGTGCGGTCCAGCCATTCGTTGGCGATGATCCCATGGACGTTGGCGTTGACGCCACTCAGGATGGTCGCATGGCCGGGGGCAGTCTTGGTGATGGCATGCTGATAGTGGCAATTCTGGTAGTCCGCCCCGCCTTCCAGCAGGCGGTTGAAGCCGTCTGCGCAAAAATATGGCCGGAAACGCACCAGGTAGTCGGCGCGCATCTGGTCCACCACGACGACCACCGCCAGCGGAGGGGGCGGTGATTTCTCGTGAGCCGCCAGAGGCGCCACGAACAGACCGAGCAGGGCCAACCGGAGTGATGCGTTCATCATCGGCCGACGCTACGCCGCGCACCTGGCAAACGGCAATGGGCCGCGTAGCTCGTTGGCGCCGAAAGACTGGTGCAATCAGACCGGCCACTCGTGACATTTTCACGCTTTTGTCACGACTGCCCCAGCGAGCGGTGCTGACCGGTATTTGAGACCTGCCTCCGAGGCGAATCAAACAAGTGCACATCCGGAATCCGGTGCTTACGGCGTGATTACATCCGCAGGATTACCCGTCTTAGGCGTTGGCATAAGTTTTTGAAAAGATTGGTGGACGCACTAGGGCTCGAACCTAGGACCCGCTGATTAAGAGTCAGCTGCTCTACCAACTGAGCTATGCGTCCCCAAGAAACCTGGGTTGCCGTGAGGCGGATGCTCCGGCGGCGTTGATGCGCTCTGGAGCGGCGCGCCGGTAGCATGGGCGGAAGTGGGGCGCAACCGCCGCCTCTTCAAGTTATCAAATCAGGCGCGACACCGTCCGTTGCTGGCGCTCGAGCGCCATCAGCAGGCCAAGGCACAGCATCACCGTCATCACCGCCGATCCGCCGAAACTGACCAGCGGTAACGGCACGCCAACCACCGGCGCCAGGCCCATCACCATCATCAGGTTGATCGACACGTAGAAAAAGATCGTTGCGGAAAGGCCGGCGGCGGCGAGCTGGCCGAAGCGGCTTGGCGCCCGAGAACTGACGCGCATGCCCCAACGAATCACCATCGCGAAAGCGAGGATCAGCAGGACTCCGCCGACCAGTCCCCATTCCTCAGACATCGTCGCGAACACGAAGTCGGTATGGCCCTCGGGCAGATATTGGAGGTGGCTCTGGCTGCCGTGCAGGAAGCCTTTACCCCAGATGCCGCCCGAGCCGATCGCGATCTTGGACTGCGCGATGTGATAGCCGGCGCCAAGTGGATCACTTTCCGGATCAAGGAAGACATCGATGCGCTTGCGCTGATAGCCGTGCATCATGCTGTAGACGATGGGAGCGGCGACGGCGACGGCGCCTGCTGGCGCGGCGAAGATCCACCAGGGAAGACCGGCCAGGAACATGACAGTGACTCCGCAAAGCATCACCATGATGCAGGTGCCGAGGTCGGGCTGGACAAGGATCAGAAAGGCGGGAACGCCGAGCAGCGCCATCGCCGGCCAGATCGCGCGCCACTTGCGGATTTCGGCCGGCGGGACGAGCTCGTAGAAGCGGGCGAGGGTGAGCACGATCGCCGGCTTCATGAACTCCGACGGCTGCAGCCGGATGGGTCCGAGATCGAGCCAGCGCTGCGCGCCTTTGCTGACAAAGCCGAGCGCCTCGACCCCGATCAGCATCATGAGGGTGACACCATAGAGCGGGAAGGCGATCGCCTTGATCGTCGATTCCCTCATCCAGGACATGGAAACGGCGATGCACAAGAACCCCAGAAAAACGATGGACTGCTTCATCGCCCAGGGACGGACAGAACCGCCGGCCGCCGAATAAAGGACGATGAGCCCGAAGCCGGCGATGCCGGTGACGAGAAAGATCAAGCGCCACGGCAGCCGCGCCAGCGGCTTGGGAATAATCGCCGAGGTGATCATGCCTGTTTCGCGGGAAGCGGTGGAAGTCCGTTGGCTGCGCGCCAGGAGGCGGTCTTGCGCGCCAGCCTCTCTTCAGGAGTCCCGCCGATACTCTGCTCGAAGTTCTGGAGCGCGGCCATCGCCTTTGGCTTGTCATAGAGGAACAGGAAAGTGTCGCGGATCAGCGGTGCCGCAACGGCGGCGCCGAAGCCGCCATGCTCCACAATTGTCGCTGCAGCATAGCGCGGGTTGTCGAACGGGACGAAGCCCATGAACAGCGAATGGTCGCGCAGCTTCCACAGCGCCGCCGTGTAATTGCCGCGTTCGCTGGCACTCAGCCGGTGAGTCTGCGCTGTGCCGGTTTTTCCGGCCATTTGGATGCCGTCGAGGGGCAGTTTGGCGCCAGCGGCGGTTCCGTGATCGACCACTCCCCACATCGCTTTGCGAATGAAGGTCAAATGGTCTTGGTCGACTTCGAGCTGAGCCTGAGGCTGCACGGGCTGGCTCTTGAGTAAGCGCGGAACAACGCGCTTCCCGGTCGCCAGCCGGCTCGCCATCACCGCAAGCTGCAATGGGTTGATCAGCACCATGCCCTGGCCGATCGACATGTTGATCGTATCGTAGGTCTGCCATTCGCGATGGTATTTGCGCTCCATCCACTGCGGATCAGGGACGGTACCGAAGCGCTGGTTACCGATCGGCAGGTCGAACTTCTCGCCGAAGCCCATTGAACGGATCATCGGCGCCAGCTTCTCTGCGCCGACCCGCCGGCACATGTCGTAGAAATAGATATCGCAACTATGGACCACGGCGGCATCCATATCGACCGGACCGTGGCGCCTGTCGCAGTGAAATACGTGATTGCCGAGTGGATAAGAGCCGGTGCAATTGACGCGCTGCGTCCGGTCGATCCCCGCATTGAGCAGCGCCATGGCCATCGACGGCTTGATCGTCGAACCTGAAGGGTAGAGGCTCTCGAGCGCCTTATCGACCAGCGGCAAATGGTCGTCGCCGGAGAGCATCTTCCACTCGTTCTTGCTGATCCCGTCCGAGAAGTTGTTCGGGTCGAATGATGGCATGGAGGGCATGGCCAGGATGTCGCCGCTGGTCACGTCGATGACGACCACGGCAGCCGATTGTTCGCCGATGCGCCGCGCCGCATATTCGTGGAGATCGGAGTCGATGGTGAGCTGAACGGTGCCGCCGCTGCGGTCAGGCTTGGGATCGAGCTCCTTGACCAGCTTGCCATGAGCCGTGACTTCGACGCGCTGGCCGCCGGGCTCACCGCGAAGGGTCGATTCGAGCGTCTGCTCGAGCCCTTCCTTGCCGATCTTCACGCCGGGGATCAGCAGCAGCGGATTCTTGTTTTCCTTCTCATATTCCGCGGCCGACGCCGCTCCCACATAGCCGACCAGCTGACCGACCGTTGGTCCGCCCGGATAAAAACGGGTGAAGCCTTGCGAGGCGGCGACCCCCGGCAGGTCCGGAAGTCGTACAGTGATCGCCGCATATTGCTCATAAGGAACGTTGTCGGCGACCGACACCGGCTGAAAGCCGCGCGATTGGGCGAGCTCGCGCGTGATCCGTTCGACCTCGTCCGGCGGCAAGTTCATCAGCCTTTGCAGCTCGGAGATGATGTGCGGTCCGTTGACGATTTGCTGCGGAATAAGGTCGACGCGGAAGCTCGCCTTGTTGATCGCCATCGGCTTGCCGTTGCGGTCGATGATCCAGCCGCGACGCGGCGGCACGGGGATGAGCTGGACCCGATTGCTCTCCGAGAGAAGGTTGTATTTCTCGTTCTGGGCAATCGCGAGCCAGCCCATGCGGCCGATCAGCAGCCCGCCGACGGCCGCCTGCGCCCCGCCCAATATCATCATCCGGCGCGAGAAAGTGATCGACTGATGCGCAGTAGTGATACGCATATGCTTCATCGGCCGAGCCTCCACGCATCAATGCGTGAGACGAACCAGGCGAAGGCGGGGAAGACGCAAATCGAGATGACGAGCGGTGGGACCATTTGCGTGAACGGCGGCGCTGCATCGACCACCCGAGCAATGCGCCACTGCAACGCCTGGTCAATCGCGATCAGCACCGCCGCAAGCACCCATTCAATCCAATAGTCGCGCCACTGCGTACGACGGTCGATGAGATCGAGCGCTAGCATGGTCGCACTCCACAAAGCGATTGAAAATCCTACGGGAAAACCGGTGAACAGGTCGTTGATGAAACCCAAAGGAGCGGCCCACCAGGCCGGCCACGGATCGGCGCGGAGTAGGCGCCAGCTAATGAACAGGAGGAATCCAAAGTTCGGATACCAGCCGCTGGTCGTCACGATCGGCAGGGCCGAAAGGAGCGACGCGGCGATGACGGTTGCAGCCGGTACGTAAGCAGCGAATGCTCGGGGCCCCTGGCCGATTCTCCGCCCGGGGGTCAGGGCCGCCCGAGGCATCAGGGCGCCTCCGCCGGCGAGGGCACATTCTCCGCCGCAATGGCGGCGGGCTCGAACGGCGGCTCAACGATTGCGAAGCTGATCTTCGACGGGTCGGCCAGCGGGAGTGCAACGGCGCCGTCGTCGACGAGCTTCACCACGCGGGCGATTGGCACAAGCGGCGGATAGAGACCTCCCGTCCCCGACGTCACGATAATGTCACCGCGCTTGAAGGGGTTGCGACCGACTTCGAGCGGGCGGACGTCGATCGTTCCGTCGCCGCGGCCCTGGGCGATCACTGGGATGCCGTTCCGAAGCAACCGCGCGGGCACGATGTTCGCGCGGTCGGACACGAGCATCACTCGCGAGGCGAGGGCTCCGGAATCTATGATTCGTCCCACCAGTCCCTCGGGTGAGCGAACAGGCATTCCAACGCGGACTCCGTCGCTTTCGCCCACGGACAGAATCGCGAAGCGCCGCGGACTGTTGAACGAAGAGCCGACGACGCGCCCGACGGCAATGGTGGAGCGTTCATGCTCGCGCAGCTGCAGGGTCGCCTTGAGCTGCTGGTTCTCCTGGAAAATGGCCTTTGCCTCAACCATCCGCTGAAGCATCGCCTTGTTCTCGCGCTTCAGCTCGGCGTTCTGGCTCGCCGCATCCCAATAATTGCCAGCACCCGTGAAGACGCCCTCAACGGTCGCGGTGACTTCGTGCAGCCCGCCCGCGACTGGGCCGGTGACGTCCAGCGCGACGCCGCGGACGCGTTCGAACTGCTGTGGCGCGACCAGCGAAAGGACGAGAAGGATCAGCCCGACGATGATTCCCGCGATGACCGCGAGGAAGCTGAAGAACAGCCCGTATTGGGCTCGCCGCGACCAGCCGGGACGCGCGGTCGCCACCGCTCAGAGGCCCGTTATGCCGTTTGCAGGACGCCGCGGAACTGCTCTTCCTCCAGCGCACGGCCAGTGCCGAGCGCGACGCAGGTGAGCGGGTCGTCGGCGACGGTGACTGGAAGGCCGGTCTCGTCGCGCAGCACTTCATCCAGTCCCTGGAGGAGCGCTCCGCCGCCGGTGAGGACGATGCCCTGGTCGCAAATATCGGCGGCAAGCTCCGGCGCGGTATTCTCGAGCGCAATGCGGACGCCTTCGACGATCGTGCCCACAGGCTCCGACAGTGCCTCGGCGATCTGGCCCTGGTTGATAGAGATTTCCTTGGGGACTCCGTTGACAAGGTCGCGGCCCTTGATGTGGACCGTCTTGCCAATCCCGTCGACCGGTGGCTTGGCGATCCCGACTTCCTTCTTGATGCGCTCGGCCGTTGCTTCGCCGATCAGAAGATTGTGATTGCGGCGGACGTAGGAACTGATCGCTTCGTCCATCTTGTCCCCGCCGACGCGTACCGAGGTGGTGTAGGCGAGACCGCGAAGCGAGAGCACTGCGACTTCGGTGGTGCCACCGCCGATGTCGACGACCATTGATCCGATCGGCTGGGTTACAGGCATGTCCGCGCCGATTGCCGCCGCCATCGGCTCTTCGATCAGATAGACGGCGCTTGCTCCGGCATTCGACGCTGCGTCGCGGATCGCGCGGCGTTCGACTGACGTCGAGCCAGAAGGGACGCAGATCACGATTTCCGGGAAGCGCCAGGCGCGCATCTTGCCGCCGTGCACCTTGTGAATGAAGTGTTTGATCATCTGCTCGGCGACGTCGATGTCGGCAATGACTCCGTCGCGCAGCGGGCGGATAGCCTCGATCTGGTCGGGCGTCTTGCCCATCATCAGCTTGGCATCGTCGCCGACCGCCTTGACCTTCTTCACCCCGTTAATGGTCTCGATGGCGACAACCGACGGTTCGTTAAGAACGATCCCGCGGCCACGGACGTACACGAGCGTGTTGGCGGTCCCCAAGTCGATCGCCATGTCGTGCGACATCCATTTAAACCAACGATTCCAGAACATTCTATTCCCCGCCTCTCGATTGAATTTGCCAGCCGCCGTGAGCTCGCGCGAGCTTTATTCCTGATTGTTCTCAGACCATTGAATGCAATCTGAATTCTCAGGAAAAACAGTGCTTCGCCGGCGCCTTCCGAATGGGCTAGGAACGGTTAACATGTCAATAAGAAGGCTGCCTCCGGAGCTCATCAATCGCATCGCCGCCGGCGAGGTCGTCGAGCGGCCGGCAAGCGCGCTCAAGGAGCTGATCGAAAACTCGCTGGACGCAGGTTCGTTGCAAGTGTCGGTTCGCCTTCAGGCCGGCGGTCTGGAGCTGATCGAGGTTACCGACGACGGGTCGGGCATGAGCCCCGACGAGATGCGCCTGGCGCTGGAGCGTCATGCAACGTCCAAGTTGCTGAGCGATGCCATCGACCAAGTGACGAGCTTCGGTTTCCGCGGGGAGGCCTTGCCGTCGATCGCCAGCGTATCGCGGTTGACCTTGGAAAGCCGTGTGCGCGGGGCGGACGGGTGGCGAATCACCCTCGATCATGGGGCAACGATCGAGGAAGGCCCCGCAGCGCTTCCGCCGGGGACGCGGATTCGTGTGGATAGGCTTTTTGACAAAGTGCCCGCGCGGCGGAAGTTTCTGCGCTCACCACGCGCCGAATATGCAGCTTGCCTCGACACTGTGAAACGGCTGGCAATGGCACGGAGCGACGTTGGCTTTACGCTCGACCATGATGACCGCCGAATTCTGACGCTCCAGCCCGCCGAAGCGCCAATGCGTGTCGCTGAGCTCCTCAGCCACGAACTCGACCGGCACGGGGTTGGCATCGATTGCGCGCGCAACGGCCTCAGGCTCACCGGAGTGATCAGCCTGCCGACCTTCAACCGCGGCATGGCCGACCAGCAATTCCTCTTCGTCAACTCGAGGCCGGTGAAGGACCGGCTGCTGGTAGGCGCTCTGCGCGCAGCCTATCGCGACCTGATCGCCCGCGACCGCCATCCGATCGCCGCTTTGTTCCTCGAAGTCCCGCTCGAGGAGGTCGACGTCAACGTCCATCCGGCAAAGACCGAGGTCCGCTTTCGCGATCCGGCGGCCGTCCGCGGGCTGATCGTTGGTGGATTACGCCACGCGCTCGACGAGGAAAGCCAGCGCAGCGCCGCACGCGAGCAGGCTGCGGCGCCGGTCATGTGGACAACGAGCGAAAGCTATCAGCCGGAAGCGCAACTGGGGTCCGGCATTCCGGTCGTGCGCGAGGAGCAACGGGTTTTCGAACCAATCACCTTCGTTCCGCAGGCCCGCGCCGAAACCGCGGTCGAGCCGGTGCGGAGCTTTCCGCTCGGCGTGGCACGGGGGCAGGTTGCGGCCACTTATATCGTCGCCGAGGCCGAAGATGGGCTGGTGATCGTCGATCAGCACGCCGCGCACGAGCGGCTGGTGCTCGAACGCATGCGGGCAGCCCGCGAGGGCGGCTCGGTCGCGCGGCAAGCGCTGCTGATCCCGGAGGTGGTGGAGCTTGAGGAGCCCGAGTGCGATCGGCTCGAAGGCGCTGCTGAAGATCTCGCTGCCATGGGCCTCGAAATCGAACGGTTCGGACCCACCACGATGCTGGTCCGCGCCGTACCCGCTGCGCTCGGCAAAACGGACGCCGCCTCGCTGCTCGCCGACCTCGCCGGCGAAATCGCCGAGCTCGGCGGCCCGCTGAGCCTGCGCGACAAGCTCGACCATGTCGCGGCGACGATTGCCTGCCATGGCTCGGTGCGGGCCGGACGCGTGCTGTCGGTCGCCGAAATGAATGCGCTGCTCCGCGAGATGGAGGTCACGCCCCGCTCGGGCCAGTGCAACCATGGCCGTCCCACCTGGGTCAAACTCGGCCACGCGGAGATCGAAAAATTGTTCGGCCGGAAGTAAGCGCGCGAATCGATGCTCTATCTTATCGTCTTTCTCGGGGCCGGAATCGGCGGCGCCCTCCGGCACGGCGTCAATGTCAGCGCCACCAAATTGTTCGGCTACGGCTTCCCGTTCGGCACGCTGATCGTGAACGTCGTGGGCTCATTCCTCATGGGATTACTCGCCGGCTATTTCGCCTTCCGCCCTGGCATTGGCCAGCATGTTCGGCTGTTCCTTACGACCGGCATCCTCGGCGGATTCACTACCTTCTCGGCTTTTTCGCTGGACGCAGCGCTGCTTGTCGAACGCCATTCCTACGGGTTGGCTGCGGGCTATGCGGTAGGATCGGTCGCAGCGAGCGTGTCGGCATTGTTCTTTGGTCTCGCGCTGTTTAGGGGCGGCGCCCACTTGCCCTAAGAACAAAGCAATGAACATCGACCTTATCCCTGTGGGCGCCAACCCGCCCGAGAACATCAACGTCGTCATCGAAGTCCCCGTCGGTGGGGAGCCGGTGAAGTACGAGTTCGACAAGAAGTCGGGCGCCTTATTCGTCGACCGGATCCTGCACACGCCGATGCGCTATCCGGCGAACTACGGCTTCGTTCCCCACACTCTCTCGCCCGATGGCGACCCGCTCGACGCGCTGGTGATCGCCCGTTCTCCGTTCATCCCCGGTTGCGTCGTCCGCGCGCGCCCGATCGGAGTTCTCAACCTCGAGGACGAGCACGGCGGGGACGAGAAATTGATCTGCGTACCCGTGGATACGACCTTTCCTTATTATGCGGACGTCGGAGAGCGGCAGGACTTGCCCTCGATCGTGCTCCAGCAGATCGAGCATTTCTTCACCCACTATAAGGACCTCGAGCCGGACAAATGGGTCCGGGTCGGCAAATGGGGCGATGCCGCCGAAGCGCGGCAGATCCTGATTGAAGCGATTGAGCGCGCAAAGGAGAAGGTCGCCGCGCACGCCTGATTCTGCTATTGGCGCAGCGTTCAGCGAGGGAGGTGCGCAATGGCGACTCAGGACCGCATCTATTTCGCGCAGCGCGCAGCCGAAGAGCAGGAACGCGCCGCTGCGGCTTCCGACCCGGAGGCTGCTGAAGCGCATCGCAGGATGCAGCGCGTCTATCTCGAACGCGCCAGCATTGGCGACCGGCCCGCGATGCCGCAGGAAACTGTCGGCTGATCAACTTTCAGCGTCGCTGAGGCGGCGGTGGGTCTGTTCGAGCAGCGTCTCGCGGTTCTCGCGCCGCGCTTTTTCGAGCCGTGAATAGCCGCTCAGCTCTTCGTGCCTGAGTTCTGCGGCAAAGCGTCCAGCGCGAACCTCGCGCAGAACTTCGCGCATTCGTTGGCGAACGCCCTCGTCGACGATCCGCCGCCCGCCGAGCAGAGCGCCAAGTTCGGCAGTGTTTGAAATGGCCTCCCTCATGCCGGCAATCCCACGCGCTTCGATGAGCTCGGCAAGCAGCTTCAGTTCTCCGACGCATTCAAGATAGGCGAGCTCGGGCGATACGCTTCCGGCGACCAAAGTCTCAAAGCCGGCGATCAGCAGCTCCGGCACGGCGCCCCACACGACCGCCTGCTCGTTGAACAAATCAGCCTCGGCCTCCTCGGCAAAGCTGGAGGCGATCAACCCGGCGCGTCCGCAGCCGATCGCGCCGCCATAGGCGAGGGCGATGTTGCGCGCATTCCCGGTCGTGTCCTGCTCTACCGCCCACACGGCGATCATGCCTTTGCCTTCGGTGTAGAGAGAGCGAAGTGCAGTCCCGGGGCCCTTGGGTGCGATGAGAAAGACGTCGAGATCGACACGAGGCTTAACGAACTCGAATCGCACGGAGAGGCCATGGCTGAAACCGAGTGCCGCGCCTTCCCGCAGGTGCGGCTCGCTCTCGCGATATAGCGCCGCATGGATCTCGTCGGGCGCAAGCATCATGACGACGTCGGCGGAGGCGACGGCCCGTTCGATCAACGCCGTTTCCAGCCCCGCCGACTCGGCTTCCAGGGTGCTTCCGGAGTTCCCGCGGAGCCCGACGACGACATCGACGCCGCTGTCGCGCAGGTTCAGCGCCTGGGCGCGGCCCTGGTTACCGTAGCCAATTATCGCGACGCGTTTTCCTAAAAGCGGCGCGGGGTCGATGTCGGCATCGCTGATGAAGTTCATGCCGGCGGACTAGCGATTCGCCTGGAGCAGGGCCAGCGCGTCGGCGAGGCTGTCGACGTCCAGCGGTTCCCGCAATCGCGGCCAGCCGGCGGGGGGCTGGTGCGCGAACCAGGTGTACTGGCGCTTGGCGTAGCGGCGGGTCGCCTGCTGGCCCGCGGCAATGGCTTCATCGAGCGTCGTCTGACCTAGCAGATAGGCCGACAGCTCAGGCACGCCGATCGCGCGCATCACCGGAAGGTTCGGATTGAGCTTACGGGCGAGCAGCGCCTCGACCTCGGTCACCGCCCCCTGGTCGATCATGTGCGCGAAGCGCTCGTCGCAGCGCGCGTACAGCCATTTGCGCGGCGGGAGCAGGATGATGGGGCGAAGCTCGACGTCGTCAGCGATCCCCCCCTTCCGCTGCTTTTGCCACTCGCCCAGCGTCCGACCCGTTGAAAGGATGACCTCGAGCGCGCGGTTAATGCGCACTGCGTCGCAGCGATTCAGGCGAGCTGCTGCCTCGGGATCGAGCGTCGAGAGCTTGATGCGATTTTCCTCGACCGAAGTTTCACGCACACGCGAGCGGACCTCGGGATCAATTGCGGGAACGGGCGCGATCCCGTCGAGCAAGGTGCGCAGATAGAGACCTGTGCCGCCAACCAGGATCGAAGTCCTGCCGCTTGAATGAATGTCGTTGATCTCCACCCGAGCCATCGCCGCCCAGTCGGCGGCAGAGCAGGGGAGGGCGCCGTCCTGAACGCCGTAGAGCCTATGCTCCTGTCGCAGCTCCTCTTTGGTCGGCGCTGCACTCAGCACTCGCAAGTCGCGATAGATTTGCGCGCTGTCGGCGTTGACGATCACGCCTCCGTTTTGCTGAGCAAGAGAAAGTGCCAAGGCCGACTTGCCGCTGGCGGTCGGACCGGCAATGAGGACGAGTGGAGGTTTGTTCGACGGCATGGGAATAGCCACTTTGATAGCAGCCGGACGGCTCGATGACAGGCTGGTCGACCGCGCGCTCGGTTTGCTTCGGGAAGTCGATCCCCGCGCCGGTTTCCTGCACTGGATCGACGAAGGCGACGCCGCCGACCTAAGTTACAACGGAGATGCGAAAGCGGCGCGTTGGGCGCTGGACGGACTGGACGGCGTTGATCTCGCCGTCCAGCCGGAGGAGCCGCGCTGGAAACGGCTGTTCGTCGCCGACATGGATTCGACGATCATCGGCCAGGAGTGCATCGATGAGCTCGCCGATTACGCCGGCCTCAAGGAAAAGGTCGCCCGGATCACAGAACGCGCGATGCAGGGAGAGCTCGACTTCCCGGGCGCGCTGCGCGAGCGGGTCCGGTTGCTCGCCGGGCTGGACGAACGCGAGCTCAAGCGCTGCCTCGATGAGCGCGTGCATCTGACCGAGGGCGCGCAGACCTTGGTTCAGACGATGCGTGCCGGCGGCGCGAGCTGCCTTCTGGTTTCGGGCGGCTTCCTGTCCTTCGCCGAGCCCGTGGCGCGAACCGTAGGCTTTGATCGCGTGCGGGCGAATCGGCTGGTCTTCGCCGGCGGCAAGCTCAGCGGCGAAGTCGGCGATCCGATCGTCGACGCAATCGCCAAGCGCGAGGCCCTGATCGAGGTCCGCGAGCAGCTGAACCTGCGGCGCGAAGACGTGCTCGCGGTCGGCGACGGGGCAAACGACAAATTGATGATCGAGGAAGCAGGTCTAGGCGTCGCCTTCCGCGCCAAACCGGCGCTGGTCGAGGTCGCCGACGCCGAGCTGAGGCACCACGGCCTGGACGCACTGCTCTGGGTGCAGGGCGTACGCCGGCGGGATTGGTTCAGGAAGTTGGCTACTTAGTCGAGACCGGGAAGCAGGGAGTGCCCAAGGTGGCGCAGGCAGCTTGGGCAGCGGCGCGGCTCGCGAATGGTCCGACCTGGAGCCGGGTCATCGATCCCACTGGAATGTAAATTGGACCGCGCCCGGCGAGCGCCGGCTTCCCGGAAAGGCGCTGGTAGAGCGCTTGGGCCAAAGCACGCTGCGAGAAGGCGCCGAGCTGGATTCGCCAGGCGCCGCTCGCCACCGGAGCGGGTTTCGCCGCCGCGACCCGTACCGGCTTCGACACCGCCGGCTTCACTGGGGCTGGCTTCGGTTGCGCCACACGCGGCGGCTTGGCTGGCTTGCGAGCAGGCACGGATGAGCCGCCGGGGATCGCACGCGCCAGCGCCAAAGCCTTCTTGCGATCGGCCGCGCTCACCAGCTGGTCGAGCTCCGAGAGGGTTTGCTGCGCCGGAACGAGCCCCTGCGCAGCCGCGCGGCTGACATAGGCGTAGCCGAGGATCCGGTCCTGTGTGACGCCGTCCCCATTGTAGAGGGCGGTACCGTAGACCAGCAGCGCGCGGGGCTCACCCTGTTCGGCGGCTTTGCTGAGCCATTTGATCCCTCCCGACTGATTGCCGTTCTGGAACAGGAGCAGGCCGAGGGTCGTCTGAGCGTCGAGATGGCCGCTCGTCGCGGCACGCTCGAACCACGTCTGAGCAGCGCCGAGGTTGAGTGGAACGCCTTTGCCCAACCGATACGCCTGGCCGAGATTGAACTGCGCGTCCGCGTCGCCGGTTTCGGCAAGCGGCCGCCAAATGGCGATCGCGCCGGCATAATCGGCGCGCTGCCACGCATCGATCCCGGCCTTGACGGACTGCCCCGAAAGCGGCGCGGCGACAAAAGCGATCAGCGCAGCGGCGACTAAGTATCTGAGTCTCATGCGTTAACCCACCCTTGATCCTTCTTACCCGAGCGGACCCTAACCGGAAACAGCGTCGTGGCAATGTTAACCAGATTTTAGAAGCTCTGGTGTCACTTCGCTCTCAGAACTGACGTCATTTCGAGGCGAGGGGAAAAGCATGCGCGTCCTGGCACTGGCATCGCAGAAGGGTGGGTCCGGCAAGACGACTCTGTCCGGCCATCTTGCGGTGCAGGCTCAGCTTTCAGGAGCTGGCCCGGTCTGCCTGATCGACATCGACCCGCAGGGCAGCCTTGCCGATTGGTGGAACGAACGCGAAGCCGACATGCCTGCCTTTGCGCAGACGACTGTCGCCCGCCTCGCCAGCGATCTCGAGGTGCTTCGCCAGCAGGGCTTTCGCCTCGCTGTGGTCGATACGCCACCGGCGATCACCATGGCGATCCAAAGCGTCATCGCGGTCGCCGAGCTGATCGTCATCCCGACCCGCCCGAGTCCGCACGACCTGCGCGCCGTCGGCGCCACCGTCGACCTGTGCGACCGGGCCGGCAAGCCGCTCATCTTCGTCGTCAATGCAGCGACGCCCAAGGCCAAGATCACCTATGAGGCCGCGGTCGCGCTGTCGCAGCACGGCACCGTTGCTCCGGTCACGCTTCACCACCGCACCGATTTCGCCGCCTCGATGATCGATGGCCGCACCGTCATGGAAATTGATCCAGGTGGTCGTTCCGCCAAAGAGGTCACCGAGCTCTGGGAATATATTTCCGACCGTCTCGAGAAGAATTTCCGCCGCACCGTGTTCGCAGCTCCGGGAGCGGCGCCGGGCGTCGCAGCGGCCAGTCCGCGTCCAGTCGGCGGCTTCGGCCGCCGCGTCGTCGGCCAGTAAGGGGGCGCCGAGGTGGCCACTGAAGCCAAGCCTTTCGCTTCTCTCTCCTCCGGTCTTCTCGCCCGCAAGGGTGCCGCCCGTCCGGCCATGCGGCCGCAGGGTTTCGGCCAGGTCGGCAACGGCCTTGAGGACCTGGGCTGGAACGACATGGGTTTCGAGCCGCCAAAGCCGGCTGAGGCTCCGCGCGACGAAGATCATGACGCGTTCGGCGAAGACGTCGTCGAGCATCCGCGGGCCCATCACCCGACGGGGCTCACGCCTGTGCAGTCGCCGGTTCACGACCAGCAAGCGGAGATAGAAGACCGATTCGGCGCCGCGGATGACGCCGAAGAGGAGGAGCTCGACGAGACCGTAGAGCTCTACGAGCCCAGGGCCGCGGAGGCCCCAGTCGCTCGGCCCGTTGCACTAGCGCCGGCAATCGTGCCGGCGGCGCCCGCGGCTCCGCGCCGTGCGCCGCGTCCGCGCTCGGCAGCGGGAAGCAAAGGGAAGGCTGCGTTCACGCTCCGCCTCGACCCTGATCGACACCTCAAGCTGCGTCTGGCCTGTGCGGTGGATGGACGCTCAGCCCAGCAGCTTGTGACTGATGCGCTCGATCATTTGCTCGAGCGCATGCCCGATCTCAACGGGCTGGCCGAAAAGGCAAAACGTAGGGGGTAATTTCCATGACCAAGCCGCTCCGCTTTAGCTCAGCAGCTTCGCTTGTCGTATTGGGATCAGTGATTGCGGGATGCGCTGCGCCGCAGGCCCGTGTCGGTGCAGCATCGCACGTCAGCTCGAAGGCGGATCAGGAGGTCGGACTTGCGACTCGTGCCCTCGCAGCGCTCAACTCGAACAATATTCCTGCAGCGATCGACTTTGCCGAACGCGCCGTCGCCAAAACGCCGAGTGAAGCGAATTTCCGCGCCTTGCTCGCGAATGCCTATTTCGCCGGCGGCCGCTTCCATTCGGCCGAGCAGGCCTATCGCGATTCGCTGACGCTCTCGCCGAACCAGCCGCAGCTCGTGCTCAAGCTCGCTCTGGTGCAGATCGCGCAGGGCAAGAGTGGCGAGGCGGTCGCAATGCTCAATGCGACTCGCGGAATGCTCGACGCGTCGGACTATGGGCTGGCACTCGCGCTTGCCGGCCGTCCGGGCGACGCCATTGCAGTACTCGACAATGCTGCTCGGCAAGTTGGTGCAGACGCGACCGTTCGCCAGAACCTCGCTCTCGCCCACGCGCTCGCTGGCGACTGGAACCAGGCACGGACGATCGCGTCGCAAGATGTGCCAGCAGGGCAGCTCGATACGCGTATTCAGCAGTGGATGCAGCTCGCCAAGCCGAGCCACGCCTCCGACCAAGTCGCCGCGCTCGTCGGCGTCACGCCTGCCACGGTCGACGCCGGGCAGCCGGTTCAGCTCGCCCTGAACAAGGGTGAGACCCAACAGGCCCAGGCGGCTCCGGCCGTGCAGCCGCAGGCACAGGTGATGGTCGAAGCAGTCGTGCCGGCCTCTCCGCCACCAGCTCCAGTCCAGGCTCCGGTCGTAGCCGCAGCGGTTCCGCCGGCCCCGCCGCCCGCTCGTCCGACCGTCATGACAATGGCCGCAAATGCCTATTCGAACGCGAAGGCCGCCATCGCCTCGGTCCTACCGCACAGCTTGGCTCCGGCGCCCAAGCCGGCGAAGCCGCGCTTCACCGCATCGATGCAGCGGGCGACTGCGGTCCGCCGCGGCAATTCGCCCGCGGTGGTTCAGCTCGGCGCTTATGGCTCGGCGCAGCGCGTGCTCGCCGCCTGGAACGGTCAGGCGCGCAAATATGGTGCGCTGAAGGCCTATCTACCGATGAGCGCCCGTTTCGCGACCCAAAAGGGCACTTTCTATCGCCTGTCGGTTCGCGGGTTCGCCAGCATCGGCGAAGCGAATTCGCTGTGCAACGCCATTCGCCACCAGGGTGGAAGCTGTTTCGTGCGTAATTTCGCAGGCGATGCGCCGGTTCGGTTCGCCTCGCGTTAAGCCGAACCGCCGATTACCAGTTCCAGGCAGGCCATTCGCACTGCAACGCCCATTTCGACCTGGAGCGTGATCAGCGAGCGTTCCGGGTCGTCGGCGATCCTGTCCTCGATTTCGACTCCGCGGTTCATTGGGCCGGGGTGCATCACGACCACTTGTGAAGAAGCCGTGGCGAGCCGCTGGGCGGTCAGGCCGTAACGCGAAAGATATTCGCCGGGCCCGTCGCCCAAGTCCTCTTCGAGCCGCTCGCGCTGCACGCGGAGCATCATCACCACGTCTGCGCCCCGAATTGCCTCGTCGACCGAGAGCTTGGGAATGCCGTCCGGCATTAGCGCGGGCGGGCCTGCAAGCCGCACCTCGGCGCCGAGGCGGGGCAGTAGCTTGGCGTTCGAACGTGCGACTCGGCTGTGGCGGATGTCTCCGCAAATTGCGACCTTGAGGCCCTCGATCCGCCCAAGCCTATGACGAATCGTCGCTGCGTCGAGCAGCGCCTGGGTCGGATGTTCGTTGGTGCCGTCACCGGCGTTGAGCACCGGCGCATCCATGATCAGCGCGACTGCAGCCGGGGCGCCGTTCTCGCGATGGCGGATGACGAGCGCATCGGGGCGCATCGCGTTGAGCGTTCGTGCCGTGTCCTCGAGCGTCTCGCCCTTCTTTACTGAGCTGTGTTCGACCGACAGGCCGATCGCCGATGCTCCGAGGCGATGTGCTGCGGTCGCGAACGACATCGCGGTGCGGGTCGAGTTCTCATAAAAGAGGTTGAAAACGATCCGGCCGTGGAGCCGCTCATTCGCACGCCGTCCTCGATTGCCGGAAAAATAGAGATCGGCAGTGTCGAGAATCTCGGCGACCTGCGGGTCGGTCAGCGAATCGATGGAAAGGATGTCCACGAGCGCTTCGCTTATTGCGGCGGTGGCAGGTTGGCTAGCGCGTCGATCGCGCCCTGGAGGATGTGCGCGGCGGCTAGCGCGTCAACCTTCTGGGCGCGCTTGGCACGGCTGACGTCCGCTTCGATCATCGCTCGCTCGACCGCCTGGGTGGACCAGCGTTCGTCCCAAAGGAGAATTGGAAGATAGAGAGGCACGAGGTTGCGGGCGAAGGCGCGAACCGATTGCGTGCGGGGGCTGTCGCTACCATCCATGTTCAGCGGCAGCCCGACGACGACACCCGCAATGTGTTCGCGCGCAATGAACGCCCGTAGCGTTTCGAAATCCTTGGTGAACTTGGTGCGGAGGATCGTCTCGGCCGGTCCAGCGAAGTGCCACCCGGCGTCGCAGATGGCGAGCCCGATGGTCTTCGTTCCAACGTCGAGCCCGGCGAGCTTGCCGCCGTCCGGCAGCACGGAGGCAAACTCGACGGTGTCGGCCGTGATCAGCGATGCCATGTCGCAAGCCTCCGCTCGGCATCGCGGCGGATCGAGCCCCAGAAGAGCGCATAATCGTAGACGTGATAATTGTTGCCTGGAAGCACATACGAGCCGAGCTGCGGCGCGGCGCCGTCGAGAATCAGCAATCCTTTGTCGCAATGCGCACCGACAGCGCTTGGCTGGAGCGTAGCCGAACGCATGTCCGCCGACGGAATCAGAGTGCCGGCATTGTCTTGAGCCTCCGCCGCACCGTTCAGCGTGCCGCTGATTGGATTGACGCAAAGCGCGTCCTCACGCCGCCGCTCTCCACCGTTAGAGCCCTTCGTTTTCTCCCAATCCTGGAAGAAATCTGCATTCGGCGGGTCGGCGAAGGTCATCCACGCGAGGATACAGCCGGCCTGGTCGGGCGACGCGCAGACCGGAAGGCCGAGCGAGGGCAAATCGGACCTGACGCTGATTGGCCAACCAACCACGTACGCAGCGACGATGCGTTTCGCGGTCGGCTTCCCAGCCACCTTCTCCCGCAGCAGCCGCTCGAGGTGCAACGCCCCCTGGCTGTGCCCCGCAAGTATGATTGGCCGATCGCCCGCATCCTTCAGGAACTCGTCAAACGCTGCAGCGACGTCCTGATAGGCGAGATCCAGCGCCTTCTGCGCATCCGCGCTCTTAAGCAAAAAAGCGCCAAAGGCTGCCTGGCGGTACCGCGGAGCCCATATTTCGGCGACGTCGTTGAAGGCACTGGCCTGGCTCTGCAGGAACAGCGTGGCCCTCGTGTCGCTGTAGCCGCCGGTCCGCAGTGGAGCGTTCCAGCGATCCCGTTCAAGATATGTGGTCGGGTGGATGTAAAAAAGAGCAGCGCGTCTCGTACTGTTGGCCGGACGTGTAGCGCCGATTGGCTTCCATTCTGCCGGATTGTCAGGCCATTCGACACCCGGACGCGTCAGCCAGGAATCGTTGCTTGTGTAGTCAGGGCCGCCGCCCGCCTTCGCCGGCTCGAAATGGCCTTTTGGTACCGCTTGCTCGACAAGCACCCGGCCGCCCCACTGGTACATGGCGAACGCACCCGCGACGGCGAGCAAGGTCAGGACGAGGACACAGCCGAGGAATCGCCGGGCGTACATTGCGGGCGGCCCTATTGGCGGGCGGACTGGCGGGCAAGGCGGTTGAAGGGCAGGGGTCGCCCGGCTATCGCCGCGCCCGCAATGTCAGTCACCCATGAACAGGTTCGCCACATCGCCAAGCTCGCGCGCATCGCGATGAGCGAGGAGGAGCTCGGTCGGCTCGTGCCCGAGCTCAACAACATTCTTGGCTGGGTCGAGCAGCTGGGCGAGGTCAATACAGACGGCGTCGAGCCGCTTACCGCAGTCATCGAGCAGAAGCTTCGCCTGCGCGACGACGTCGTCAACGACGGCAACATTCGCGACGAGGTGCTCGCCAACGCACCCGAAGCGCAGCATGGGTTCTTTGCTGTCCCGAAGGTGATCGAGTGAGCGAACTTACCACCAAGACGATCGCCGAGTTGCGCGAGGGCTTCCGCTCGGGTGAATTCACCGCTCGCGAGATTGCTGAGAGCTTCAACAACGCGGTGGCTGCCGCGAAGTCGCTGAACGCCTTCACGGTCGAAACGCCGGACGATGCACTCGCAGCTGCCGAAGCAGCGGATAAAGCGCGCGGATCGGGCGAGCTCTCGCCGCTCGCTGGCATTCCGCTCGGCATCAAGGACCTGTTCGCGACGCGGGGCGTCGACACGACCGCGGGCAGCAACATCCTCAAGGGTTTCAGGCCGCCCTACGAGAGCACCGTCACTTCCAACTTGCGCAAGGCCGGCGCGGGGATGCTCGGCAAGCTCAACATGGACGAGTTCGCCATGGGCTCGTCGAACGAGACGAGCGCCTATGGACCAGTCATCAGCCCGTGGCGGCGCAAGGGCAGCAATGTGGGCTTGACTCCCGGCGGCTCGTCGGGCGGTTCGGCGGCGGCGGTGTCGGCTGGGATCGCGCCAGGAGTGACGGGCACCGACACCGGCGGCTCGATCCGCCAGCCGGCGGCGTTCACCGGCATCAGCGGCATCAAGCCGACTTACGGCCGCTGCTCCCGCTGGGGGATCGTCTCCTTCGCCAGCTCGCTGGACCAGGCCGGGCCGATGGCTAGGACTGTTCGTGATTGCGCGATCCTGCTCGAGGTGATGGCCGGATTCGACCCCAAGGATTCAACATCGCTGGATCTGCCGGTGCCACCGTGGGAAACCAACTTGTCGAGTAATCTCAATGCCAAGCGCATCGGCATTCCCAAGGAATATCGCATCGACGGAGTGCCCGCCGAGATAAACGCTTTATGGGACCAAGGTATCGAATGGCTGAAAGACGCCGGCGCGACCCCGGTGGAGATCAGCCTGCCGCATACGAGGTACGCGCTGCCGACCTACTACATCATCGCCCCAGCCGAGGCCTCGTCGAACCTCGCGCGCTATGACGGCGTCCGCTACGGATTGCGCGAAGAGGGGGTGAAGACTCTCGACGACATGTACGCTGCGACGCGCGCCGCTGGCTTCGGTGCCGAGGTGAAGCGCCGGATCATGATCGGCACCTATGTGCTCTCGGCCGGCTTCTACGACGCATATTTCACCAAGGCGCAGAAGGTACGCGCGCTGATCAAGCAGGATTTCGCCCGCGCGTTCGAGCAGTGCGACATCATCCTGACGCCCACCGCGCCGTCGGCCGCCTTCGGCATCGGCGAAACGACCGACCCGCTGGCGATGTACCTGAACGACGTGTTCGCTGTGCCGGCGAGTCTTGCGGGATTGCCGGCGATGAGCGTGCCGGGCGGGCTCGATGCCCAAGGACTTCCACTCGGTCTACACCTCATCGGCAACGAACTCGACGAGCAGGCAGTCCTCAACGCCGGTCTCGCTATTGAAGAACGCGCGGGCTTCACGGCCAAGCCGGACAAGTGGTGGTAAGAATGGCTGACGCAATTGCACCTTATCGGATCAAGGGCGAGACCGGCGAGTGGGAGGTCGTGGTCGGCCTCGAAGTCCACGCGCAGATCACCGCGACCAAGTCCAAGCTCTTCTCGGGCGCGGCGACGGCGTTCGGCGCGGAGCCGAATACGCAGGTGAGCCTGGTCGATGCCGCGATGCCCGGCATGCTCCCAGTGCCGAACAAAGAGTGCATCCGCCAGGCGGTGCGCACCGGAATGGCGCTCGACGCGGTCATTAACCGCTGGAGCCGCTTCGACCGGAAGAACTACTTCTACGCCGATCTGCCGCAGGGCTATCAGATCAGCCAGCTCTACCACCCGCTGGTCGGCGAGGGCGAAGTAGAGGTTCTCACCGACGAGAAGGACGAGAGCAGCGCCAAACGGATCGGCATCGAGCGGATCCACGTCGAGCAGGACGCGGGCAAGCTGATGCACGACCAGCACCCGACCATGAGCTACGTCGATCTCAACCGCTGCGGCGTCGCGCTAATGGAGATCGTCTCACGGCCGGACATGCGTTCGCCCGCCGAAGCAGGGGCTTATCTTAGGAAGCTGAGGGCGATCCTGCGCTACGTCGGCTCGTGCGACGGCAATATGGAAGAAGGCTCGATGCGCGCTGACGTCAATGTCAGCGTGCGCAAGCCGGGCGGTGAGCTCGGCACGCGAACCGAGACCAAGAACGTCAACAGCGTCCGCTTCGTGATGCAGGTCGTCGAGCATGAGGCGAAGCGGCAGATCGAGCTGCTCGAAAGCGGCGGCTCGGTTTCCCAGGAGACGCGGCTGTTCGACCCGGACAAGAGTGTGACTCGCTCGCTCCGCTCCAAGGAAGACGCCCACGATTATCGCTATTTTCCCGACCCCGACCTGCTGCCGTTGGAACTCGACGAGTTGTTTCTGGCGGAGTGCAAGGCGTCGCTGCCAGAGCTGCCCGACGTCAAGCGGAAACGCTATGAAGCACTGGGGATAACCCCTTACAACGCCAGCGTTTTGACCGCTGAGGTTGAGACTGCGCGGTGGTTCGACGCATTGCTCGAGGCAGGCGCTGAGCCGAAGCAGGCGGCGAATTGGGTGGTGGCGGAGTTGTTCGGCGCGCTCAACCGGCGCGGCGAAAACATCGAGGCGAGCCCCGTCACGCCGGCCCGGGCGGCGGAACTGCTGGGTCTGGTCGCCGACGGTACCATCTCCGGCACGATCGCCAAGCAGGTGTTCGAGATCATGCTCGAAAGCGGCGAGGGCGCCGCCGAGATCGTCGAGAAGCGCGGCCTCAAGCAGAACAGCGACACCGGCGCGATCGACGCCGAAATCGACAAGATCCTCGCCGCCAACGCCGACAAGGTCGAGCAGTACAAAGCGGGCAAGCAGCAGCTATTCGGCTTCTTCGTCGGTCAAACGATGAAAGCCACGGCCGGCAAAGCCAACCCGCAGGTCGTCAACGAGCGGCTGCGGGCGAAGCTGGCTTGATTTGTACTCCCGCGAAGGCGGGAGCCTAGACCAGGGCGTTAGCGCTGCTATCGCAGCGCGTCTGGACCCCTGCCTCCGCAGGGGTACGAAGAGGTTACATGCGCAAATTCATCCTTGCCGCAGCCGCGGCTTTGCTCTGCGCCTGCCGGTCGGATGCTCAGCCGCTGCCCGCCGGCCCGCCCAAGCTGCTTGTCGTCATCTCGGTCGACCAGTTCTCAGCAAGCCTGTTCGACGAGTACCGTCCCAAGTTCACCGGCGGGCTAGCGCGCCTGGCCGGCGGAACGGTGTTCAGCAATGGCTTTCAGAGCCACGCCGCGACGGAGACCTGCCCAGGCCATTCGACCATCCTCACCGGCGATCATCCGGCGCGCACCGGGATCGTCGGCAACATCTGGATCGACCAGACCATCGGGCGCAGCGACAAGACCATCTATTGCGCCGAGGACGAGAGCCAACCAGGCAGCAGTTCGATCGATTACAAGGTTTCGTCCAGGCATCTGCTGGTGCCGACGCTTGGCGAGCTGATGAAAGCGCGCTGGCCCGCGAGCCGCAGCGTCGCCGTCGCGGGCAAGGACCGGGCCGCCGTGATGATGACCGGGCGCAACGTCGACCAGCGCTGGTATTGGACCGGCAAGACGTTCGACACGGATCTCGCGACCGCCAGTCTGCCGCTGACCGTCGCGCGGGCCAGAATGGCGATCGCGGCGGCGCTCACCCAGCCCCAGCCGCCACTGGAGCCGCCACCTTATTGTCAAACCAAAGCGCGCGAGGTTGCGGTCACGGGCGGAGGCAGGCCGGTGGGCACGGGGCGCCTCGGGCGGGCCGCTGGCGATGCCAGTGCGTTGCGCGCGTCCCCCGAGCTCGACGGCGACACCCTTGCCATCGCGCTCGGGCTCGTCGACGAGATGCAGCTCGGCCGCCGTGCCGACCCGGATCTGCTCGCGATCAGCCTGTCGGCGACCGATTACGTTGGTCACACCTACGGCACCGAGGGCGAGGAGATGTGCCTCCAGCTGCTCGAGCTCGACCGCGAGATCGGCGATTTCCTGAAGCTGCTCGACAGCCGCGGGATCGACTATGCGGTTGCGCTCACCGCCGATCACGGCGGCAAGGACATTCCCGAACGCGAACGGCTCGCCGGCGTTGCGTCCGCGGCACGCGTCGACCCCGCACTGAGCCCGGCGACGATGGGCAAGAAGCTGGTCGCTCAGTTCGGCCTCTCGGGTCCCGGCTTGCTCGGCGACAGTCCCTTCGGCGACATGTACGTCGACAAGAATCTCAAACCCGCCGACCGCAATCGGCTGCTCGCTGCCGCCGTTGCCGCCTACAAGGCGCACCCGCAGGTCGAAGCGGTGTTCACCGCCACGCAGATCGCGCGGACTGCGCTGCCGACCGGCGATCCGGAGAAATGGACGCTGATCGAGCGCGCGCGCGCGAGCTATCACTCCGGCCGCTCGGGCGATTTCCTAGTGATGTTGAAGAAGGACATTACGCCAATCGCCGACACATCGCGCTACGTCGCGACGCATGGCTCCCCTTGGGATTATGATCGGCGGGTGCCGATTCTCTTCTGGCGCCCGGCCGCTGCCGGTGCAGCGGTCGAGCATTCGGCGGACACGACCGATATCATGCCGACGCTGGCGAGCATGATTGGGCTGGAGCTCGCGCCCGAGTCGGTTGACGGCCATTGTCTCGCTGACGTCGCCTTCGCTTCTTGTAAACCACGCTAACCATTTAAAATCACGGCCTTTTCTTTCATCTAACATTCAGGCATGAAGATGCAGATGTAGGAGCGGGGAAGGGCGCGTTCGTGCCCTTGAGAGAGGGTCGGTGATGTTGAAGCGGGGTCTCGGGATCGCTCTTGCGGCCAGCGTTGCGGCGAGCGGCTGTGTGCAGACGCGGCAATATGCCGACGTCCAGTTCACGCCTCCGAGCGGCGACTATAAATTGCTCGTGCTCCGGCCTGACGTGACGGTGGGTTCGATCACGACCGGCGGAATGGTTGAGCCGCGCGCCGATTGGACCGAGCAGGCGCGCCACAGCATCGTTGATGCGCTGCGAGCGCAGCAGGCGGGGCGCGGCGGCAAGCTCACGATCATCGAACACCGCAACGAGCTGCCCGGAGTGACTGCGCAGGAACTCGCGGACGTCGAGCGGCTCAACTTCGCGGTCGACCAGTCGATCGTGCTTCACAAATATCTTGGCGACTACCTGCCGACTAAGCGCGGCAAGGGTCTGGATTGGACCCTGGGACAGGAAGCCGTGAAGCTCGGTCAGAAGACCGGTTACGACTATGCCCTGTTCCTCCATGCGGAGGACCAGGTCGCGTCGGGCGGCCGCATCGCGCTCGGCGTGCTCGGCCTCGCCGGCTGCTTCATCGGCTTCTGCGCACCCAACATCGGCGGCCAGCAGCAGCTCGATTATGCCTCGCTTGTGGACCTCAAGACTGGCGAAGTCGTCTGGTTCAATGTCGTCTCCGCCGGAAGCGAGATCCCCGGGATTAAGTTCGGCGACCTGCGCACGCCGCAGGGCGCGACGCAGATGGTCGAACGCCTGCTCGGCCGGATGAAGCCTGGTCGTGCGATCCGTGAGCAGCAACAGCAGGCACGGGGAGAACGCTGATGTGTGCTCGTTGTCTTGAGATCAGTCGCCGCTCGCTGCTCGTCGGCGGCGGCATCGCCGCTGCAACGCTCCACACCGGTGTCGCCCAGGCCCGGGTTCGGCCGCAGGACATGGTCCCGCTGGTTGGTCCCGGTTACCGGCCGACGGATGCGGACGAAAAGGGTCTCTGGAAGGAGATGGAACGAGTCGAGGAGGAGGTCGCGGGCTCGAACCTGCTGATCACCGATCCGCAGATCACCGGCTACCTGCAAAATCTGATTGGTACCGTCGGAGGGCCAGCCGCGAAGGATTTCCGCATCTACCTGGCGCGGATTCCCGACTTCAACGCGATGATGTTCCCGACCGGCTTCGCGGTCGTCTTTTCGGGCCTGCTCCTCAGGATGCGCAACGAGGCGCAGTTGGCGGGCGTTATCGCGCACGAATCCGGCCACTTCCTAAGGAGCCACATGATCCGCTCCTGGCGCGACCAGCGGCGCAAGACCGATATTTTCTCGATCGGCGCTATGCTGGCCGGAATCGGCGGCGCTGGAGCAGGCGTCTACCTCGGAGATTACGTCCAGCTCGCCCAGCTCGGCACGATCCTGTCGCTGTTCCAGTACAGCAGGGCGATGGAAGCCGAAGCCGATGCGATGGGCGCCAAGCTCATCGCCGAGACTGGATATCCACCGATCGAAATGGCCAACATCTGGCAGCAGCTGATCGGCGAGGAGGAAGCGAGCGCTCGATATCGCGTCAAGCGGAGGCGCAGGGGCTCATTGTTCGACACGCACCCGTCGGAAGGATCGCGCATGGTGGACTTGCGCGCCGATGCGGCTGAGATCACCGTGCCGGGCAAGGCCTATGACAACAAGCGCGGGCGCTATCTTGCGACGATCGGGCCGATCCGGTCGATGCTGCTCGACGATCAGGTGAAGCTCAACGATCCCGGCGCGAGCCAGTATCTAATCGAGACTCTCGCGCAGGACGGCTGGGACGGCCTGTTGCGGTTCTACGACGGAGAAGTCTGGCGGTTGCGCAACCGGCCTGGCGACGAAACGCGCGCGGAACAGAGCTATGCTGCAGCCGTCGCTTACCCGGACGCTCCCGCTGACGCCTGGCGCTGGCACGGCATTTCCCTGCTCAAGCAGGGGCGCGCTGTCGAAGCGAAGGGCGCGTTCGAGCGCTACCTGAAGATGAAGCCCGATGCGCCCGATGCCGCCTGGGTGCGGCAAATGGCGGGCTGAGGAGACGTTGGACATGAAGAAGGATTTGATCGCGCTCCTCGCGGCGGCGGCAGCGTTGTCGGCCTGTTCGTCGGTCGGCACGGGCGAATATGGCCTGACCGATTACTCGCTGGTCAGCGTCAAGCGCGTGAGCGTCGGCGACGGGCGCCTGATCGTCACCGCCCCACGGCCGTGGAACCGGCACCGGGCCTTCTTCTTCGAAGACGTTCGCGCGGTCGAGGATTGGACGCAGAACGGGCCCTATCTCGACGGGATCACCTTCGTAACAGGCCTCAGGAACGGCAAGTCGCTGATCCGCCAGCGCCGCACTGCGAGCCAGCAGGTGCCGCTTTTCCGCTCGAACATGACTCCACCCGAGATCGCTGCGATGATCGAAAGCCTGTACCGAGTGAAAGGCGGGGCGGTGAACTTCCGCACGCTGTCACTGCAGCCGCGGCCGTTCCTCGGCACCAACGGGTTCCAGTTCGACTATGAGCATCTCGACAATGACGAGCTGTGGCGCCGCGGCCGAGTCGTCGGCGCCGTCATCAACGGCGAACTCTATATGATCCTCCTCGATGCGGCCAAATTGCATTATTACGAGGCGGTGTTGCCCGACTTCGAGACGCTGGTCGCTTCGGCTCAGCTGAGGGCTTAACCCACAGGAGAAATTGGCGTTGTCGGCGGCGGCTGGGTTCCCGGCGTCGGCGGAGCCGGCACGTCGACATCTGGGCCGACCGGCGGCGTTTCCGGGGGTGCCGGAGTGGGCTTGCCGGGCTGGGACGGTTCAGCTGGCGGGGGGACAGGCCGTTCGGGCGGAGGCTGCTGCATGGAGAAATCTCCTTGCACCTCTAACGATTGCCCGCACGGCGGGTTGCCCAACGGGCCGCTCCTGTTATAGGCCGCCAACCTTTCAGGCGTCCGCGCGGGCGTGGCGAAATTGGTAGACGCGCTTGGTTTAGGTCCAAGTGGGAAACCGTGGGGGTTCGAGTCCCTCCGCCCGCACCAACGCGCAGGCCGAGACTAGCGGAATTCAGGATAGAACATTGACCATCAAGACCGTCGAGACCCAGAACGAGGGCCTGAAGCGCGCCTTCATGCTGACCATCCCCGCCGAGGACATCGAGGCGCGGGTCGAGAAAGAAGTGAAGCGCATTGCGCCGCAGATCAAGATGCCGGGCTTCCGCCCCGGCAAGGTCCCGCCGAACCTCATCCGCAAGATGCATGGCGAGAGCCTGCGCGGTGATGCGCTTCAAGGCGCGGTCCAGGATGGCGTCCAGCAGCTGCTCGCCGAGCAGAAAATCCGCCCGGCGCTGCAGCCGCAAGTAGAGCTTAACGAAGGCTACGAGCCAGGCAAGGACGCCGAGATTCGGGTCAGCCTGGAGGCGCTGCCCGACGTCCCAGCGCCGTCGGTCGACGATCTGAAGCTCGACCGCCTGACGGTCGAGCCGGAGGAGAGTGCTGTCGATGCCCAGATCAAGCAGCTTGCGACGCAGAGCAAGCGCTGGGAAGATGCGCCCAAGAAGCATGTGGCGGCCAAGGGCGACCTGGTCGTCATGGACTTCGAAGGCGAAGTCGACGGCACCCCCTTCGAGGGTGGCAAGGGCGAGGACATGCAGGTCGAGCTCGGCTCGGGGCAGCTGATCCCGGGCTTCGAAGACCAGCTGGTCGGCGCCAAGGCGGGCGAAAGCCGCGAAGTAAAGGTGACCTTCCCGGCTGACTATCCGGCGGAGAATCTGAAGGGCAAGGAAGCGGTCTTCGCGGTGACCGTGAAGGTGGTGAAGACTGCCGGCGAGACCAAGATAGACGATGAGTTCGCCAAGACGCTGGGCCTCAACGATCTCGAGCAGCTCAAGGGGCTGATCCGGGGTCAGCTGGAGCAGGAGCTGAATGGGCTGACCCGCACACATATGAAGCGCCAGCTGCTCGACCAGCTCGCCGCCCGGCACGACTTCGCTGTGCCGGAATCGATGGTCGAAGCCGAATATCAGAATATCAACGAGCAGCTGCGGCACGAGGCGAGCCATGAGGCGGACCCAGAGGCCGCGCTCAAGGAAATCGACCAGGATGCGGCCGAATATCGCCGGATTGCTGAGCGGCGCGTACGCCTCGGACTGCTTCTGTCCGAGATCGGCGCGGCGAACAGCGTTGAGGTCACCGAGCAGGAGATGAACCGCCTGATCATGCAGGCGGCCTCGCAGTATCAGCCGAAGGACCGCGACACCTTCATCCGCTACATTCAGCAGGAACCAATGGCCGCCGCGCAGCTGCGCGCGCCGCTGTACGAGGACAAGGTCGTCGACTTCCTTTTCTCCAAGGCTGACATCACCGACCGCAAGGCAACGCGGGCCGAGCTCGAGGCGGACCTCGAGGCCGAGGAAGGCCATGTGCACGGCCCCGGCTGCGGGCACGATCATGATCACGGTCCGAAGGTGAAAAAGGCTGCGGCCAAGCCGAAGGGCAAAGTCAAAGCCGATGAGGGCAAGCCGGTCGCCGAAGCCCCGGCCAAGGGCCCGGTTGAGAAGGCTTCCGCCAAACCCAAGTCCGCCAAGCCGGTGAAGGACGCGGCTGGAGCAAAGGCACCGGAAGCGAAAGCCGAAGCGAAGCCCAAGGCTAAGGCACCGGCGAAGAAGAAGGCTTAGGCCGTCACCCCGGGCTTGACCCGGGGTCCGCCTTTTTCCACCGATGGTAAAGAAGGCGGGTTCCCGCTTTCGCGGGGATGACGAAGGGGAAGCGATGGCCGCGCAGCAGCAACCTTGCATTGCCGTGCTTCTGCCGTGTTACAATGAGGAAGCGGCGATTGGCGCGACCATCGCAGGCTTTCGCGCCGCTTTGCCGAATTCGATCATCTACGTTTACGACAACAACAGCCGCGATCGTACGCGAGAGATCGCGGCCAAAGCAGGCGCAGTTGTCCGGACCGAACGCCAGCAAGGCAAGGGACATGTCGTCCGGCGCATGTTCGCCGACATCGACGCAGACGTTTACGTGATCGCCGACGGCGACCTCACCTACGACCCCAAGGCTGCGCCCGCGATGGTCGACATGCTTCTCGTCGAGCAGCTCGACATGGTTGTCGGCACGCGGCGGCACGAAGAAAAAGACGCGTATCGCGGTGGCCATGTGTTCGGAAACAAGCTGTTCACGGGCCTGCTCTCCGGGCTTTTCGGGCGCAGCTTCACCGATATCTTCTCCGGCTACCGGGTGTTCTCACGGCGATTTGTGAAAAGTTTCCCCGTGCTTTCCTCCGGCTTCGAGATCGAGACCGAGATCAGCGTCCATGCGCTCGAGCTCAGGATGCCCGTGGGCGAGGTCGAGACGATCTATGCCGCCCGCCCGGAAGGATCGCAGTCGAAACTGTCGACCGTTTCCGACGGCGGGCGGATCTTGAAGACCATCGTCACGCTCTACCGGGTCGAACGGCCGACTCTCTTCTATGGCGGAATCGGCGCATTGCTGCTGCTGCTCGCGCTTTTCCTGTCGGTTGACCTTGTCCAAACCTACCTGCGCACCGGCCTGGTTCCGCGCATTCCGACTGCGATCCTCGTGACCGGAATCACAATCATCGCGGTGCTCTGCTTTTTCACCGGGCTGATCCTCGACACGGTCACGCGCGGTCGCCGGGAAGTGCGGCGACTCGCTTACCTTTCCCTGGCCGCGCCGCAGTAACTGACACTGTTGTTCTTTTGCATCAGGCGCCAGGAATTGTGTCGCTTTCGTTACACTTTGCTTCCGCCATTCCCTGACCTGAGTTAGCTCTTCCTTTGGGTTGAAACAGCCGCGCGATCTTTAGGTGCGGGAAAAAATGGGGGAATTCATGAAGCGGTACGACACGATCCTTCGTGCAGGTGTGGCGTTTGTTGCCTTGGTCGCCAGCAGCGGCGCAGCAGAGGCGCAAAGCGTAACCCCGCCGCCCGATGTGCAAAACCCGCAGACCTCGCCCACGACACCGACCCCGCAGGGCGAGATCGTGATCACCGGATCGCGCATCCGCCGCAATCCGCTCGACCTCAACGCGCCGCGCGTGTTCGTCGATCAGGCCGACATCCAGAAGACCGGCCTCAACGCAATCAACGACGTGCTGCAGCGCCTGCCGAGCTCGGGCGGCGGCCTCAACAGCAAGTTCAACAACTCGGGCAACCTCGGCAATCCACCTGACGGTTCCGGTGTCGGCGCTGGTACGGCTCAGATCGATCTGCGCTATCTCGGCCCGGTCCGTACGCTCGTGCTCATGGACGGACTGCGCTTCGTGAACGGTGCGGCGGCGAGCGGCATCCCCGGTACGATCGATCTCAATTCCATTCCGGATAGCATGATCGAGCGAGTCGAGGTGCTGCAGGACGGCGCCTCGACGATCTACGGCTCGGACGCGATCGCAGGCGTGGTCAACATCATCACCAAGAAGTCGCAGAAGGGTTTTCAGGCGTCGGCCCAGGTCGGCAGCTATCTCGATCAAAACGACGGCTGGACCCAGAACTACCAGCTGAGCTGGGGCAACGGCACGGGCCCGACGCAGATCGTCGTCGGCGGCAATTATGTGAAGGCCAACGGCGTCTTGTCCGGAGATCGCGCACTATCTGTGTTCCCGAACCCCTATTCGACGAGCTGCGCGGAGGGTGGCTGCTCGAGCTTCCCGCTGAACGGCCGTTTCGGTGGTCCCATCTTCGGGCCGGACCTGATGACGCTGGCGCACGCGATCACGACCAGGCCAACTTTCCCGGCCGATTTTAGAGCGTTCACGACCGCGGACCGCTTCAATTTCGCGCCTTACAATTACATCGACATTCCGCTGAAACGCTACGGCGCCTTTGCCAGTGTCACGCAGGAGCTTGGAGCTGACACGCATCTGCGCGTGAAGGCCGTCTGGAACAGGCGCGACTCCATCAACCAAGCCGCGCCGATCCCGCTCGGCGTCGGCCCTGACGTCGGCAACGGCAATTTGCTTGACCATGTCACTATCTCGGCGTTGAACCCGTACAATCCGTTCGGCGTCGACCTAATCCCCAATGACGGCAGCCTCGGCGGCAACTACAACGAGATCAAGCGCCGCGTCATCGAACTCGGGCCGCGGCATTTCGCGCAAAGGGTCAATACCTACTACGGCACCGCAACCCTCGATGGCAGGATCGGCGGCGACTGGTACTGGGACGTCAACGGGCTGTGGGGCAACAACAAGGCCAAGCAGACCATGACCGGCAACATCAATGCCGCGAATGTCCGGACTGCTCTTGGCCCGAACTGCACGGGATCGTGCGTTCCGTTAGACCTGTTCGGCACGCCGGGATCGATCACCCAGGCGATGCTCGATTACATCGGTTTCACGCAGCACGATTCGAGCGAACAGAAGATCTGGGGCGGCTCGGGCAACATCTCGGGCAAATTGCATTTGCTGGGCGTCGAACCGATCGGCGTTGCGGCTGGCCTCGAATATCGCAGGCTGAAGGGCCGGTTCGACCCGGATCCGGTCGTCCAGGCCGGCAACAGCTCGGACATTCCCGCGCAGCGATCGTTCGGTGGCTACAAGGTCGCGGAGGCCTATGCCGAGTTCGACGCGCCAATCTTCAAGGATCGGCCGGGTGCCGAGCTTCTCGAGCTCGACGGTTCGGCTCGCTATTCGCATTACAAGACCGACCCCGGCTTGAACGGCGTGTCAGAGACATTCTCACACACGACAATCAAAGCTGAACTGAACTGGAAACCGATTCAGGCAGTTCGTTTTCGCGGGTCCTTCGCGCAGGGCTTCCGTGCGCCAGGCATCGGTGAGTTGCAGGGCGGCCCGTCGCGGTTCGACTCGGCGATCGACGATCCCTGCTCGATCAACAGCGCGCAGTCGCGGAATTTCACCAGTGACACGGCTGTCCACGCCAACTGCCTGGCTCAAGGCGTGCCGGCGGCGGGCGCCCAGACTGCTCCGACCGACCAGCTTTCGGTCATCACCAGCGGCAACCCGGTTCTGAAGCCGGAGACCTCGACTAGCTGGGTCGTCGGCGGCGTGGTCAACCCCGTCCGCGGTTTCACGGCCGAGATGAACTGGTACGACATCAAGGTCAAAAACGCGATCCAGGCGGTCAGTGCGACCACGACCCTGTATCGTTGCGTCTATAACAATGACCCGCTGTCGTGCTCGAGCGTCCAGCGTTCGGTTGGCACTGGCAACGTGACGCAGATCCAGGCGATCCTGCAGAACATCGCCGGGATCCACACCGCCGGGATCGATCTCAACCTCGCCTATCGCACCGCGCTTCCCGGTGCCGGCACGCTCGGCCTGACCTGGAACAACACCTTCCTGAAGCTGTACAATGTCACCACACCAACGGGCACGGGCACGCAGCTCGAGAAGCGCGCGGGCGAGGAGACGGGCAGCCCGAGTCAGGGTTATCCCAAGTGGAAGTCGATCGCTTCGATCGACTGGGACGGATACGGCTTCGGCGCGACCGTCACCGGCCGCTACATCTCGAAGCTTCACGAGCTCCTGAACAACGAGAGCCTGCTCAAATCGAGGTTCTACACGGACGCGCAGCTGCGCTGGTCGCCGAAGTTCAACCTGTTCGTGCACGACCTGCAGTTCGCGGTCGGCGTGAACAACCTGTTCAACGTGAAGACACCGGGCTGTGTCAGTTGCGACACGAACAATATGGACCCGACCGTCTACGACACGCCCGGCCGCTACTATTACGCGCGCATCGGCCTCAAATACTGAAGCTTCTCTGAGGGGAGAGGGGAAGGGCGGTCCAGCAATGGGCCGCCCTTCTTATTTCCTCCACCGGATTTCCGGCGGAGGAGAGCGGCCCCGCTTGAACCTTGCAGCGATCCGCCCGATGTAGGGCCGGCAACAACAAGGACCTCATCCCAGTGATCGACCACCAGGACATCGTTTCGCAGCTCGTCCCAATCGTCATCGAGCAATCCAACCGGGGCGAACGCAGCTTCGATATTTATTCGCGGCTGCTGCGTGAGCGGATCGTGTTCATCACCGGGCCGATCGAGGACCATATGGCGAGCCTCGTCACCGCCCAGCTGCTCTTCCTCGAGTCCGAGAACCCGAAGAAGGACATCTTTATGTACATCAACTCGCCGGGCGGCGTGGTGACCGCCGGCCTCGCGATCCACGACACCATGCAATACATAAGGCCGAAGATCAGCACCGTGTGCATCGGCCAGGCCGCCTCGATGGGCAGTTTCCTGCTGGCCGCCGGCGAGCCCGGCATGCGCGTCGCGCTCACCAACAGCCGCATCATGGTCCACCAGCCTTCCGGCGGCGCCCAGGGCATGGCCGCCGACATCGAGATCCAGGCCCGCGAGATCCTGCGCATGCGCCAGCGCCTCAACGAGCTTTACGCCAAGTACACTGGCCAGAAAATCGAGGACATCGAGAAGGCCATGGATCGCGACAAGTTCCTCGAATCCGACGAAGCCAAAGCGTTCGGCATCATCGACGAGGTCTTCGACAAAAGGCCGGAGCCAGGCGAGGACGCCGGGACTGGCGCGGGCGATGTGACGCCGGCCTAGTGGGCCGGGGTTGCCTTATCTCCCGCACGGGGCGCGCCATCCAGCTTCAGTCCGAACTCGGCGAAGCGCGTCTGCTCGTCAGGATCGAGTTTGAGGGCTTGCGCCAGATCGCTCGCGGAGCGCGCTTGATCACCCCTTCGTGCGTAAGCCAGCGCGCGGCCCATATATGATGCCGCGCCTGCATCTTTGGCGATCGCACGTGTATAATCGCTAATGGCTTGCTCGGTTTGTCCGAGCCTGAGCTCAACGAGCGCGAGGCTATCGAGATAGGCGCCCGCGTTGGGTTCGCGTTTCAGCGCCTCGTGGCATTCGTCCAGCGCCTCGTCGAGCAGGATGCCGGCGGTCGCCTTGGTCCAGCACAGGCTGTTGAAGTCGTTGGCCGATTTGGCATTGGCGCGGAAGCTCGCAAACAATTTGCGCGCCTCCGCCGCTTCCCCTGTCTTAAATAGCAGGACCGCCCGCCGCTTGCCGAAATAGGTCTCGTTAGGGACAGACTTGATAAGACCGTCATAAAGTTGCCTCGCGCCCTTCAAGTCACCATTAGCTGCGAGTTGTTCGGCTTTTTCCGCGATTGCGTCCGGATTGTTCGGCTCCAGCTTCAACGCGGCATCGAGGTCGGCCAACCGGCCATTCTTGTCAGCGAAGGGCCGTGACTGGGCGCGATTTACGTAGATGAAGGGTTCCGGCTTGATCGCGAGTGCTTGATCGAATGCTTTCATCGCGTCCGTGTTGCGCTTGAGCCGGGCGTAAATCCTGCCCGCGGCGACCAAGGCGTAGGTCGATTGCGGATTCTCGCTTGCGACGAGCGTAGCCTCGCTAGCAGCGTCATCGTTGCGTCCCTCTTTGACGAAAATGTTCGCGCGAAGGAGCCGCAGTTCGACCCAGCCAGCGTTTTCCTTCAACGCGAGCGCGGAGTCGGCGATCGCTTCATCATTCTTCGACAGGGCGGCTTTGCAGATCGCGCGGTGGCCGATCGCAAAGCCGTTTCGAGGTTCGCTTTCAAGCGACGCTGTATAGGCCTGAACTGCCTCCGCACAGTTCCCGTTCAATTCGGCGCCAAGACCTCGTGCACGAATAGCCACTGCGTTTGCCGGGTCGATGGATAGGGCTGCGTCAATGTCTTTCTTCGCCAGGTCGAACTTGCGCATCCACGTATATGCTACCCCACGGTCGGCGAGAGCCGTGACATTCTTGGAGTCCAGTTCCAACGCTTTGTCGAACATTGCCACCGCGTCTTGGAATTGACCGCTGTCGTTGAGCGTGTTGCCACTGCTGACCAGGTCCGCCGCGGAGCCGCCCGGATCGGCCTTCAATGCTGCTGAGTCAGCGGCTGTCGCGCGATAGTTCGACGGCAGACGCACTGACACGTCTCCGTTGGCCAACGCCTTGAGCGTCCCACTCGCGCCCAGGGCGTCCTTGTAGCTGACCTCCGGAATCAAGCTTCGAGTCGTGGTCTGGACTGTCATGCCGTCTGGGCTTGCCGTTTGGATGCGGGAATATTCAACGCCAATCAGGGTCGTATGTACCGCCCCCGGAACCAGTTTCCCTACATTTGCTGGGAAGAATGCGGGAGGGAAACGAACTTTCGTCTCAGCGCGAGTGAATAACGGGTGCGTCACTGCAATGGGTGCATCGTGGGAAGGACCTTCCGGTCGATCAAGGTCCGGCGCGTAGCCGATCGACGAGAGCGGGAGGTGGAAAAAGCCGCCGGTCCAATCCAACTTCAATTTGCCTTGCATCGCCAGGTGCAGCTCTCGGGTTGCCCGGTCGAACGTGAAGGAGCTGGTGGCGGGCGTCACGTCGTCGTCGATGCTCTTCTTCCAATAGCCATCGAAATACTCCTTCCGCTGCGCGTCCGTCAGGCTGACCAATCCTGAGTTCAAATCGACGGCGAAGTCACCGCGAACGATTTGATCCGCGCTGATGTCGGCGCGAGCATAAATCCCAGCCCGTGCATCGATTGCGACCGTGGTTTCGAAGTTCGGACGGCTGAGTGGTGGCGGGACAAGCTTCACGAGCTGCGCATTGTCGGTGAGCGGCAGGCCCCAGCCGAAGTCCGGCACCTCGATCGAATCGAGGCTGCTGTCTCCATTGCGTGTGCCGTCGAGCCAATAGTCTTTGCTGCCGATATGAGCTCGCAGCAGCACGTGATTGAATGCGCCGATCATCGGCAGCCACTCGGCAAGTGCGTCGCCCGCGAACGCGTTGACGAGCACCGGCTCGGCAGGGATCCCGAACTCATGTAGAATCGCAAGCAGGAGAGCAGTCTTGGCTTTGCAGTCGCCGAAGCGCCTGGACCAGCTCGTCTCCGCCGTGGCGGGCACCAGCCCACCCTGGCCCATGGCCAGCGCGACGTAGCGAATTCGCTGTTGCACCAGCTGAAGCGCCTGCTCGGCGCGAATCTTTGGATCGGCCGAACCCTTGCGGATTTTTTCGACTTCATCGCGAAGTGGCCCGGATGCGGGGATGACTGCCGCCTTCCGATACAGTGGTGCCATCAGCCGCGCCGCGTCGGCCCAGGAGCGGAAATCGGTTGCTTCGCCCATCCGCCCGATCTTGAACCGGACCGGGGCGCCCTTGGGTGCTATCACCGGCTCAACGTCGCGCATCGTCAGCTCGTACGCCTTCCGCCCGTCGCGCAGACTCTGCTCGGGAGCAGGCAGGTCGCCCGTCTTGTGTAACTTGACCTCGAGCTTCGAGGGCCAGCTGATCCGGGCATGCGCCAGTCCGATTTGCCCCTGGCCCCAGGGGGCGAACACAGTCTCGACATGGTCCTTCAGGGTCGGATCGACATGTTCGATGGTCGTGGCGAGCACGATGACGTCGCCCTCTTGAAGGCCTTCGGGCTGGATGTTTGCAGTCAGCATTCCATCGAGCATCGCCAGTTCGAGGTTCGACTCGCGCCGCATCGTCGCAAAGGTTTGGCCAGACTTGAGTACGTCGATCACCTGGTTGCCGCGCCGGATCTCCAACCGGTGGACGGTTGGACTATCGAACGCCGGATTCCAGGATATCGAAAGATTGCCGGCGGCGAGGCCTTCGGGCTTCTGAATCTTGAACGCGAGCTCGGAATAGGTGCTGATCTTGCCTGGCTCGAGCAGCACTTGCTGATCGTGCAGGAGCATTGCGAGTGGCCGATCCTTGGCCTTGTCCGGCACTGGCGGAATGGTTTGCGGTACGACCCACGCGCTCGCCTTGCCGAACTTCAATTCCTCCGCCGCATGAGCGGCGGTTGAGGCCGTCAGGACGGTTCCCACAAACAAAAAGCTCAATATGCGCATGGACTTCCCCCGTCTGAGGACATCCTGCTTTGACCAATGCGTTTTATCAACAAGGATTTAGCCCCTATTCGGAACCGTTTGTGTTCCCCTCTTGTTCTACAAGAACAAATGGGATACGAATCTTTTCCACAAGCGGGGCTCGGCCGCTGATCTTTGGTGCTTGAATGGAGGCAGGGGAAATGGCAGCGCAGTTGAAGGTTATCGGCAGCACATTGGAAACGCCCGGCATGGATCGTCAGAAGGCCCTGGAAGCGGCGCTCGCACAGATCGACCGCGCGTTCGGCAAGGGCTCGGCGATGAAGTTGGGCAGCCGCGAGAAGATGGAGGTCGAGACGATCTCCTCCGGCAGCTTGGGTCTCGACATCGCGCTCGGCGTCGGCGGCCTGCCGCGCGGGCGGGTGATCGAAATTTACGGTCCGGAGAGCTCGGGCAAAACGACGCTTGCGCTGCACGCGATCGCAGAGGCGCAGCGCGGCGGCGGCACCGCCGCCTTCGTCGATGCTGAGCATGCGCTCGACCCCGCCTATGCCAAGAAGCTGGGCGTCGACATCGACGAGCTGATCGTATCGCAGCCCGATACGGGCGAGCAGGCGCTCGAGATTGTCGACACGCTCGTGCGGTCGAACGCAATCGACGTGCTGGTGGTGGACTCGGTCGCAGCGCTGGTTCCACGCGCCGAGATCGAGGGCGAGATGGGCGACAGCCATGTCGGCCTGCAGGCGAGGCTGATGAGCCAGTCGCTGCGCAAGCTCACCGGGTCGATCAGCCGCTCGCGCTGCATGGTCATCTTCATCAACCAGCTGCGGATGAAGATCGGTGTTATGTACGGCAATCCGGAGACGACGACCGGCGGCAATGCGCTCAAATTCTATGCCTCGGTGCGCCTCGACATTCGCCGCACCGGTCAGATCAAGGATCGCGACGACATCGTCGGCAACACCACGCGGGTGAAGGTGGTGAAGAACAAGGTCGCGCCGCCGTTCAAGCAGGTCGAGTTCGACATCATGTATGGTGAAGGCGTTTCGAAAGTCGGCGAGATCCTCGATCTTGGGGTCAAGGCCGGTCTCGTTGAGAAATCGGGCTCCTGGTTCAGCTACGACAGCGTGCGCATCGGCCAGGGCCGCGAGAACGCCAAGGCTTATCTCAAAGAAAACCCCGACGTCGCTAAGCGCATCGAGAATGCGATCCGCGGAAAGACCCAGGAAGTCGGCGAGGCGCTGATGGTTGGCGCCGAACCCGGTGACGACACCGACGGCGAGCTGGCAGAATAATCGATCTCCCCAGCGGCGGGCGGATGCGACCGCGCTCCGCCCGCTGCCCTTTCCACCTGTTTACTAGGCGAGGTCCTCGGGCACCGCAGTCGATTCTCTCGCCGCCTCCTGCTCAGCAGGATCCGCTTGCATCGGCGCGAACAGGCGCTTGGGCTCGGTGAGTACGATCGTCAGAAAGCCGCCAGCTGCGCAGGCAGCAGTTCCGACGAGGAACGGAACGGGAGTCCCGTCGAACTGCTGGCCGATCAGGAAACCGACGAGCGCGGCGCCGACGGTGCCGACCACGCCCTGAACCGATGATGCCGTGCCGGCGATGTGCGCCATATGCTCCATCGCGAGCGTGCCGAGGTTGGACGAGGTGAAAGCGAAGCTCGCCATCGTCAGCCCTTGCAGGACGATGAAGACCGGCAAGGTCTCGTTTCCTGCGAGCGCGATCGCCGCGTGCAAGGCAGTGATCAGTGCCAGCGCAGCGGAAGCCGAGTGCCCGACCCTTCGCAACCCGAAGCGGCCGACGACGCGTGAATTCAGCCACGACGCGAGCGCCATCGGCGCCGCGATCGAGGCGAACACCAGGCCGATCAAGCGGCCTTCGTGAAAGACGTCGAAGATGATCTGCTGGATTGATGAAATGTAGGCGACGAGCGCCGAGAAACTGATTGTGACCGCAAGCGTGTAGCCGCGTGACTGGGGCTCGCGCAGGGTTTCGATGATCGCGCCCGCGACCGGCCGCCACCGCAGCGACCGCCTGAATTCCGCGTGCAGCGTTTCCGGCAGCCGCCAGGACGACCAGGCCAGCATGATCAGCGCGTAGAGAGCGATCACGACGAAGATCGCGCGCCATGGGGCGAACAGCAAGATCAGCTGCCCGATGTTGGGCGCGAGCACGGGCACCAGCATGAAGGTCATGAACACCAGGCTCATCACCCGCGCCATCGCCTCTGCCTGGAACAGGTCCCGAACCATTGCGATCACGAGAACGCGCGTGACCGCCGCTGAAGCTCCCATCGCCACACGCCCGGCGATGAGCAACGGAAAGCTACCTGCGAACGCGCACAGGAGAGCGAACGCGCCGTAGAGGCCCACGCCGATGGCCAGCACCGGCTTGCGCCCGAAGCGGTCGGCAAGCGGCCCCCACAGCAGCTGGGTCGACGCAAAGCCGAGGAAGTACGCGATTACGACCAGTTGCCGATCGTTCTCCCGCGCAACGTTTAGCGAGCGGCCGATATCGGGCAGCGCCGGGATCATCGAATCGATGGCGAAGGCGTTGAGCGCCATCAGGCCCGCGAGCATGAAGGTCATCTCGCGCGTGCCGGGGCGCTTCACGCCGTCATGAGCCAGAGAATCGAACATGGGAGCGCGCCTGCTGGCCGATTGACCGCCGCCGTGCAACATTGGCCGCAGCAGGAGGGGCTTCGATGATACACAGGCGGGTCGGACGGCGGTCATTCTTGAGGGAAGGCGCGGCGCTCGCCGCTTCCATCACTTTGCCGTTTGATCGGGTCTTCGCGCAGGCGGCCTCCGAGCTTCCGACAATCGCGATCCCGCCGGCAATCACGGCCGCGGAACGCCTCCAGCGGCTCACTAAGGCGCGGGCGCTGATGGCATTGCATGGGATCGGCGCGATCATCGTCGAGGCAGGGCCAAGCCTTGACTATTTCACGGGCGTGCAATGGTGGCGATCGGAGCGGATCACCGCGGCCGTCATTCCGGCACAGGGAGAGCCGATCATCGTCACGCCGTTCTTCGAGCGGCCGTCGGTCGCCGAAAGCCTGTCGATCCCGGCCGAGATCCGCACCTGGAACGAAGATGAGGAGCCGCTGAAGCTCGTGGCGGATTTCCTGCGCGAGCGCGGCGTTGTCCGCCAGCCGGTCGGGTTCGAGGAAACCGACCGCTACTTCATCCTCGACCGGCTGAAGCAGCAGCTCCCCGCAGTCCGCGTCGTCAGCGGCAATCCGATCGTGCGCGGCTGCCGGATGATCAAGACGGCCCCAGAGCTGGCGCTGATGCAGACGGCGAATGACATCATGCTTGAAGCGCTCCGCTACGCGGGGGAGCGAACGCGCGAGGGCATGACGCCCGCCGAGATCGACGCAATGATCGCGGCCGCACATAAGCAGCTGGGCTCGAGTTACGACGGCGGCTTGATCCTCATCGGCGAATCGTCGGCCTATCCGCACGGCAGCCACAAACCGCAGATCGTCAAGCGCGGCGAGATTGTGCTGATGGACTGCACCAGCTCGATCCACGGCTATCAGGCGGATATCACCCGTACGTTCGTTTTCGGTGCCAATCCGACACCCGAGCAGCGCAAGCTGTGGGACCAGGTCCACCGCGGCCAGCAGATAGCGATCGAGACGGCCAAGGTTGGAGTGCCCGCCGGAGCGGTCGATGATGCGGTGCGCCGCGTTTACGAGAGCTGGGGCTTCGGACCCGGTTACAGGCTCCCTGGCCTGTCCCACCGCACCGGCCATGGCATCGGCATGGAAGTGCATGAGCCCATCAATCTCGTGCACGGCGAAACGACGCCGCTGGCGCCTGGCATGTGTTTTTCGGATGAACCTGGCCTCTACATTCCCGGCAAGTTTGGGGTCCGCCTCGAGGATTGCTGGCACATGACGGAGAGTGGACCGAAGTTCTTCACCCAACCTCCGCCAAGCATCGACCGGCCGTTCGGAGCATGACTAGGGAAATATCGACGGGCGCTGCGTCCTGGGCAAGCACAAGCGGCGACTCCTGGGCCGAGCGATGGAAGGAAACGGACAAAGGTCTTGCTGACCTCTCCCAGCACTTGCTGTCCGCAATCGTGGCCGCTGCCCCGGCAGGACGATGCCATGCTTTCGAGGTCGGATGCGGTGCTGGGTCGACGAGCATTGCGGTGGCGAGTGCCTGTCCGGATGCAGCAATTACGGCATGCGACATATCGCCAGCTTTGACGCGTGTCGCGCAGCAACGCACTGCGGGTGCGCCGAGCATCCGCGTGCTGCTCGGCGACGCCGAGGCCCTGGCGGCCAGCAAAGCGCCGTTCGACCTCATTTTCTCGCGGCATGGGGTCATGTTCTTTCCCGACCCGGTACGGGCCTTTCGCAGGCTTCGCGATGCGGCAAATCCTGGTGCCGCTCTGGTCTTCTCCTGCTTCCAGAGCTGGGAAGCCAATCCTTGGGCATCGGAGCTCGCTTCGGCCGCCGCGGGGAGGGCATTGCCGCCACCGGGCCGCGAACCGAGTGGCTTTGCCTTTGCCGACCCGGGCTACGTGCAGGAAATCCTGACCTCCTCCGGCTGGTCGCCTACGAAGCCGAGCTCCGTGACGTTCCGCTATGTGGCCGGTGAAGGCGACAATGCGGTGGAGGAGGCTCTGTGTTTCCTGACGAACATCGGTCCAGCGTCGCGGATCGTTCAATCGATGCCGGACGAGAATCGAGGGGACGCAATTAAGCGGATGCGCGTCATCATTGAGCGCCAGTTTGACGGCGCCGCAGTCGCAGCCCCCGCGGCGGCATGGATCTGGCAGGCTAAAGCCTAGCCTTCAATGTCTTAGAAGTGCTCGGCACCGGCCGGCGGTGGTGGCCGATGCGACGGCGCGTGTGGTGGTTCGAAGTCGGCTGGTTCCTCCGGGTCGAGGGTCCCTTCCCAGCGGGCGACGACGCTTGAGGCGACTGCGTTGCCGACGACGTTTGTAGCCGACCGTCCCATGTCGAGGAAATGGTCGACGGCGAGGATCAGCAGCAGGCCGGCCTCCGGAATCCTAAACATCGACATGGTCGCGGCGATCACGACCAAGCTGGCGCGGGGCACTCCGGCCATGCCCTTGGAGGTGATCATCAATACCAGCAGCATGGTGATTTCCTGCCCGATGCTGAGGTGGATGCCATAGGCCTGCGCGATGAAGATCGTCGCGAAGGTCATGTACATCATGGAACCGTCGAGATTGAACGAATAGCCAAGTGGCAGGACGAAGCTTGCAATGCGCGGCGGCACGCCGAAGCGGTCGAGCGCTTCTAGCGTACGGGGATAAGCCGCTTCCGAAGAGGCAGTGGAGAAAGCGAGCACGACTGGGTCGCGGATGTAGCGGACGAGATGCCGTGTCCTCGGTCCGACGATGACGAAGGCCGCGCCGATCAGGACCGCCCAGAGAATTGCCAGTCCGAGATAGAAGCTGCCGACGAACTTGCCGAGGGTCATGATGATCTGAGGTCCTCGCTCTGCGAGCGCGCTGGCGACGGCGGTAAAAACCGCAAAGGGCGCGAACAGCATCACGTAGCCGGTGACTGTGAGCATGACGCGCACAAGCGCTTCAACTCCGCGGACGATCGGCAGCCCCTTCTCCCCGATGGCAGTGAGAGCCACGCCGAAGAAGATCGAAAATATGACGATCGGCAGGATTTCGTTCGCGCTCATCGCCTCGAAGATCGAGGCGGGGACAAGGTGGCTGACGAAGTCCTTGAGGTTAAAGGCGGCGGTTTCAACGCCGGCGGTCGCCGTGACTGGCGGCAGTGGAAGGTTCAGGCCGACCCCGGGCTGAAGGAGGCTGACGAGGATCAGGCCGAGGGTCAGCGAAATCAGGCTGGCGAGGATGAACCATAGGATAGAGCGAACACCGACACGGCCGAGTGCGGCGACGTCGCCCATGTGGGCGATCCCGGCCACCAACGTCGAAAAGACGAGCGGCGCGATGATCATCTTGATGAGGCGCAGGAACAGCGCGGTGACGATGCTCAGATAGTCGGCGATGGACTTGAGCCGGTCGGCGCTCGCCGGAGTTCCGTCGTCAATCGCAGCATTGATCGCCCAGCCGGCGATGATGCCGAGGGCGAGCGCAATAAGGATGTAGCGGGTCAGTTTCTTGGCCATGCGTTCCCCTTCGTGGCGGAACCCAAGCCGCTGTCGCAGAGCGCGTCAAGCGCTTCACAGCTGCGAACGGGGTGGGTAGGGCGCTCAATCATGGCGGATAACCCTTCACCTGTGGGCGTCCTCGAGTTCGGACGCGCAATCCTGCACGATGAGGCGCGAGCCCTCGACGCGCTCGCCGACGGCCTCGGCGCCTCCTTCGAGGAAGCCATCCGCCTCATCATGGGTTGCAAAGGCAAGCTGATCGTTAGCGGCCTCGGAAAATCGGGCCACGTGGGGCGCAAGATTGCCGCAACCTTCGCTTCGACTGGGACCACCGCGGTGTTCCTGCATCTTGCGGAGGCGATGCACGGAGATCTCGGCATGGCCGCAGGTGGAGACGTCGCAATCCTGATTTCGCAGAGCGGCGAAACGGCCGAACTCGAGCCGATCATCGACCATTTCCAGCACGCGACCATTCCGATAATCGGCATCACCGGCCATTCGGGGAGCATGCTGTCCGAAGCCGCTACGGTGACCCTCCTGTTGCCGCACTGGCCGGAGGGAGGACCGGAATCGGTTGCGCCGACGACTTCGACGACCATGTCCTTGGCGCTCGGTGATGCGCTGGCGATGACCGTCATGCGGCAGAAGGGCTTCACGCGCACTGACTTCGGCCGGCTTCACCCGGGCGGCTCGCTTGGAGCCCGGCTGAAGCCCGTGCGGCGGCTGATGCATGGTGGGGAGTCGCTCCCGCTCACGCGCGAGGACAGTTCCATGCACGAGACGATCGTCGAAATGACCGCGAAGCGTCTCGGCGTGGTCGGGGTGATTGACGAAGCGGGCTATCTCGTCGGCGTGATCACCGACGGCGACCTTCGCCGCAACATCGAGCGCGGGCTCGAACATACGGCGGGCGAGTTCATGACGCGCGATCCCAAGACGATTGAGCCTGATGATCTGGTCGACGATGCGGTAACGCTGTTCGACGAATATAGGATCACGTCCCTGTTCGTCGTGAAGGACGACGGGGAGGGCAAGAAGCCCGTTGGCGTGCTCCACATTCACGATTGTCCCGCCGCCCGATGAATGCGGTGATCCTGATCCCAGCGCGGTACCAATCGTCGCGTTATCCGGGAAAGCCATTGGTTCCGCTGAAGGGTGCAAGGGGCACAGTCAAACCTTTGATCCAGCGCAGCGTCGAGGCGGCGCGTCGTGTGCCGGGAGTCTCTGCCGTGTTCGTGACCACCGACGATGAGCGCATCGCCGATGCCTGCGCCGCATTTGGCGTCGGCGTGATCATGACGTCGCCGGAATGCCGTAACGGCACTGAACGGTGCGCGGAGGCGCTGGCGTCGCTGCACGAACCGGACCTAGTCATCAACTTCCAGGGCGATGCATTGCTGACCCCGCCGGGCTTCGTCGATGCGCTGATCACGCGAATGCAAGCTCAGTGCGACGAGCTGGTTGCCACACCTGCGATGCGCCTCAAGAGCGAGGAGGTGCGGACACTGCAGGCGGAAGAATCCGCCGGCCGCGTGGGGGGGACGAGCGTCGTCACGAACGACCAGGGTCATGCACTTTATTTCTCGAAGCGGCTGATCCCGCACTTGCCGGCGAGTGCGCTTGACGGAGAGCTGTCGCCCGTCCGCTTGCACGTTGGCGTCTACGCTTATCGCCCCGAGGCGCTTGAGCGCTATGTCGCAACACCCGTTAGCGAACTAGAGGAACTCGAAGGACTGGAGCAATTAAGATTTCTTGTCGCAGGGGTGCCAGTCGCGGTCGTTGAAGTTCAGACGCCGCCGTTCGCGCTGCGCGAGCTGAACAATCCTGAAGACGTTGCGCCCGTCGAACAGGCGCTCAGCGAGGCAGCGATCGAGTGAGCAGCCTGGATACGCTCGACCCCAAATACCGACTGATTCTGTGCGACGTGTGGGGCGTCGTTCACGATGGCGTGAAGCTCTATCCGGGTGCTTCGGCGCGACTGAAGCAGTGGCGCGGCGAGGGCCGCTGCGTCACGCTTATTACCAATGCTCCGCGCACGGCCGATGCTGTCGAGCAGCAGCTCGCGCGTATCGGCCTGCCGCGCGACGTCTACAATTTCGTCGTAACCAGCGGGGAGGCGGGGATCGAGGCGCTGAACGCGCTCGGTAGGCCAGTCGGTTTTGTCGGCACCGCCGGTGATCGCGAAATCCTTGAAGACAGAGACGTCCGTATTGCTGGCGATGACGATTTCACCGACCTCGCTTGCACGGGGACCGTCGAAGGACGGCCGAATCCAAGTGACTATCTCACGGATCTTAAGCGCTGGGCTGAGAACGGCGTTCACATGCATTGCCTCAACCCCGACAGGCTGGTGATCCGCGGTGGAGTGCCAGAGGCGTGCGCGGGCGCTATCGCCGATCTCTATCAGGGCCTGGGCGGACGCGTGACCTGGTACGGCAAGCCGCACGAAGCGATCTACGCCCACGCGCTCCATCGCGCCGGCGACCCGCCACGCGATGAAGTGCTCGCGGTTGGTGACGGGCTGCAGACGGATATTTTGGGCGCTGCGCGGATGGGCTTCGACGCCATCTTCGTTAGCGGCGGCATTCACGCAGGTGAGCCGTTTCCCAAGGACTTCGCCGCGCATTATGGTCTGGGCGACTGGCGGCCGGTGGCGGATGTGGACGGGCTCGCCTAAGTAGCAGCCATGCAATTGCTCGGACGCGAAGTCGGGCTCGACCAGCCCTTGTTCCTGATCGCCGGCCCGTGCGTGGTCGAGAGCGAGGATCTGCAGTTGCGTACTGCGGAGCGTCTGAAGGCCATGACCGACAAGCTCGGCGTGCACTTCATCTTCAAGTCGAGCTTCGACAAGGCCAACCGCTCCTCGGACAGGAGCTACCGCGGCCTCGGCATGGAGGAGGGGCTTCGCATTCTCGAGAAGGTGAAGAGCGAAGTCGGCGTGCAGGTGCTTACCGACGTTCACGAAATCTCGCAGATCGAGTCGGCTGCGGCCGTCGTCGACGTGCTGCAAACGCCAGCGTTCCTCGCGCGGCAGACAGACTTCATCCACGCCGTGGCTGCATCGGGTAAGCCGGTGAACATCAAGAAGGCGCAGTTCATGGCGCCGCACGACATGAAGAATGTCGTCGACAAGGCGCGGACCGCTGCTCAGGCGTCCGGAGTCAATGAAGAGACGATCATGGTTTGCGAGCGCGGGGTGTCGTTCGGTTACAACAATCTCGTCACCGACATGCGCAGCCTGGCGATCATGCGCGAAACTGGCTGTCCGGTGGTGTTCGATGCGACGCACAGCGTCCAGCTGCCGGGCGGGCAAGGGACCAGTTCGGGCGGTCAATGCGAGTTCGTTCCGGTTCTCGCCCGCGCCGCCGTCGCGACAGGAGTCGCGGGACTGTTCATGGAGACACACCCCGATCCGGCCAACGCCAAATCGGATGGTCCGAACGCTTGGCCGCTCGACCGGATGGAAAGCCTACTTACCACATTGTTTGAGCTCGATCGTCTCGTGAAAGAGCGTGGGTTCGAGGAGGCCGAGCTCTAGGCCGGTTTCGCGCGCACGCGCCGGTGTTCGGCGCGCAGCTGCACGATCATCGCCGCCGCATTGAACACATTGCCGAGGACGAGCGCGACCGCCGCGCCAGTCACGCCCCAAGCCCAGGACAGAGGCGCGATGGTCACGAAGAAGACCGTACTGCCGAGAAGCTTGGCCTTGAGCGGGCCGTCGGATCGACCGAGCGCATATAGCATTGGTGAGAGCGGAAAGCTGAAAACGCCGATGAAGGGGACTGCCATGAGGATCAGCAGCGGCTCGTAGGCACCGAGGAAGTCCTTCCCGAAGATCAAAGCCATCAGCGGCTTGCCGCCGACAATCAATACGAAGATCGCTAGCGCTGCGATCCCGCTGATCATGGCAGTCCCGCGAAGCATCAGCTTCCACGGCTTCTTCGAGGTCAGGTCCATCCGCATGATTTCGGGGTAGAAAGCCTTGCCGAGCAGATCCGCTGGCTTTTGCGCGCTGTCGGCGAGGATCGAGGCTACCCGGAACAGGGCCGCTCCGGCAGGTCCAAGCAAGCCGCCGACGACGAGACGGCCGATTGGGCCCCATACCGCCTGGACGCTGGTCGCCAGATTGACCTCGATCGCGAAACGCCACGCACCCGATAGCGCCGCGGGCTTCAGCGTCGGTCTGATGCCTTCAAGCAACCCATGACGCTTCAGCTCGCGCCAGCCAAGCCACCAGGGGAAGAGCTGCCCCGCAAGGTCGGTAATGAACCAGATCACCACATAAATCGGAAATGTCGCACCGACGATGAAAGCGGCACCGGCAAGAATCGCGCGAGTGATCGGCATCAGCGTGCCCGACCAGCTGATGAGGTCGAATCTGTCGAGCACGCGGAGCACTCCATCGGGTGTCGCGGCGGCCATGATCGGCAGCAGGGTGCAGTAGAGCATCCCAAGCCAGAGGTATTCGGCCTTTATCCCGACCCAGCCGGCAATAAAGGGCAGAAGCGCGGCGCCGCCGATCAGCCCGGCGATGCCGCTCACCAGATCCAGCGCAAAGGCGAAGCCGGTCGCGACCTTGAAATGCTCCGGGTCGCCATGCGCAACGCCGTGCCCGCCGTAGCGGACGATCAACTGCCACGACTGGAATTTGACGATTCCACTGACTGCCTTGATGTAGCTGGTGATCAGAATCAGCATGCCGAACATAACGAGGCCGAGACCGCGTCCGGCGAAGGCATAAGTCGCTAATCCGCACAGAGCCGCCACGGCCTTAGACATGCCGAGATAACTGCTGTTTTTCAGCAGCGAGCGAAAATGCTGGTCTTTGAACCAGTGCTTCATGGGCAGGGCTCTAAGTGAAGGCGTTCGTCATTGCGAGCGCAGCCAAGCAATCCAGCAAAGTGACTGGATTACTTCGTCGCTATCGCTCCTCGCAATGACGGCTCAGTGCTAGGCCGGTTCTGGCACCCGCTGCTGGATCACCTTGTCGGCTAGGGGGCCATTGAGCTCGGCAAGGTGGTCGAACTCAGCTTCGTAAGTAGCTAGGCCTTGGCTTTGCGAGCGGAGCTCGGCTTCGAGCCCCGACAGCTCCGCCTCGGGGATAAGCGCCTCAATCCGGTCCCATCCGGTCCAACCATCGCGCGGACCCATGCCGAGCATCTGGCCCCGTCTTCCAGCGACCGCCGAGGTGATCCGGCTGGTTGCGTTCGACGGACAGACCACGGTTAGCTTGTGCATGGGCTCGAGCAGGTGCGGATGTGCGGTGGCGAGCGCCTCCTGCATGGCGAGCCGACCTGCGAGGCGGAAGGCGAGCTCGGAGCTGTCGACGCTGTGATAGCTGCCGTCGACCAGAGTGACTGCGCAGTCGACCACCTCGAAGCCGAGCGGTCCTTTGCGCATTGCTTCCCGGACACCATCTTCGACCGCGGGAATCCACTGCTTCGGCACAGCGCCGCCGTGGATCTTTTCCTCGAAAACAAAACCTTCGCCGCGATTGAGAGGCCGGATTTCGATGATCACGTCGCCGAATTGTCCGTGGCCGCCGGACTGCTTCTTGTGGCGGCCGTGTTGCCGCACCGGTTTGCGGATGGACTCGCGATAGCCGACCATCGGCGTATGGCTCTTCACCTCCACGCCGTAGCGCCGCTTCAGGCGCGCCAGCACCGTGTTGAGATGCTCGTCATTGACGCCGCGGAGACGGATTTCGTGATTGGCATCGTCATGTTCGACGATGAGCGCCGCATCCTCTTCGCTGAGGCGCTGGAGGGCGCCGGACAGCTTCACGTCATCCTTCCGATCGGCTGGTTCTATCGCGATCGCACAATTGCGCGCCGGGTAATCGACCTCGACCTTCGGCGGCAACTTGCCCGCGCCGAGCCAGTGGCCCGCTTTCACAGTGTCGATCTTAGCTACCGCGACGATGTCACCGTCCCGCGCCTCACCGATTTTCGCGGTCTTCTCGCCCTGCACTTTGAACAGCGATCCGACGCGTGCGTGCTCGCCCTGATCGTCTCGGAGGTCCGAACCTTCGGTGATGCGGCCGCCGAGCGCGCGGGAGAGCGCAAGCCTGCCGATCGACCCGTGAATGACCTTGAACACGTAAAGCGATGGGTCGGAGACGCCAAGGCGGTCGGCGGCGCCCTGCGGATTCGGCGCTTCGTGGCGCATTGCCTTGAGCAGGCGGCGGACACCCCATGAGCTGATCGCCGAGCCAAACAGTACGGAAACGCCGAGATTTTCGCTGGTCTCGCGGGCGAGGTCCTGAACGATCTTTTCGCGGGCCGGGGTCTCATCCATCAGCAATTGTTCGAGCAGCTCGTCGTCATGATCGGCAAGCTGTTCGAGCATGTGCGTGCGCGCCTCGGCCTCACGCTCCTGCAGGTCGGCGGGGATTTCGATTCGCTCGGATTCCTGCCCCGAGCGATATTTGAAGGCATATTCGAGCGCTAAGTCGACGAAACCGCTGACTTTCTCGCCCTCCCAGATTGGAACCTGTCGCGCGATTAGTGGCGACACGCTCATCGGCTGCAGCGCAGTGAGGAGATCGCGAATTCGGCCGTGCGCCTGGTCGATCCGGTTGACGAAGAGGAGGTGTGGGACGCCAAGTTCGTCGAGCGCCCTCAGTGCGGGCGCGGCAAGCGGCGCGCGCGCCGGGTCGGGATCCACGACGACGATGGCGACATCGGCAATGGCCAAGGCCCTGGCGCCATCGGCGGAAAAGCCGACCGAACCGGGCACATCGAGAATAGCGAACTGATCGCCGAGATATTCGAAATTGTAGAGGTTGAGTTCGGTCGAGCCGCCGCGCTGCCGCGCTTCGGGACTCGAATCGCCGATACTGGAGCCGTTGGCCGTCGATCCTAATCGGTCGGTGGCGCCGGCTGCAAACAGCATGGCTTCGGCAAGGCTTGTCTTTCCTGCGCCGGCGGGTCCCACCAGCGCGATTACTCGGGTGCCTTTGGTTGATTCTCCGGCCATGCGACTCTCCCTTCGTCCGGTTCACGGGCGCGCGAGTCGCTCTCGAGAGAGGCGCTCGGGCGCCTGTCTGGAAACCTCCACCGTCCGCCTGTTTTCGGCGGAAGGCAAGGGGTCTCGTTACGGTTCCGAGCGCAATTCGGGAACGCTCCGGCTCGCCACCCAGTTTGAACGCCCATGGCTCAGCGCAACCGCCGCAAACCCGATCCGCATGGGCACCACGCAGAATCTCCATGGGCCATTCCGCTGGCGGGGTGGAAGCAGGTGATCAGCCGCACCTGGCAACAGACCTGGATCGACAATGTCGGGTTGGTTGCCGCAGGGGTGGCCTTCTACGGCTTCCTTGCCGTCATTCCGCTCCTCGCCGCAATCATCCTCGTCTACGGCCTGATCGCCGAGATCGGAACGGTGATCGACACGATGAGACTGCTGTTCCGCGTCCTCCCGAACGACATCGCCAAGCTGCTCAGTGACCAGACGATCGGGATCGTCCACACGTCTGAAGGCAAGAAGGGCATTGGTCTAGTGATTGCGCTTGCAATCGCGATCTATGGGGCGAGCAATGGAGCGGGCGCGATCATCACTGCGCTGAACATCGCCTATGAAGAGCGCGAGAAGCGACCGCTGTGGGAATATTATCTCGTCGCGATGGTGATCACCGTTGGGGTGGTATTCACCGCGCTTCTGGCGCTCGCGGGCGCTGCGATCGTGGCGACCCTTGAAGACTTTCTGCCGCGAGCATCGGACACGATGATCGTGCTCGGTAAAGCCGCGGCCTATCTCGCCATGACGTTTGTTGGCGCTGCAATCGCCGCTACTCTCTACCGGTTCGCGCCTTGCAGGGCGCGGGCCAAATGGACGTGGATCACGCCGGGATCGATCTTCACCTCGATCATGTGGCTGTTGCTGACGCTCGCGTTCGGCTTCTACGTCAGCAAGGTCGCCAATTATGCCGCCACATACGGATCATTGGCTGCGGTCGCGGGCCTGCTCACTTGGATGTACCTTTCGGCGTATGCCTTCGTGATCGGCGCTGAACTCAACCGCGAAGTCGAGCATCAGACGGCGAAGGATTCCACCACCGGGCGGCCGCGGCCAATGGGACAGCGCAACGCCTGGGCGGCCGATCATGTCGCCAGCGACGATCGGCCGAAGAAGCGGAAAGGAAAGCCGAAAATCAGTGATCAGACGAAGCGTTAAGCGGCCGGAAGCAGGCGCCGCTCGCCGGCGAGACGGAGCAGTGCCGATTGCAGCTTCTCGAACGCACGGACCTCGATCTGGCGGATGCGCTCCCGGCTGACGCCGTAAACCTGTGAGAGCTCCTCGAGCGTCTTCGGCTCGTCGGCCAGGCGGCGCTCCATCAAAATGTGCTTCTCGCGGTCATTAAGCGACTCCAATGCCGCCATCAGCAGATCGTGCCGGACCCGGCTTTCCTGGTCTTCGGCGATGGCCTCATCCTGCAGCGGACCCGTGTCGACCAGAAAGTCCTGCCATTGGCTTTCGCTGCCTTCGTCGCCTTTCAGCGAAACGTTGAGGCTGGTGTCGCCGCCCATCGCCATACGGCGATTCATCGAGACCACCTCTTCCTCAGTGACTCCGAGGTCGGTCGCGATCTTGGTCACGTCGGCCGGCTTGAGGTCGCCTTCTTCGAACGCGTCGATCTGGTTCTTCATCCGACGGAGGTTGAAGAACAGCTTTTTCTGCGCCGCTGTGGTGCCCATTTTCACGAGCGACCAGGAGCGCAGGATGAATTCCTGGATCGAGGCGCGGATCCACCACATCGCATAAGTTGCGAGGCGGAACCCACGCTCGGGTTCGAACTTCTTCACGCCCTGCATCAGGCCAATATTGCCTTCGCTGATCAGCTCGCTGACCGGCAGGCCATAGCCGCGATAGCCCATTGCGATCTTCGCCACGAGCCGCAGGTGCGAATTGACCAGTTTCGCCGCGGCCTCGGTGTCGCCATGCTCACGCCAGCGCTTGGCGAGCATATACTCTTCCTCCGGGGAGAGGATCGGGAATTTCTTGATTTCCGCGAGATAGCGGTTGAGTCCGGCCTCCCCACCGGACGAGGGGAGCGAGACGATCCCTTTTTGCGTAGCCATTCTTTTCGTCTTTCTCCCTTTTGTAGGGCAGTCGACACCGCCCTAACGAGTTAATTCCTATACACCAAGCGCGCTCAACAGTTCCTGCATGTCAGACGGCATGGGACTGGTGAACGACAGGCGGCTTTTCATAACCGGGTGCGTGAACCCGAGTTCCGCTGCGTGCAGTGCCTGCCGATGAAAACCGAGTTCCTTCAGTAGCTTGCTATGTGTTTTTCCCGAACGACCGTAGACCGGATCCCCGACAAGCGGGTGGCCGATCGAGGCAATGTGGACGCGAACCTGGTGGGTACGGCCCGTTTCGAGCCGGCATTCGACCAGCGCCGCATCCTTCAGCAGCTTGAGCCGCTTCCAATGCGTCACCGCGCGCTTGCCGCGGCTTCCCCCAACGATGGCAATCTTCTTGCGGTTCGCTGCCGAGCGGGCGAGTGGCGCGTCGACCACGCCTTCGCTTGCCTTCGGCACGCCCGAGACAATCGCCAGATAGTGGCGGTCGATGGAGTGCGCGGCGAACTGCTTTGCCAGTCCTTCGTGAGCGACGTCTGTCTTTGCAACGACCAGCAGCCCGGACGTGTCCTTGTCGATCCGGTGGACGATGCCCGGCCGAGCGACCCCGCCGATTCCTGAGAGTGAGCCACCGCAATGATGGAGAAGCGCATTTACCAGCGTGCCGTCGAAATTCCCGGCCGCTGGGTGGACCACCAGCCCCGCGGGCTTGTCGACGACCAGCAAATGCTCATCCTCGAAGACGATCGTTAACGGAATATCCTGCGGTTCATTGCGCGCGGGCCTTGGCTCCGGCACCGCAACGCGCAGCGCTTCCTGCCCGCGAACTTTCGTCGCCGGATCGCGGACCGGCCGTCCTTCTGCTTCCACCGCGCCGCTGCGAATCAGCGCCTTCAGTCGTTCGCGAGAGAGGGTGGGAACCGCCGCGGCGAGTGCGCGGTCCAGACGCCAGCCGGCATGGGCGGGCTCCAGGCGCACGTCGATCGTCTGAATTCCCCCCATTTCTGACGTGGATATGGGAATTGGGTCCCGATCGTTCAATGTGCGGACCTTGCGCGGGATTAAACTCTGCCCCATCAACGGCTTGCGATGAACCATGTCGATCTCGCCAGTTTGCTCTGCTCACGGCTTTGCCACGACCTCATGTCGCCGGTCGGCGCGCTCAATAATGGTATCGAGCTGCTCGCCGACGAAACCGATCCCGAAATGCGGGAGAAGTGTTTGGAGTTGCTTGCCGACAGCGCGCGCGCTTCCGCCAACAAGCTAAAATTCTTTAGGCTCGCGTTTGGCGCAGCAGGAGGATTCGGCGAGGAGATCGACACACGCGAAGCCGAGGTTGCACTCGAAGGCTTGTTCGGGCCCGAGCGCCGGATCGAGCTCGGTTGGGTGGTCGGCGACGAGAAGCTGCCCAAGGACGCTGTCAAGCTACTGCTCAACATCGCGATGCTCGCAGGAGACGCCCTCGTGCGTGGAGGCCGCCTCGACGTGGGCGCTGAACGGCGCGACGGCGAGATCGAGTTGGCGGTCCGCGCTGAAGGCCCCCGAATTCTGCTTGATCCGGCGCTCCGTGATACGCTCGCGAACGGCGTGAAAGATGGCCCGGTCGAGCCGCGCGCCGCTGGCGCCTGGCTGGCGCACAATATGATAGGCGCCGCGGGCGGAACTATCCAGCTATCAGACCCCGGCAGCGAAACTCTCATGATTGGAGCTCGTCTCCCTCGACAGGCCACCCCGGCAAGTCCGGGACAGGGATAACGGGGCATTAACACCTGCCCTGCATAAGCGCCTCAAAGCCAGCGCTGAGGGGCGAATTCGCCGATGGACGATCTGATTGCCGATTTCGTAGCTGAATGCCGTGAGATGCTCGAAGCTCTGGGCGGGGAGATCGTCGCCTGGGAAGCGCAGCCCGACGACCGCGCCCGGCTCGACAGCATTTTCCGCTTCGTCCACACCGTGAAGGGCAATTGCGGCTTCTTCGAATTCCCGCGTCTCGAAGCGCTTAGCCATGCGGCGGAGGATGCGCTGGCTGACGTTCGCGCCGGCCGTAGGCACGCCGACGGAGCGCTCGTCAGCGCCGTGCTCGCAATCATCGACCGCATCGGTGAAATGATTTCGGCGATCGAGGCCGGTGAAGACATGCCTGCCGGGGACGACAGTATGCTGATCGCAGCACTCGCTCCGGGCGCCGAAGGCGTTGCTGCACCAGTTGTCACTGCGGCTGACGCTGCGACGAGAGCTTCAGCCGCGCCGCGCACGATCCGCCTTTCCGTCGAGTTGTTGGACCGCGTGATGAGCACTGTCTCCGACATGGTGCTTGCTCGAAACGAACTGGCTCGCCGCCTGCGCGAATCCGAGACTGACGTACCAGTCGACGGTGCATTCGAGCGGCTTTCCTCGATTATCGCCGAAATGCGTGATGCCATTACGCGGACGCGCATGCAGCGGATCGAAAATCTGTTCGTCGGCCTGCCGCGTATGGTTCGCGACCTTTCGGCAGAACTGGGCAAGCAGGTGCTGGTCGATATCGAAGGCGGCGATGTCGAGCTCGATCGTGAAATGATTGAGATGATCCGCGATCCGCTCACGCACATCATCCGCAATGCGGTCGACCACGGAATCGAGAAACCGGCTGATCGCCTCAAGGCTGGCAAGCGCGAGATCGGTGTGCTCTCAGTCTCCGCGCGTCAGTCCGGCAATCAGATCTTGATCGACATCCATGACGATGGCCGCGGGATCGATGGCAAGAAGCTGGTCGAGAAAGCTATTTCGAGCGGCGTGGTGACCAAGGAAGAAGCGGCGACCCTCAGCCCTCGCGATCAGCTGGCGCTGATTTTTTCGGCCGGTCTGTCAACCGCCGCTGAAGTCACGGCGATTTCCGGCCGCGGCGTCGGCATGGACGTGGTCCGCTCGAACGTCGAGCGAATCGGCGGCATCGTCGAAGTCGACAGCAAGCTCGGTGAGGGAACGCGCATGACTTTGCGCGTACCGCTCACGCTTACGATCATTCCTGCGCTGACTGTCTCTATCGCGGGCCAGCACTTTGCGATTCCAAGGTCTGCAATTGAAGAGATCGTCCGTGCAAATGGCGAAGCGGTCACGCTCGAACATTTGGGTGGGGCAGGCGTCGCCACCATCCGCGGCCGACGGGTGCCCGAAGTCTCCCTCGCAGCAATTCTTGGTCTCGACAGCAAGGTAGATGAGCAGGACCGCAGGCTAGTCGTTTTGCGGCCGGCGGGCGGCGATGTTTACGCTCTCTCCGTCGATCGCATTCATGATCACGAGGAGCTGGTGGTGAAACCGGCTGCTCCGGCTATCATGGCCACCGGACTGTACGCAGGCACGACGCTCGCTGACGACGGCAGCCCCATCCTTCTGATGGACCCGGCGGGCATCGCCCAGGTCGGAGGCGTGAAGCTCGAAATGCAGGAGCGCACCGCGCGCATTGCGGAGGGGCCGGCTGAGGTGGTGTCGAAGGCTACGCCGGTGCTGCTCTTCCGCGGGCTGGACGGGGGCCGCCGCGCACTCCGGCTGGCGGTCGTCGATCGGATTGAGGAAGTTCCGGCCTCCAGCATCAAGCAATCCGCTGGTCAGCTACGCGTTCAGGTTGGCGATGCAATTCTCCCGCTGGCCGGCGCTACAGCCGAGCAACTCGGAGAGGGCAAGGTGCGATTGTTCCGCCTGAACGACGGCGGCTACGAGGTTGGCTACGCGTTCGCCGAGGTCATCGATTTTGCGTCGATCGAAAACGAGATCATCCACGCCGATCGCCTGGGCGAGGTCAGCGGTGTTTCACTGATCAACGGGCAGCCGGCTGAACTCGTCGATGCTCACTGGCTGTTCGCCAATTATGTCGGCAGCGCAAGCCGTTCGAAGGAACAGCTTGTTTGCCTCGTTCCGGGCTGGGATCCGTGGATGGAAAACATGCTGCGGCCGCTAGTCGAAGCCGCCGGATATCGAGTCATCGACGATGCAGACGAAGAGCGGGCCGACGTAGTGATCGCGTCCGTCGGCGAAGACCTGCCGGAAGAGTCCAGCAACAAGACGATCTGGCTCCGTCCTGAGCCCGAGCCCAACGGCAAGAAAGATGACAGCATCTACCGGTACGACCGCGCGGGCCTGCTGATGGCCCTGAAGTCGGCAGGGGCGGGGAGGGGTAAGTGAACGAGCTTCTGCTGATCGTCACCATCGCCAATGAGCGGGTCGCGCTGCCAGCCGCGGCGGTCGAGTCCGTTGTCGAGCTGGACACGTTGATCCCGGTACCGCGAGCGGCACCGCATGTCGCCGGCTTGTCGGCGCTTCGCAGCCGGGTGCTGACGGTCATCGATTGCATGCGCTCCCTGGAGCTCGGTGATACCGATTGCTCCGACGGCATTCGCGAAGCCGCAGTCGTGGAGCTCGACGGCCATCATTATGCACTGATCGTCGATCTGGTCGAGGACGTGGTCGAGGCCCTGTCAGAGCCTTCACCAGTGCGTGCCGCGATGGGGGCGGGCTGGGAACGGGTTTCGCAGGGCATCGTCGAAACAGAAAACGGTCCACTGCTACTGATCGATGTCGCTGCCCTAATTGCCGGCAACGAAGCCAAAGCGGCGGCTTAAGCTCTTCGTTACCCTTAGCGTTTATCAGACCCTCACCGTTGAAACGGGATGCCGAGTATGAAAAGCTGTTTGATCGTCGATGATTCCAAGGTGATCCGCAAAGTTGCGCGTCACATTCTCGAGACTCTCGAATTCGAGGTCGACGAAGCTGGCGATGGCCAGGAAGCGCTCTCCCGCTGCGAGCAGAAGATGCCGGACGTCGTCCTGCTCGACTGGAACATGCCGGTAATGAGCGGCATGGAGTTCCTTCGCCTTCTCCGCCAGCGCGGTCATAGCGATCAGCCGAAGGTCGTCTTCTGCACGACTGAGAATGACATGGCGCACATCCGCGCTGCGCTTGAGGCCGGCGCGGACGAATATGTCATGAAGCCGTTCGACCGAGAGACGCTCCACATCAAGCTTCAGCTCGTCGGCGTCGCCTGAGCTTCGTGGCCGTGGAGCGGGCGCTCGCCAGATCGCGGGACCGCTTTTCGGCCCCGCGCCACACAGGTCGCAGAATCCGGCTGATGATCGTCGACGATTCGACGGTCGCCCGGGCAGTGCTGTCGCGCATGGTCGAAAGCGATCCAGTGTTTGAGATCACCGCCGTCGCTGGGACGGCCGAGGATGCAATCGAAGCCCTCGGCGAATGCCGGGTCGACGTCGTGATTCTTGATCTCGAGATGCCCGGAGCCGGCGGCCTGAGGTCAATTCCGAGGATCATAGCTGCGGCGGCCGGCGCAAGGATCATGATCGTCTCTTCGCTTGCCGAGGATGGCGCCGAGCAGACGGTTGCTGCGCTCGCGCTTGGCGCCACTGACACGATGCCGAAGCCCGGAACAGGACGCTTCAACGGCAAATTCTCGGAGATCCTGCTAAACAAGCTAAAGGCGCTCGGTTACGCGTCCGACCAGTCGCCGCCGCTTGTGGCACAGAAGGCCGGCCCGCATGCCGCGCTGCGGGCGATGCCCAGCGATCCGATCGGCGTCCTGGCGATCGGAGCCTCGACCGGAGGGATTCACGCTCTTGGAGTCCTGTTCAGCGCGCTCCCGGCGCGGATCGGCGTCCCGATCCTGGTCACGCAGCACTTGCCGATCCCGTTCATGAACGTGTTTGCGCGCCAACTCGGCGCGGTTGCTCGTCGCGATGCAGTCGTCGCCGAGGACGGAATGCGCTTGCTGCCCGATCAGATCCTGATCGCACCGGGCGATGCTCACCTAACATTGGAGCCGGGTCAGAGCGGCCCTGTCGTACGCCTTACGCACGGTCGCGGCGGCAGTGGCTGTATGCCCTCGGTCGATCCCATGCTGGCTTCGATAGGAGCTATTTACGGCGCCGGCGGTCTCGGCGTCGTGCTGACCGGCATGGGACGGGACGGCGTTGAAGGAGCGGCTCGCCTGGTTGCGTGCGGCGGCTCGATTCTGGCTCAGGACGAATCGAGCTGCGCAGTGTGGGGAATGCCCCGCGCTATACTGGAGGCTGGCCTCGCTTGTGCCGTTCTGCCCCCCGAAAAGATTGCGCGTCGTATCGCTTCGCGGACCGAGGAGCCGCCGGCGTGCAAATAAGCGATAGCTCAAGCCGCATCCTCGCCGGCCTGCTCGAAGCGCGGACCGGTCAGCAATTGACGATGAGCCGCCGTTGGCGGATCGAGACGGCGCTCGCTTCGCTGCTTCGCGAGCGTGGCATCGTTTCGCTCGACGAGCTCATCACCATTCTCGTCATGGGTAAGGAACCGAGCTTGTCGCAGAAGGTAGTCGAGGCGCTTCTCAACAACGAGACCTATTTCTTCCGTGACCGCGCGCCTTTCGACGTGCTTCAGCGGCATGCACTTCCGGACCTTGCGAGGCGTCGCGAGAAAACGAAGCGCTTGCGCATCTGGTCTGCGGGATGCTCCACTGGTCAGGAAGTTTATTCGCTGGCGATGCTCTTTGCAGAGGAGCCGGAGAACTGGCGTGGCTGGACTGTCGACATTCTTGGTACTGATGTCTCGACGTCGTGCATCGATCGAGCGCGCAACGGCTCCTACACGCAGTTCGAAGTGCAACGTGGCCTCGGCATCAATCAGATGATCAAGTGGTTCGAGGAATGCGCCGACGGTTGGCGTGCAGTCGAGGCGCTGCGCAAGCCGGTGCGCTTCCAGGTTCATAACCTACTTGAACCGGCGCCGCATCCTGGCGACTTCGATATCGTGCTGTGCCGCAACGTCCTGTTGTACCTGAGCCCGGAGAAAAAGACGCTGGCCTTCGAGCGAATCGCAGGCGCGATGGCCGAAGACGGATGGCTGATGTTGGGGGCGGGCGAAACCGTCATTGGCCAAACCACGAAGCTTGGCGCCGACATCAATACGCGCGGGCTTTATCGACTCGTCGGCGACGGTGCGCGGGTCGAAAAGCGCTCCGGCGATCGCCGAACTGCTGCCGGCGGGGCTTGACCCGGCAACGCTAGCTGTGCGCCATTGCGCGCGTGGATCTGGAGTTCATCGACCGGCCTTCGCCCAACTTCGACGAGCGGCAGCTGCCGATCTCGATGATCGTACTTCATTATACAGGCATGCCAGATGCGCAGGGGGCGCTCGATCGGCTGACCTCGCCTGAAGCGCAGGTGTCCTGCCATTATCTCGTCGACGAGGACGGAACCATCTACCGGATGGTCGATGAATCGAAGCGTGCCTGGCACGCGGGCAAGGCTCGCTGGCGGGGCACGGCCGACGTCAATTCGGCGAGCATCGGCATTGAGATCGTCAATCCGGGTCACGAATTCGGCTATCGGCCCTTTCCTGACGAGCAGATCGCTTCGCTGATCCCGCTCGTGGCCGATATCAAGGAACGGCATGGGATCGGCCGCGGCAATGTGGTCGGTCATTCCGACGTCGCGCCGGCGCGCAAGGAAGATCCGGGCGAGCTTTTTCCCTGGCACGCGCTCGCCAAGCGCCGGCTGGCCTTGCCGAGCCCGACGCGTGACCTCATCGATCCCTATTGGACAGACGCCGGCTTTCTACTCGCGCTCGAGCGGTTCGGCTACGATGTGACTGACCCGCAAAAGGCGGTAATCGCCTTTCAGCGGCGATTTCGGCCGGACATGATTGACGGAATTATCGACGGTGAATGCCGGGCCAAGCTGCTCGCTTTGTTGCTTCCAAGACCGCAGTAGACATTCAGCACTATCGGTCAGGCCCGCGTCGCGGCCTGGACCTGCCGCTTCGCTAAATCGCGTCATCCTTCCAAAAGTGGCCGCTCCGCACTATCTGGCGGTTGTCAGAGGGCCGGGCGGCCGCGGCGGGGACTTGTCTCCGGCGAGGAAAGTCCGGGCTCCATGGAACTACGGTGCCGGGTAACGCCCGGCGGTCCGCCATAGCCTCGGCGAAGGTGGATCAGGGATAGTGCCACAGAAAGGATACCGCCCGGCTTCGGTCGGGTAAGGTCGAAAGGGTGCGGCAAGAGCGCACCGCGGTCCTGGCGACAGGGCCGGCACGGTAAACCCCACCGGGTGCAAGACCGAATAGGGGCGCCG
>Ga0207674_10000345_pt1 | contig 59803 bp, 62 predicted proteins | sample KBSCornC72_FD_184303 | JGI IMG/M metagenome (GOLD analysis project Ga0207674, IMG submission 184303) | Corn rhizosphere microbial communities from Kellogg Biological Station, Michigan, USA - KBS Corn C7-2 (SPAdes) (version 2) | ecosystem: Host-associated > Plants > Roots > Rhizosphere > Soil ... | reverse complement strand
CCTGCACGCGGCGGCCGATGCTGCCTTCGGTAGCAGCGGCGACGACTCGGTTGCCGAGCGCATCGAGCAGCTGGACCAATCGCAACGGCATGGCAGTTCTGTGTCTTCGGCGAGCCTCGAGGCGATCGCCAGATCCTAAGATAACTCGGACAAAATGTCACCGGGGCCGGAGCCGCGGTGGCGCGCTTCAGACGGCGCGCTTGCGCTCGCGGGCTCGCGAGATCGGCGTGTCCATGCGGGCGAGCTCGATGAGCTCGCTCATCGCCAGTTGCTGGGCGAAGGCCGAGTCGGCCGGCGAGGCGACCGTTCCTTGAAGGATCGCGGTCTGGCCGACGTTCAGGACGCGGATGTCATTCTCGGGCATTGCGGCCCGCATGACGTCGTTGATCGTCGGCAGGTTCTGGCTGACCCGGATCTGGGCACCGTAGACGACCGACCCGTCAGCCGCAGTCGCGATGACCGTAGCCTCACCAAAGTCCTTGCCGAACAGATTGATCTGCCGCGGACCCTGGACATAGATGTCGGCAACCTTCGGGTTCGACGTCCACACGCTGGCGACGCTGCGGGGCAGGTTGATCATCGAACCTTCACCAACCGACAGCGAAACCTGGTTCGCCGGACGATAGCTGGAGGTGTACCCCTTCGGCGCGGCCTGGGCCGGAGCGACGGTCACCACAGCGCTGAGCGCAATGGCGGCGATCGCCGTGCCGAGACGCGCCCGGCTCATGATGTTGCGAGTATTCATTTTAGTGAGCTCCCACCGGAACGACGGTGACATCATTGCCGCGTGCGACGCGGACGACTGGACCGGCAATTGGCATCCCCGGCTGGCCTGCGAGAGCCGAGCCGACGCCGCGTCCGAAGGCAGACATGGCTTGCGTCATGCGCTCTTCGGGGCGGGCAGGGACCGTGCGGCGCTGGAAGCGCGACACGTCACCACCGGTCGAGTAGGTTGTATTGCTGTCGATCGGACGATTGGCGACCGCCAGAAGCATCTGGCGCTCTTCGGCCGGGTTCGCGTTGGCCGGAACCTTCACGTCACCTGCCGCAACCGCACGCTCCAGCTCGGCCGTGTTGTCGGCGATCGAGCGAAGCGACAGCGACAGCGTGCCCAGGCTCTGCGCGACCGAGATCTTTTCGGCGATGCGCGGAGTAACTTCGAGCGTGACGTTGGAGAAGGTCTTGACCTCGGTCTTGCCGTCCTCGCCCTTGCTGTCGACGCGCTGGTCGGTGGCAAGAACGCGAAGGTTGCGAACGATCGTCTCCGAAACCTTGAGCGGCGGACCGTCGCCGCCACCCTGGACGGTCTGGGTCAGTACCATGTCGACATGGTCGCCCGGGAACACGAAGCCCGCGACACCGGTCGAAGCGTTCACCGGAACGGTGATTGCCCGCATTCCGGCGCCAAGAGCAGCAGCCAGGAAGCCGCGGTCCTTCGGGCCGACGAGCGCGCCGCGAGTAACTGGCTGACCAGCCGTGATCGGGAAGCGCACCACCGTGCCGAGCAGCTTCTGCATGTCGGCGTCGGGCTGACCCTCGGTATAATAGGCGCTCTGCATGAGCTCCTTGGGCCAAGGCTGCCAGGAGAGCGCGGCAGGATCGATAATCGTTCCCGCCGGGAGCGCCTGCTTGGCGACCAGGATCTTCGGTCCGACCGGAACCGCTGGCGCAGCAACTGCTTGCTGGGCTCCAGCTCCCGCGAACATGTTCTTGGCCATGACGGCGGTGACCACCGCGATGACCAATGCTCCGATGAGCAGAGCTACTTTCTTGACGTCCATGACGTGTACGCCTCCCCTTGAGGGCTCCCCGTTTCAGCCCTCACAAATCAGGCAAATTGGTTAAGAAACCGTTGGGCGAGAATGGCGAGGCCGCCAAAGGCAATGGCAACCCCGTACGGGATTTCGGGACGGCCCTCGCGACGCTTCGCTTTGTGCCAGGCGAGAATCCCCAGTGTGAGCACTCCGCCGGCGATCGAGGTCAGGACCAAAAACTTTATTGTTGATGCAGGTGAAAACCATAGAGCAAGTGCCGCCGCGAGCTTGACGTCGCCGCCGCCCATCATCCCCGTGTAGAAGGCGATGGCGAACAAGACGAAGACCGCGACCGCGATGGCAACCTGCATTCCGATGTCCGGCCAAAGCGGCAGATGCGCCGCCCACCAATAGAGAGGCGCGAGCAATGCGACAGTGAGGTTCAGCCGGTTCGAAATCGTGAACGTGCGCACGTCGATGACTGCTGCGAAAATCAGGATCGCGCCCAGTGCCAGAAGCAGGAAATCGGTAAATGCGCCGTTGAACATGGCATGCACCCCTAGACGGCGCGGCTTTCGAATTCGTAACCGGGCGAGGAAATGAGCGACTTCGATATTGTCATTGTCGGTGGGGGAATCGCCGGGGCGAGCCTGGGAGCCGAGATCGCGGCCAAGCGGCGAACTGTGATCATCGAGGCCGAATCACAGTGCGGCTACCATTCCACCGGACGATCGGCGGCCTTCTGGCTGGAGAGCTATGGGGGGCCGAACGTCGCGAAGCTGACCTCGGCCTCGCGCGATTTCCTCAACATTCCGCCACGTGACTTTGCGGAAGCGGGCTTTCTTCATACGCGCGGCGACGTGCACGTGTCAGATGGCGATTGGCCCGAAGTCCCCACCGGGATAAAAGTGCAGCAGCTGGGCCGTCAGGAGCTGGAGCAGCTGATCCCCGGCATCCGCCCGCGCTGGACCAAGGCTCTGTTCGAGCCGGGTTGTGCCGACATCGATGTGGCAGGACTACACGCTGCCTATTTGAGGCAATTCAGGAAGCGAGGCGGGGCGATCGCGACAAGAGCGCGCCTTCAGCGAGCTGAATGCCAGGCCGGCCGGTGGACCATATCGCTCGATGACGGCTCATCGATCGCGGCCTCCGTCATCGTCGATGCCGCAGGAGCTTGGGCCGATCACGTGGCCGAAGCGTGCGGTGTTCAGCCCCGCGGCATCGAGCCGAAGCGCCGAACCATGGCTCAGGTGAGAGTTGGCCGAACGGGCCTCAAGGCACTGCCACTGGTCGATGACGCCGCAGGCACGTTCTACTTCAAGGGCGAGAGCGACAGCAGCATCTGGCTGAGCCCGCATGACGAGATCGAAACCGATCCTTGCGATGCCGCACCCGACGAGATCGACATCGCTATCGCGATCGACCGCTTCCAGGCCGTTGTCGATTGGCCGGTGGAGCGAATCGAGCGGAAATGGGCCGGGCTCCGATCCTTCGCTCCGGACCGGCTCCCCGTCTACGGATTCGATTCGCGTGTCCGCGGGTTCTTCTGGTGTGCGGGGCAGGGTGGCTTCGGGATCCAGACTGCGCCAGCGGCAGCCAGGATGGCGGCGGCGGTCCTGCTCGGCGAGGCGCCGGACGAAATGGTGGAACATGTCGATCCGGCGATATTCTCGCCGGATCGTTTCGACTGATCAGAGCCGGTGGTGCGTCCGCTGGCTGTCAGCTTCGGCGCAGGCGAGGGCGTCGACCCGGTCGTTCTCGGGGTGACCGCTGTGGCCCTTCACCCAATGCCATTCGATCCGATGCGGCTCGCAGGCGTCGACCAACTCCTGCCATAACTCGGCATTCTTTACGGGCTTCTTGTCGGATGTTTTCCATCCGTTCTGACGCCATTTGTGGATCCAGCGGGTGATGCCATCCTTCACATAGGCGCTATCGGTGTGGAGCTTAACCCGGCACGGCCGCTTCAGGGCTTCAAGCGCACGAATCGCCGCAAGCAGCTCCATCCGGTTGTTGGTCGTCAACGGCTCGCCGCCGGCAATTTCCTTTTCCTTGTCGCCCATCCTGAGCAACGCCGCCCAGCCACCCGGCCCCGGGTTTCCCCGGCAGGCGCCGTCCGTGAAGATTTCGACGAGCTGGAACTCTGAGTTCAAGCGACTAGCTCGCGCGGCAGCTTGAAGATCATTCGCTCGGGGCTGTGGTCCGCGATTTCCTCGGTCACGTCGAAGCGCTCACGCAGCGCATCGACGACTTCGCGGACGAGGAGTTCGGGTGCCGATGCACCCGCCGTAAGACCAAGCGTCTTCGGCTCGCCGAGCCAGTCCCAATCGATGTTGGCGGCGCGTTCGATGAGCCGCGCTGGGACGCCGATTCGCTCGGCGACTTCCGCAAGGCGAAGCGAGTTGCTGCTGTTCGGAGCGCCGATGACGAGCATCCGGTCGCATTCGGGCGCGATCGCCTTGACCGCGGCCTGGCGGTTCGAAGTGGCGTAGCAAATGTCTTCGCTGCGTGGCGCCCGGATTTCAGGAAAGCGCGCCTTGAGGGCGTCCACGATGGCCGCAGTATCGTCGACCGAAAGGGTGGTCTGTGTGAGGAAGGCGAGTGTTGCCGACGCCGGAATCTGGATCGTAGCGGCATCCTCGACGGTTTCGACCAGGGTCATCGATCCGGCGGGGACCTGACCGAACGTCCCGATAACCTCTGGGTGACCGGCGTGACCGATAAAGAGGATGTGCCTTCCTTCCTCGATCAGGCGCTCGGCCTGGCGGTGAACCTTGGAGACCAAGGGACAGGTGGCATCGACATAGGTCAGGCGCCGTTCCTGAGCGGCTGCCGGAACCGATTTTGGAACGCCGTGGGCGGAGAAGACGACCGGCCGATCGTCCGGAACCTCGTCGAGCTCGTCGACGAAGATCGCGCCGAGATCGCGCAGGCGCTCGACCACGAACCGGTTGTGGACGATCTCATGCCGGACGTAGACGGGAGCGCCAAAACGTTCGAGCGCGAGCTCGACGATCTGGATGGCGCGATCGACGCCCGCGCAAAAGCCGCGAGGGGCGGCGATGAGGACTCGAAGAGGGGGCTTATTCAGCATTGCGAAAGCCATGTAAGCCTTCGCTTGCAGCCATAGAAGGGCCTTGCCATAGAACCCGCCAACACCTTTCGCCGTCGTAAGGATCGCTTGTGAAATTTCGAATTGCCGCTTTGCTCACCGCCACCTTGCTCGCCGGTTGCCGTCACGCCGGCGACCTGACGACGGAAAACGGCGGGGGCATCTGGGCCGTCCGCAATACTTGCCCGATCGTCGGAGTGCCGGCGGGGACGGGCGACATCACCTTGTTCGATCCGGCGGGAAGCACCGATTCGCGGGCAATCGATGTGACGGCAGCGATCTCCGACGTTCGCTCGACCTGCAATGACACCGGGACCGACGTCGTTTCGACAGCAACGTTCACGGTCACGGCGCTCCGCCGCGATGCCGGCCCGGCGCGCCAGGTGATCCTGCCGTATTTCGACGTAGCGCTGCGCGGGGGCACCGAGGTCGCGGCAAAGCAGGTGGGGCAGCTTGCGCTCAACTTCGAAGCTGGCAGCCTACACGCTTCTACCCGGGCCCAGGCGACCGTGCGGGTGAACCGTGGCGCCGCGACCTTGCCGGATAATGTCCGTCGCACCCTGACCCAGCCGCGCAAGGCCGGCCAGGCTGACGCAGCGACCGATCCGCTGGCCGATCCAGCGGTGCGGACGGCGGTCGCCAATGCGACTTTTGAGCATCTGGTCGGCTTTCAAATGAGCCAGGACCAGCTCAAGTATAACGCAACCCGCTAAGACTTCACCGAAACGCGCGTTGACTCACGTAACCGCGGCGGCCAAGGCCGTGCGCGTCGCCGGAGGCTTGCTTCCGGAAGGCCGCGCGGGAGAGTTCGTTCGAAAGGACGGCGCCGAAGGAGCAACCGCCCCCGGAATCTCTCAGGCATCAAGGACCGCGCGCGCCTGACAGTCTGGAAAGCGTTCGCCGGGCCTGACCCGAGCGGGCCGCCGAAGGGGCAAAGCTCTCAGGCGCTAGAGACAGACGGGGGCGGCAGCCGCGGCGCCAATGGTGCGTCTCGGTCGTCGCACCCTTTGCCGGAGCGCGAATGAGCATGGACGCCGATCAACCAAGAGAACAGCTGCCGCTCGATTCGTGGCACCGGGCCAAGGGCGCCAGGATGGTGCCGTTTGCCGGCTACGACATGCCGGTTCAGTATGAAGGCATTATGGCCGAGCATAACTGGACGCGTGAAAATGCCGGGCTGTTCGACGTCAGTCACATGGGCCAGCTGCTGATTCACGGGAAAGGCGCGGACAAAGCGCTGGAGAAGCTTCTGCCCGGCGATCTTCAGTCGCAGGGCGACATGAAGCTCAAATATTCGCTGCTGCTCGACGAGAATGGCGGGATCATCGATGATCTCATGGCGACGCGCCGCGGCGACGATTTCTATGTGGTCGTGAACGGGGCGACCAAGCATGGCGACATCCACCAGTTCGAAACCCGGCTGCCGCGCGAAGTAGTGATCGACTATATGAAGGAACAGGCGCTGCTTGCCCTGCAGGGACCGCGCGCGGCCGAAGCTCTGGAAACGATCATTCCGGGCGTCAGCGAGCTGAGCTTCATGGAGGGCCGCTCGTTTGACTGGAATGACCAGAATTTGTGGATCAGCCGTTCCGGCTACACCGGCGAAGACGGGTTCGAGATTTCGGTTCCCGCAACCTATGCCGAAGAACTGGCAGATGCGCTGACCGCGAACGAGCTGGTGAAGCCGATCGGGCTCGGGGCCCGCGATTCGCTCCGGCTGGAGGCCGGGCTACCCCTCTATGGTCACGACCTCAATCACGGCACCACGCCGGTGATGGCGGGGCTGAACTTCGCCATCAACAAGCGCCGCCGGGCCGATGGCGGATTTGCCGGAGCCATGCGCATCCTCGCCGAGATCGAAAATGGTCCGGCGCAGAAGCGTGTCGGATTCGACGTCGAAGGCCGCCAGCCGGTCCGCGAAGGTGCGCTGATCCTCGACGACGAAGGCAATGAGCTCGGCAAGATCACCAGCGGAGGCTTTTCGCCGACGCTGCAGCGCCCGATCGCCATGGGCTATGTCGCGACGCCATTCGCCGAAGCCGGCATCAAATTGAAGCTCGAGCAGCGCGGCAAGCTGTTCGACGCAACGGTCGCCGCAATGCCGTTCGTACCCCACCGCTATCACCGCAAGGGAGCCGCCTGATGACGACATATTTCACCAAGGACCACGAATGGGTCCGGGTCGAAGGCAATCAAGCAACCGTTGGTATTTCCAGCCATGCGCAGGAGCAGCTTGGCGACATCGTCTTCGCCGAGGCCCCCGACGCCGGCCGCTCGCTCCGCAAGGGCGAGGAAGCCGCGGTGGTCGAATCCGTAAAGGCCGCGTCGGACGTTTATTCGCCGATCAGCGGAACGGTAATCGAGGGTAATCCGGCGCTCGCCGATGACCCGGCGATCATCAACAATGATCCTGAAGGCGCGGGCTGGTTCTTCAAGCTCGAGGTCACCGACCCGTCCGAGTTTGAAGGGTTGATGGACGAAGCTGCGTATCGCTCTTTCGTGGACTCGCTTTGAGCCACGGCGTCGCCTCGACCAGCAAATGGGATGCTGCCGACTATGCAAAGGTTGGCGCGTTCGTCGCCGAGCTTGGCGGAGCGGCACTCGACCTGCTCGACCCGAAGCCAAATGAGCGGATCCTCGATGTGGGTTGCGGCGAAGGGACGCTGACGAAGAAGATCGTTGAGCGCGGCGCGACCGTGCTTGGCATCGACAATTCACCCGAGATGATCGCGGCAGCGCGGGCGGCGGGCATCGACGCATTGCTGCTTCCCGCCGAAAACATGACCTTCAGTAGCGAGTTCGACGCGGCTTTCTCCAATGCGACCCTGCACTGGGTACTCGAAAAGGAGCAGGCGGCGCGGGCGATCTTCCGCGCGCTGAAGGCTGGCGGCCGCTTTGCTGGAGAGATGGGCGGCGAGGGTAACCTCAAGAAGTTGCGCGAGGCGCTCGACGAGGAATTGATCATCCGCGGCTACGTCCCCCCGGTCGAGGCGAGCAACTGGTATGCCTCGCCGCACGAGTTCGCCGCCGTCTACGAAGCCGCCGGCTTCCGCGAAATCGACGCTCGGCTGATCGAACGCCCGACCCCGATCGAGCACGGCGTTGCTGCCTGGGTTACGACCTTCCGCAAGGGCTGGCTCGACCGTGCCCGAGTTCCCGAGGACGAGGGCGCCGAGATCGGCGCTGCCGTCGCCGACCGCGTCGGATCCAACGTTGCCGATTATGTCCGCCTTCGCTTCATCATGAGGAAGCCCGCCTGATGCGTTATCTGCCGCTGAGCAACGCCGACCGCAGTGAGATGCTGCGCGTGATCGGTGCCGGCTCGATCGACGAACTGTTCAAGGACGTGCCCGAGGAAGCGCGGCTTCAGGGCCCGATCCACGGCCTGCCGATGCACGCCTCCGAGCTGGCGGTGGAGCGGCACATGTCCGCCCTCTCGCGCAAGAACATGGCGGCGGGCGACGTGCCATTCTTCCTCGGCTGCGGCGCCTACAGGCATCACATTCCGGCGAGCGTTGATCACATCATCCAGCGCGGCGAGTTCCTGACGAGCTACACGCCCTACCAGCCCGAAATCGCGCAGGGCACGCTGCAGATGATGTTCGAATTCCAGACGCAGGTTGCGCGGCTGCTCGGGTGCGAAGTCGCGAACGCGTCGATGTACGATGGCTCGACCGCGATGTGGGAGGCCATCTCGATGGCGCACCGCATCACACGCAGGAACAAGACGGTGATCAGTTCCGGCGTTCATCCGCATTACGTCAGCGTCGCGACGACGATGGCGAAGTTCACCGAGGACAGGCTGGCGACGGCGGTTCCGGAGCTGACTGCTGAGCCCGATACCGAGCGGCTGATCGGGAAGATCGACGGCGAGACGAGCGCGGTCGTCGTGCAATATCCCGACATTCTCGGGCGGATCACCGACCTGACGCCGATCGCCGAGGCTGCGCACGCCGAGGGCGCCTTACTGATTGCGGTCGTGGCCGAGCCGGTTGCGCTTGGCGCGATTCGGTCGCCGGGCGAGATGGGCGCCGACATCGTAGTCGGCGAAGGCCAGTCGATCGGCGTCGGACTGCAGTTTGGCGGCCCATATGTCGGCCTCTTCGCCTGCCGCGAGAAGCATGTCCGCCAGATGCCTGGGCGCCTCGCTGGCGAGACCGTCGATGCGGAAGGCAAGCGCGGCTTCGTCCTGACCTTGTCGACCCGCGAGCAGCATATCCGCCGCGAGAAGGCGACATCGAACATCTGCACCAGTTCGGTGCTGTGCGCGCTGGCCTTCACGGCGCATCTGACGTTGCTTGGCGAGAAGGGACTGAGGCAGCTGGCTTCCCTGAATCACGCGCGCGCGTGCGAAGTAGCTGAGCGGCTCGCTTCGATCCCGGGCGTCGAATTGGTCAACGACGGCTTCTTCAACGAGTTCACGCTGAAGCTCCCGGTCGAGGCAAGGCCGGCGGTCCACACGATGGTCGGGAAGGGCGTGCTCGGAGGTGTGTCGCTCGGGCGCCTGTATCCTGGTGAGGCTACTCTTCAGAACGGCCTGATCATCGCCGTCACTGAAACCGTCACCGACGAGGATATCGACGCGCTGGAAGCCGCGCTGAAGGAGGTGGTCCAATGACCGTCAATCCTTCGGGCTGGCGGCCGTCGGCCCCGGCGAACGAGCAGGGTGAAGCCCAGACCATGACGGGCAATCGCGCGCTGATGCTTGAAGAGCCGCTGATTTTCGAGATCGACGGCGGGGAATCGACGGGCGTCGATTTTGCCGAGGTATCGCAGCATGCGGGTCGCCTGGGCGGCCTTGAGCGCTCCCGGCCGATCGGCCTGCCTGGGCTCAGCGAGCCGGAAATGGTTCGCCACTACACACGCCTGTCGCGTCAGAACTACGCGATCGACCTTGGCCTGTTTCCGCTCGGTTCGTGCACGATGAAGCACAATCCACGGCTGAACGAGAAAGTCGCGCGGATGCCGGGCTTTGCCGATGTCCACCCGCTGCAGCCGCAGGAAACGGTCCAGGGCGCGCTCGAGGTCATCAACCAGCTGGCGTTCTGGCTGATCGACCTTACCGGCATGCACGGTGTCGCAATGAGCCCCAAGGCGGGCGCTCACGGCGAGCTGTGCGGCCTGCTCTGCATCCGCGCGGCGCTTGAAGCGCGCGGCGACAAGCGGGCGGTGGTGCTGGTCCCGGAGAGCGCGCACGGCACGAACCCTGCCACGGCGGCCTTCGCCGGCTATCGCGTGGAGAATATCCCCGCCAATCCCGCGGGTCGGGTCGATCTCGAGGCGCTTAAGACACGCCTCGGATCGGATGTCGCGGCGGTGATGATCACCAACCCCAACACTTGCGGCCTGTTCGAGCCGGACATGAAGGCGATCAGCGATGCGGTGCATGCCGCTGGCGCGTTCGTTTACTGCGACGGCGCCAATTTCAACGCGATCGTCGGCAAGGTCCGCCCCGGCGACCTCGGCATCGATGCGATGCACATCAATCTGCACAAGACCTTTTCGACCCCGCACGGCGGTGGCGGGCCGGGGTCGGGCCCCGTTGTGCTGTCGCAAGCGCTCGCGCCCTACGGTCCGATCCCGTTCGCCGCGAAATATCCGGACGGTAGCTTCAAAATTGTCGAGGAAGAGACGGCGGGCGAGGAGCATCCCGGCGCGTTCGGCCGAATGGTCGCCTTCCACGGCCAGATGGGCATGTTCACGCGTGCCCTGACCTACATCCTCAGCCACGGCGCGGACGGCCTGAAGCAGGTCGCGGAAGATTCGGTGCTTAACGCCAATTATATCCTACGCAGCCTGGAGGACGTGCTCGATGCGCCGTTCGGAAAGAGCGGGCCGTGCATGCACGAGGCGATCTTCTCCGACAAAGGCTTCGCTGGCGACGTCAACACGCTGGATCTCGCCAAGGCGCTGATCGACGAGGGTTTCCACCCGATGACCATGTATTTCCCGCTGGTGGTGCATGGGGCGATGCTGATCGAGCCCACCGAGACAGAGTCGAAGGCGAGCCTCGACCAGTTCATCGCCGCGGTTCGCTCGATCGCCGAGCGGGCAAAGGCCGGGGATCAGAACCTCAAGGCTGCGCCGTTCTTCGCGCCGCGTCGGCGGCTCGACGAAACGCTTGCAGCGCGCAAGCCGGTGCTTACTTATCGCGACCCGGAGGTGGCCGAAGCCGCCGAGTAGGGGAGGGTAAGCATGCAGCAACAGCCGGGTAATTGGCTCACCACTTTAATTCCGTTCGTCATCATCGCGGTTGTGCTCGCGCTTCGCATGAAATCGATGAGCAAGGAGCGTCCGCTCAAGATCGACACCTTGTGGGTGGTTCCGGTCATCTATCTCGCGCTCGTCGGTTTCATGCTGTTTAGCCTCCCGCCGCCGCCCTTGGGATGGGGTCTCATGGGTGCTGGCCTGGCAATCGGAGCGGCGATCGGTTGGCACCGGGGCAAGCTCATTAACATCCATCGCGATGCGCAGACGGGTGAACTTCGCCAGAAGGCGTCACCGATAGCGATGCTGTTGATCGTCGGCCTGGTCGTGCTGAAGATGGGCGCCCGCTCGATCTTCGGAGACTCAGCGGTCGCTCATCCGACAAGCGGGGCGATGCTCCTGACCGATGCTTTCCTTGGCTTTGCGCTTGGGTTGCTCTCCGCGACGCGGCTGGAGCTCTATCTTCGGGCGCAGCGGATGATCGCGGCCACATGAGCGACGAGCGGCGCTTCTACGAGGTGCCGACCGCCGGCGTCAGGCGCTCCGCTCCGGCCGCGCTCCGCAATCGAGAGCCCATTGCTGAAGTCCTCGCTAAATGGCTGCCCGAGCAAGGAACCGTACTCGAAATCGCGAGCGGTACGGGTGAACATGCCGTCTATTTCGCCGGGTGCTTCCCACAGCTCGACTGGCAGCCAAGTGACCTTCATCCGGACGCTTTGAGCTCGATCGCCGGCTGGCGGGCAGAGACCAGCCTCCCGAACTTGCGAGAGCCGCTGGCGCTCGATGCCGGGTCAGACAGCTGGCCGATCGACCGCGCCGATGCCGTCCTCAGCATCAACATGGTGCACATCAGCCCCTGGGCGTCGGCATTGGGACTGATCGCGGGCGCAGCTCGGCTTCTTTCAGCCGGCGACCCGCTGATCCTCTACGGGCCGTGGCTCAAGGACGACATAGTCACGGTGGACAGCAACATCGCCTTCGATGCCGATCTCAAGCGGCGCGATCCCGAATGGGGGCTTCGGCGCGTTGAGGATTTTGCCGAAGCGGCGAAAGTCTCATTCGATCTTATCGAAACCCGCCAGATGCCAGCGAACAATCTGATGCTGCTTCTGCGACGAAATTCCGATTAGCGTTAAACGAAGTTTTACCGACGCGGGTTTAGGCTCGCTCGATGGACCAGAGTAATGTCTCGCAGAACCGCCGTTCGCGTCGCTCGCCCGTGCTTCTTGCCGCGAGCGTCGAGGTTGCTGGTGCGCCCCAAGCGGTCAAGCTGCGCAATTTGTCGGAAGACGGTGCGCTGATCGAAGGAGAGCGTCTGCCGCTGGAAGGCACGACGACCTTCTTCCAGCGGAATGATCTGCGGCTGAAGGGTCGCGTCGTATGGGTCCATGGGCGCTTTGCTGGAATCGCTTTCGCGCGAAAGTTGAAGCCCGAGGAAGTGCTGCGCTACGTCCCGCAGCCGCGCCAGAAAATCAATTCCGACTTCCGCCGTCCCGGCCTCGCCTGCCGACCGCTGACCGACCAGGAGCTGCAGATGGTCGAGAAGTGGATGGTTTCTTCGCCGGTCGGGAAGCTCGGCGACTAATCAGCCCGCGGCGCGCAGCGGATCGTGCTGCGCCTGAATCCAATGCACCAGCATCGGAAGCGGAAGCACGCGGTTCAGCGTGATTCCGTAGGTGTCGCCATTCTTCCACCGGACAATCGCGCGGCAGGCTTCCAGGCCGACAATGCTGACGATAACCTCTGGCCCGAGGGGCAAATCAGAGCCGCAGTGGACCTTCATCCCACCCTGCGAGATGTTTTCGATGCGGGCGCGATACACGTCCTTTTCGACGCGGATGGAAGCCGTGGCATCGATCTCGATGCGCGGCATTCGCGGCTTCGGACCGTCTTCGGCTGACAGGAGCGCGATAACGTCGATCGGCTTGTCGAAGGTAACGCCGAGGCAATCCTCCTTCACCCACTGTGCGATTCCCTCAACCGGTTCACCCTGTTTGAGCTCGACGCTGAGGCGCGTTCCCGAATCGATGCTGCAATAGGGCCGGATCATCATTCCGCCGGCCGACACGTTCCTGATCAGGCACAGCTCACGCCGATCGCCGATCGCCAGCGTACCGACGCGGAACAGGCTGAGATAACGATCTGCCGAGCGCCGATCGGGCGCAGCGGGAGGGGCTTCGCTGAGCGAATAAAGCGTGGTCTCGACCGGTTGTTGGTCCAAGTGATGCTCCGATCGGCAAAGTGCCGAATGCAACTTCCCGCAGGCGACTTACCGGCGGGCCCCACGCTTTTGGGAGTATCAGCCGACCCTTACCAACTTCTTGCCAAGCGTCGCTCCGCTGCGGGCGAACGTCTTTGCCCTGCGGCTGAACTGCAGCTAGAATTGTCGGCGGAGAGGCTCCTGAAGGAGACCAAGTCTTGTCACGACGACTGACGATTTTCGCGCTGGCCGCTCTCGCGACCAGCGCTTCTCTGTCTGCCCAGACGCGCACCACCAAGCTCGAAGCCGTTTCCGGCATCCCCAACGTGGACCAGAGCACCCAGACCGAAGACATCAGATTCAAATCGGATCAGTCTGATCGGATGACCGTGCCGGTGACGCTCGGCGGCAAGGGCCCTTACCGCTTCCTCGTCGATACCGGCGCCGACCGAACCGCAATTTCGCGCGAATTGGCGAACGGGTTGAAGCTTGCGGCCGGTGATGAGGCGTCGCTCCACAGCATTTCCGGGGTTTCGACCATCGACACGGTGACCGTCCCGACGTTGCAGCTGACCCGTAAGGAGATTCGCAACATCAATGCCCCCCTTCTCGCCAGCCAGAACATGGGTGCGGACGGGATCCTCGGGACGGATTCGCTTCGCTTCCAGCGGGTGATGTTCGATTTTCAGGCGCAAACCCTATCCGTCGTTCCGTCGGCAGCGCCGGATTTTAAGGCCGAGCCGGGCACGATTGTCGTCGAGGGCGTCCGCAAGAACGGACGCCTGGTGGTCACCGAAGCGACGGCCAACGGCCGTTCGCTCACCGTGGTGGTGGACACCGGATCGCAGGTGAGCGTCGGCAACGCCGCGCTCCGCAAGGCCCTGCTGGGAGCCAAGGTGCTCGGCCCCTCGGAGCAGGTCGTCCTGGAATCGGTGACGGGCGACAAGATCAACGGCGATTACATGACCGTGAAAGAGCTGCAGATTGGTGGAGTCACGCTGAAGGACCTCGCGATCGTGTTCGCCAACGCGCATACCTTCAAACAGCTCGGCTTCGAAAAGCAGCCGGCGCTGTTGCTCGGAATGAACGCGATGCGCGCCTTCAAGAAGGTGTCGATCGATTTTGCGAGCCGGAAGCTCCGCGTCGTGCTCCCGGAGCATAGCTCGATCGAGGCCGTGCGCCTGGCCTCGGCCAGGCTCTAGGCGGTTTCCAGTTCCTGCTGGAGCAATTCGGGCAGGGGCCGTTCCATATAACCCGGACGATCGACCTCCTGCAGCGCGAGCAAGGTTGGCGCTATTCGTGTCGTGGACACCGGCTCGGACGATGCGGCTCCCTGCAAATCCGCTCGCGGGTCGTATGCGAGAAGCATGCCCTCCGGCACGTGATAGGCGGCTGAGCCCACCTCATCGTCGATCGTGACGTTCTCCAGGCCCGCATCTGCGAGTGTGACGGCCCGATTGCCGATTGTCAGGGTGAGTTCGTCTCCGCTCAGATTGGCGTGTCCGAGCATGAACTCCACGCCGCGCGCATCGAGCCTGCGGCTTTGGACGCCCGTTCTGCCGATCTTCACGCCGCCAATCGAGTGCGTGAAGGCGTCGGCGGATTGCTCGTCGTCGAACGCCAAGGTGTAGGTCGGCTCCATTGTGCGTCGCCGCTCGAAACTACCGCTGACCCCAAGCTCGGCGAGGAACTTCGACAGGTCGCGAAGTAGGACCTGTGTCCGGACGTGGCGGTCGTCCTCGTCGACCGCAGCCTGGCCCATGCTCCCGGTGACGAGGATGACATAATTCGGGTTGCGGTCGGCAAAGGTCATCAGCTCGCCGAGCATCTGATCCGCCTCGTCCATCACATAGTCGAGCTCGCCGGCGAAACGCCGGACCCAGTCGGCCTTCCATTCGGTAACCCGATAATCTCCCCTGAAAGTCGCGGGCCAATAGCGGTGCATCGAGGACGCAACATGATTGGTGAAGAAGAAGGCCGCTCCGGGCTTCTTCGATTGGATCTGCGCGAGGAACAAGTCGAAGCCGAGCAAGGACTGGATCGTGCGGCGGCGGCCCGCACGTTCGCGCCAGATCCTCTCCGATGCGACCTGCTTGGCGACCTTCGCGAGGGTCGCTGGGCGAATGCCCGCCGGAAGCGCTTTCACGAGGAACTGAAGCGCCTTGCCAACCGGCAGTTCCGAGGACGCGTTGACCCCCGATCGGTCAACCATATGCAGGTTGAAGGCCTGGAAAGCCGAAAGCTCGGCGGGTTTGGCTTCACTTCCCGCAGCGAAGGTGTCGGGCACGTAGAAATCGTACGCCTCGAGGTTCGAGGGCGGCGGGTACGAATGAAGCGATCCGAACAGCCCGATGCGCCTGCCGGCCTTGGCTAACAGGCTCCAGACAGGCGGAAAGCGCGCGTCCGTCTGCGCAACGTCCTGGCCGAGGGCGACGATGTGATGGTCGCTCGAAGGCACTCCGCGATGCAGTGTCGGCCAGGTGATCCACGGGGACAAATGTCCCTGGTCGGGCGTGACCGTATCCCAGCGCCGACCTCTCTTCAGAATCTTCGCGAAAGCAGAGGCGGGATGACCGTCGGCATAGTGACGCACCACCCGAAGCGGGACTTCATTGAGCTCGAAAAGGACGAAAGAGCGTCTATCGGTCACGACCCAATCAGTTACGCACAAGGCAGTTCTTGTGTCGAGAATCCTCTCTGTTACGACACCTCGATCCCGAGCGAGCGCGAACGTCGATGATCCCTTATGTCCTGATGATCGGCGTGCCTTCAATGCTGGCGCTGCGCGGCATCCGAAGGTCGTCCGTCTGGCTGTTTCTCGTGGCGCTGCTCTATTGGCTGATGATTGGGTTCCGGTTCCACATCGGCATGGACTGGAACAATTACCTGCGCATCTACGAGCGGACGCAGCATCTTTCGACAAACGATGTCTTCTTCGGCCGTGAGCCAGGCTTCACTGCGCTGAACTGGCTCGCGGGCTCGCTTGGCGGCCTTATCTTCGTCAATGCTGTTGGAGCCCTCGTCTTTTGTTGGGGGTTCTTCAGTGTCGCCAGACGATGCCGCGAACCCTTCATTGCCATAGTGGTCGCAACGCCATTGTTGGTGGTGGGCTTCGCCATGAGCGGAGCGCGGCAGTCCATCGCTCTTGGCATCATCTTCTACCTGTTCGCGACGTGGGAAAATCGGCGTGTGTTGAGCCGGGTAGCGCTCGTCCTTTTCGCCAGCCTGTTTCACTTCAGCGCGATCTTCATCCTCGTTTTCGTCGCGATTTCGGCGAACGCGTCGATCATTGTGAGGACCGCGGGCGTGCTGCTCATGGTTCCGGCGATCCTGCTCATCGTGAAGTTCGCGCCGAGTTCCATGGATACCTACGCCGACACCTATGCCGGCTCGCAGCGGCTTTCGGCGCCTGGCGCGATCGTGCAGGTCGGAGTCATCGCGCTTCCGGCGTTCTTCTATCTGTTGATTCGACGGCGCTGGAGTGAGGTGAACGGCGAGAGCCCGCTTTACCGCGACCTCGCTTTGGCATCGATCGTCGCAATCCCGGTGATCGCCGTTTCATCGGTCGGAGCGTATCGGTTCGCGCTCTATTTCTGGCCCGTGGCAATGTACGTGTGCGCGGGCATTCCGGCCCTGATCGAGAATGCGTTCGCCCGAGCGTTCTATCGCCTGATTATCGTTCTTGCGTCGTTAGCGTTGCTGATCGGATGGCTGACTTTCGCCAACAATAAGGGGGCCTGGCTCCCCTACCAGAACTGGCTCCTGCAGCCGGCCGACGCCGAGCTGTTCCGCCGGGCCTATTCCAACTGAGGCGCTAGCGGCGGTAGAGGGGCGGGGCTATGCTCCCACCTATGGACGCCCGCACTCGCAAGCACTCGCAAGTCGAGCATGACGATGCCTCCGACGAGGCGCGTGTGCTGGCGGAAACGATTACCGCCAAGCGGGATCGTCTGCTTGCGGCCCTGACGCTGATTGCCGGGGTAGGGTTGGTCGTAGCGCTGCCGTTTGCGCTTCGCTCAGGCGCCGAATTCTTCATGCCGGTCACGGCGGCGCTGGTCGTTGCCATTGCGCTGGTGCCCTTGCTTGAATGGTTTGAGCGTCGCGGCATTCCCTCGAAGCTCTCGGCGGGTCTGTGCGTGATTATCTTCCTCGCGATCGCCCTGTTCGCAATCGGGTCGATCGTTGTCCCCGCCACCGACTGGGTGGCACAGGTACCAACCAAGATCACGAAGGTCCGAGCGGCGCTCGAGCCTGTGCTCGACCTCTACAAGAATCTCGACAAGTTCATCGACCGGACGACGGCCCAGATCGCAGTCACGCCGGACAAGACGCGGGCGGTCCGGATCGAAGAGCCGAACTCGATGCTGGGCCTGCTGACAAGCTCGGCGCCGCACCTTCTTATCCAGCTCTTCTTCTCGCTGCTGGTCATCTTCTTCTTCCTCGCTGGCTGGACAGCCATGCGGAAGAAGACAATCGTCAGCCGCGGCAGCTTCGAGGGAGCGCTGACCACCGCTCGGGTGATCCAGCAGGTCGTAGACGCGACCTCGACCTATCTCGGTACGATTACGCTTATCAACGTCGGCCTTGGAGCGATCACGGCTTTCATCCTGTGGCGTCTCCAGATGCCGTCGCCGGTGATGTGGGGCGGCATCGTCGCAGTGCTGAACTACATCCCCTACCTCGGGCCGATCGCCTCGGCTTTATTCCTGTTCCTCGGCGGATTGATGACCTATCCCGACATGTGGGGCGCGATGCTGCCGCCGGCGGCATTCATCAGTCTTCACCTAATCGAAGCGAATTTCTTCACGCCGATGGTTGTCGGCAAGCGGCTGACGATTAGCCCGCTGGCGATCCTCGTTTCGCTGTCCTTTTGGTCGTGGATCTGGGGCACGACGGGGGCGCTTCTTGCGGTTCCACTGCTGATTATCCTGAAGACCGTTTTCTCGGCTGCCGGAACGCCGGACATCGCCGGGTTCCTATTCGAGCACGGTACTTTGACCCACATTGGCGAGCCAGACGAAGAGGAAGTCGAGGAAAGGCAGGAAATGAAGCCTGCCATGGTTGACACCAAAAAGCCTGCAACCTAGGTGCCCGCCCACGCCAAAAACGCGGGTGTAGCTCAGTTGGTTAGAGCGCCGGCCTGTCACGCCGGAGGTCGCGGGTTCGAGCCCCGTCACTCGCGCCATTCTTAACGTTGTCGAGAGCCGAAGTTGGCCTCGTCGCAAGTACGGCTGGCGAACTGTTTAGCGCTGGGTTGCAGCCGTCCCTGTGGGTTCGGGAGTGCTCGACGCCCGACCGAGCGGCTTCTCGTCCGCGGCCACCGTCTGATCTGACAACGTCCATTTCAGATTGTCGGACGATTCGAACTTTTTGACATAGTCGACGTGCGGCGCTTCGGACGAAGCCTTGCGCGCTGCTTCGATGTTGAAGCGCACGGCAATGCGTCCTGGTCCGCCGTCCTTCAACTGAGCGCCCGGGATGTTGGCAAGGCCCTTGAGCGCCTCTTCGCTCGGCTGGTTGGCGGTCGCAGCCTCGGCAGCGAGCGCAGCATTGCGCAGCGCGACGGCATTGGCCTCATGGCCCGAATAATGCTGCTCGAACGCGGTCGGACGGCCCCACCCGCCAGCCCAGCGGTAGAAGATGTGAGCGCCGACGATGGCGTTCTTCGACAGTGTCTGCGCCCACACCGGCACGACGTAATTGGCGTGATAGTGAGTGGCGTAGCCGACCGGCGCGTAGACTGATCCGTTCAGCGCCTGCTCGGCGATCGCATAGGCGCGGCGCCAACCCGCGGCATCGGGACCGCGGTAGAGTGAGCCATCGCAAGTGAAGGTGAACTGGCAGCCCGTCGCGCGCGTCGATCCTTCGTAGACCACGCCGCAAACGCTTGCCGGAAAGGCCGGGTGGCGGACGCGGTTTAGCACGACCTGGGCGACGGCACGCTCGCCGTCGTCGTCCTGGCTGCCCGCTTCGTAATAGACCGCGCTCGCCAGGCACTGCAGCGCTTGTGCGCGAGCGCCCTTATCCCCCTTGAACACGAAAGGGGAGGCGACCGGGTTTGGGCCGTCGGCGACCGGGATTTCCTGATTGATCTGGAGCGCCTGATCCGGGGCGACATCGCGCACCAGCATCGGCGGGGGTGCCGGAGGTGCAACCTCGGCGGTTTTGGCGGCCGTGGGAAGCTCAGGCGTAGAGTGCGCGGCACCGCCAAGCGCTGCTGCCGCGGCAATGGCAAGCAAGCCGAATCCGACCGTTTCGCGCGGATATTCGCGCCACAGTTTGGTGAGGCCGTCGAGCGGTCGCGAAAAGGTCAAAGCCAGCGCCATTGCTTACTGATATAGTCGAATAATACAGTTTTTTCAAGTTTTCAGCGGTTATTGGGCCTTCCACCGTCCCGTTTCCATCCACCTGATGAGTGGCCTCAACGGCGCGATCCAGGCCAGCCCCATGAACAAATAGAACGGCGCCTGAGCAAGGACAGGCCATCCTCCGACGATCGGTGCCAGGCTCACGACGAGCCCCGCCCAAACGAGGATGAGCGCCAGGATCAGCACGATTCCGCCGAGCTTGCGCGATGACGGTTCAGCCCGGTTCGCCATTATTGCCTAGCCGCCGAGTCCCAGCAGGCCGCCGCGACGCGAGCGGCCGGGCTGGACGCGGTCCTTGCCGTAGAAGTCGTCGAAATAGACGATCGACGTCCCGCTCGGCACCGCGGTCAGGTAGGTGAGGTAGACGGGCACCGGCGTAGGCAAATTGACTTTCTGCTCGGGGCGCGCGCCCTTGGGGCTTGGCGGACGGCCGTTGAACAGCCAACGGGCGAAGCGAGGCGCGTCTTCCAGGCGAACGCAGCCGTTGCTCTGCAGCCGCGCGGCCTCGTCGATCTTCTCTTTCTCCGGGGTGTCGTGAAGCCAGATTCCCTGCTCGTTGGGGAACATGAACTTCATCTTGCCCATCGAGTTGGCTGGTCCAGGCTTCTGCCGCAGCCGGGCCTTGATCTGGCCAGCCTGAACCATGCGCCAGTTGATCGACATCGGGTCGATCACGCGCGGATGGTCGGACCAGTCCGACAGCAGCTCGTAGCCGCGGTTCTTGAAGTAAGCTCGGCCCTCCTTGAGGATCGTCGGGGCAAGCTTCTTCGCGGTGATGTCCGCCGGCGAATTCCAGTACGGGTTGAGCGCGATGTAGCGGATGAAGGCGTTCATCATCGGCGTCTGCGCGATCGGGTCGGGGCGGCCGGCGACGACCCGCATCGAATCCACGACCTGGCCGTTTTCGTACATGTAGAGCCGCGCCGCGGGCGCATTGACGATGACGTAGCGACCGCTGCCCGCCGGAAGGACGCGAGCGCGCTCCCGGTTCACCGCCAGCAGGTGCCGCTGCTGGTCGTTCATGTAGACGCCGCTGGCGAGCGCCAGTCGGAGGTTCGCGTAAATCGGGTTCATCCAGCCCATCTTCTGGACATAGTCCGACAGGGACGGGGCGTTCGCCGCCTGGCTTAGGATCGTCGCTGCGGAAGGCGGCGTCGGCCGAAGCTCGGAATCGACGTAGATGATGCCCATTCCGGGATCGTGCTTCAGGTCGCGAACATATTGGACGAAGGCGGTGCTGAGCATCGCTTCGGCCTGCTGAACCGCTGCCGGATTGCCGCTCTGGGCAGCCTGGACGGCGCGGGCGAGCCGCTGCGCCTGGTAGCGGCGCGGATCGAGATTGTCGGCCGAAGAGGTAGCGAGAAGCTGGACGAGCTGCTGCGCGGCTGCGCCAGAGCGTGGGGCGAACCATAGGGGCGCTCCGCCGCGCGAACGATAGAAGGACGCGACGGCACCGCTCTGATCGGCGGCAACGCCGGCGGCGTTCGACGCGCTTGTCGTGGGAGCGAAGCCCAATGCACCAGCTCCAAGAGCTGCCGCTACGGCTGCGGTTAATGAAATTCGCTTGATCCCCACAATTGCTCCCTGTCTGCTCGCTTTGATCAGCGTCACAACGCTGAATGTTCCAGTTTGGCGTCATGGCGCCAAGTTTGATTCAATAAATCGCTTGAAAGCATAGACTTAGTGTCGGCTACCTGAACCATTCAAGACCGTCCGGGCTGGCGAACCCATCGAGTGGAATGTCCCAGTCGTCCGCCGGGATGATGTCGCCGAGGCGCTGGATCGGCCAGCCGAGGCCAACGAGACGGGCGCCGATCTTTTTCAGATGAATGAGGGCACGGTCGTAATGGCCCTTGCCGCGGCCGAGCCGTGTTCCGCTGCCGTCGATTGCGATCAGCGGCACGAGGACGAGGTCCGGCTCGACCACTGGATGGCGTTTGGCAGGCTGCATGATCCCGAAGGGTCCTGGCTCCAGCGGGTCACCCGCGAGGAAGCGGAATGGCTTTCCCGGGTGAGGGAAGCAGGGGTAAGCGACGATCGCACCGACGGCGCGGGCTTCCTCGGTCGCAGGTTGGGGACTGATTTCGCTTCCGAGCGGGCAATAGCCGCCTACGACCGATACTCCGGCGAACAGGCTGGTCAGATGTTCGGCCAGCCGCCGCTCGAGCATGGCCTTGTCCGCATCGGACAGGGTCGCGACGAACGCCTTGCGCGCGTCGAGTGCCGCCCGGCGGAGCGCCTCTTTGGACAGCGGCTCCATCTCAGGAAATGCGCCGGCCGAATCGGGCGGGAAGGGAGGTGACGGGACCACCATGGCCGTTTGCCCTAAAATCCTCTGACGCCACAAACGTCAGGTGGGCGCCGTGTGATCCGGACCAAGGTCCAGGCAGGGACAGCTCCCATTTGGATTCTATCGCCTCAGGGATTTTCCGAAGGCTCGCACCGGGTAGTGCCCGTCGATCTCTATTTAGGGATTCGACGCTGAATTCTCAAGCATCGAGGCGAGCGATTCGAGGCGGCTGGCGAGAGCTTCGGCTTTGCTCACCAGCGCCGGATCGGGCTCGGCAGGCGGAGGAGGCGGGGGCGGCGCGGCATCGGGCTTGTCATCGATCAGCTGGTCGGCAAGCAGCAGCGAGGCGAACAGGAACTGCCGGGCTTCGGACAAGGTGCCCAAGCCGGCCAGTGCCTCGCGGCTTTTGCCGTCGACGAGGCGGGCTGCGGCACGAAGATTTTCCTCTTCGCCTTCCCGGCACGCGACCTGGTAGGTGCGCCCGGCGATCGACAGGTCGATAAGCGCGGCCATCAGGCTGCGGCCTCACGGATCAGCTCGTCGAGTTCTTCGACCACTTCCCGAACCTTGGCGCGAAATTCTTCGTCGCGGCCTGAAGTTTCGGGCTGGCGCTCGGCCAGCGCACGCTCGACCCGCTGAAGGGCCCGCTCGGCGCGATCGAGGGCGGAGATGAGCGACGTATCGTCCATGGAATTCCAGCTACGCAACTTCCCGATTCCGGGCAAGCATTGACGCTTCACAACTCACCTTCCAAAGGGCGCGTGTCAGCGGCCCTGAAGTCCGGGGCCGAGCAAGCCGCCCTCGGAGCCTCATGCAGCCGACCTCACGCCGTCTCGCAAATGCCATTCGCGGCCTCGCCATGGATGCGGTCGAAGCCGCCAACAGCGGTCACCCCGGAATGCCAATGGGCATGGCCGATGCCGCCACCGCCTTATTCACACGCTATCTGAAGTTCGATCCGACCGAGCCGCATTGGCCCGACCGCGATCGCTTCATCCTGTCGGCGGGTCACGGCTCGATGCTGCTCTACGCCTTGCTGTACCTCACCGGATACGAGCGGCCGACCATCGACGACATCAAGCGCTTCCGCCAGCTCGGCAGTCCGACCGCTGGGCACCCCGAGAATTTCGAGATGCCGGGGATCGAGGTCACGACCGGGCCGCTGGGGCAGGGCGTGGCGATGTCAGTCGGCATGGCGATCGCCGAGCGACACCTGAACGCGACCTATGGCGACGATCTCGTCGATCACCACACTTACGTCATCGCCGGTGACGGCTGCCTGATGGAGGGGGTCAATCACGAGGCGGTTGGCCTTGCCGGGCATCTGCAGCTCGGCCGTCTGATCATGCTGTGGGACGACAACAACATCACCATCGATGGGTCGGTCGAGCTGTCGCGCAACGAGGACATCGTCGCGCGCTTCGACGCGTCGAAGTGGCATACCGTTGAATGCGACGGGCTCGATGCCGACGACGTCAGCCGCGCGATCGAGGAAGCGCGTGCGGATCTGCGGCCGAGCCTCATCCGCTGCAAGACGATCATCGGCTTTGGTGCACCGCACAAGCAAGGCACTGCGGCAACCCACGGATCGGCTCTTGGCCCCGACGAAGTGGCGGCGGCGAAGAGGGAACTCGATATCTCGCCTGAACCGTTCTCGGTTCCAGAGGACGTGCTTACTGCCTGGCGGAGCTTCGGGAAGCGCGGCTCGATCGATCGCGCTCAGTGGCGGGAGAGGCTCGAGGCCAGCCCGCGCCAAGACGAGTTTCTCGCGCGTCTCAACGGCAAAGTCAGCGATGCCTGGCTGAAGCCCTATCTCGACAAATTGCTCGCCGACCTGAAGCCGGTAGCGACGCGAAAGGCGTCCGAAAGCGCGCTGGAGGCGATCAACGCAGCGATCCCCGCGACTATCGGCGGGTCAGCCGACCTCACTGGCTCGAACAACACCAAGACCAAGAATATCGAGCCGCTGACGCCGGAGAATTACGGCGGACGCTACATCTATTACGGCATTCGCGAGTTCGGCATGTCGGCGGCGATGAATGGAATGGCGCTGCATGGCGGCGTGATCCCCTACGGCGGCACGTTCCTTGTCTTCACCGATTACGCGCGGCCCGCGATCCGCCTCAGCGCGCTGCAGCGGGCACGGGTCATTTACGTGATGACCCACGATTCGATTGGGCTCGGCGAAGACGGACCGACGCACCAGCCGATCGAGCATCTGCAATCGCTCCGCGCAATGCCGCAGCTCGAAGTCTATCGTCCCTGCGACGCGGTCGAGACCGCCGAATGCTGGGCGCTGGCGCTTCAGAGCGACGAGCCGTCGATCCTTGCGCTCACCCGCCAGAACCTGACGCCGCTCCGCACCAAGGCCGCCAGCGAAAACCTCTGCGCCCGCGGCGCTTATCGCCTGAAGTCGGCCGGCAATGCCCGCAAGGTCATCTTCATGGCGACCGGCTCCGAGGTCGAAATCGCAATGAGCGCGGCCGAGCGCCTTGAACAGCAGGGCATCGGTGCCGACGTGGTCTCCATGCCCTGCACCGAGCGCTTCGATGCGCAGCCCCGCGAATATCGCGAGGATGTGCTCCCTGACGTCAGCAACCGCGAGATCCTGCGCGTCTCGGTCGAGGCGGGCACGACGTTCGGCTGGGAACGCTACACCGGGCTCCACGGCCTTCGCATTGGCATCGACCGCTTCGGCGTCTCCGCGCCGGCGCCAGACGCGTACAATTTCTTCGGCCTCACGCCCGACAAGGTCGCGCAGCGCGTGACCGACTTCATGAAACAGCGAGGAATCCAATGACGAAAGTTGCAATCAACGGCTTCGGCCGCATCGGCCGGCTGGTCGCCCGAGCGATTCTCGACCGCCCGGACTGCGGGCTCGAGCTGGTCAGCGTCAACGACCTCGCTGACGCCAAGGCCAACGCCTGGCTGTTCAAGCACGACAGCGTCCACGGCAAGTTTCCGGGCGAGGTGACAACCGACGGAAACGACATCGTCATCGACGGCAAGCGCATCCACGTCACTGCCGAGCGCGACCCGGCGAACCTTCCGCATGCCGCCAATGGCGTCGAGATCGCGCTGGAATGCACCGGCTTCTTCACCGACCGCGAGAGTGCGGAAAAGCACATCGCCGCCGGAGCGAAGAAGGTGCTCATCTCGGCTCCAGCCAAGGGCGTCGACCTGACCGTCGTTTACGGCGTCAACGACGACAAGCTGACCGCCGAGCACAAGATCGTTTCCAACGCGTCGTGCACGACGAACTGTCTCGCTCCGGTTGCCAAGGTCCTGAACGATGCGCTGGGTATCGAGCGCGGGCTGATGACCACGGTCCACGCCTACACCAACGACCAGAAAATCCTCGACCAGATCCACACCGATTTGCGCCGTGCCCGCGCGGCGGCGATGTCGATGATTCCGACGACGACAGGCGCCGCGCGCGCCGTCGGCGAAGTGCTTCCGGAGTTGAAGGGCAAGCTTGATGGCTCGGCGATCCGCGTTCCGGTGCCTGACGTCAGCCTCGTCGACCTGACGTTCACGCCGGGCCGCGACACGACCCGCGACGAAGTCAATCAGATCCTCAAGGCCGCGTCGGAAACAGAGCGCCTGAAGGGCATCCTCGACTACACCGACGAACCTCTGGTCTCGATCGACCTCATGCATACGTCGGCCAGCTCGACCATCGACAGCCTCGAAACCGCGGTGATCGACGGCAAGCTCGTCCGCGTCGTCAGCTGGTACGACAATGAATGGGGCTTCTCGAACCGCATGATCGATACGGCCGCGGCGATGGGGAAGCTTCGCTGAAGTGAGCCGCTTCAAGACCCTCGATGATTTGCCGGAGGATTTGACCGGGACGAAGGTGTTGGTTCGTGTCGACCTCAACGTTCCGATGGACGGAGCGAAGGTCACCGACGACACGCGGCTCCGCGCCATGCTGCCGACGGTGCTGGAATTGAGCGATCGCGGTGCGATCGTGTTGCTGCTCGCTCACTTCGGCCGTCCGAAGGGTGAAGTCCGGCCCGACATGTCGACCGCCCAGTTGGTGCTTCCGGTCCACCGGCTGACGGGACGGTCGGTGCGATTCATCGAAGATTGCCAGGGTCCGGAGGCGGAGCGCGCGATCGGGACCATGCTACCGGGCAACATCGGAATTCTCGAGAATACGCGCTTTCATAAAGGCGAAGAGAAGAACGATCCCGAGCTGGCTAAAGGCATGGCGGCGCTAGGCGATTATTACGTCGACGACAGTTTCTCGACTGCGCACCGAGCGCATGCCTCGACCGAGGGCATCGCTCATTACCTGCAAAGCTATGCCGGGCGGGCAATGGAGGCGGAACTCAAACATCTGGAGAAGGCGCTCGGCAATCCGGAGCGGCCGGTCGCCGCCGTAGTCGGAGGTGCGAAGGTCTCGACCAAGCTCGCCGTGCTCGGCCACCTCGTCAGCAAAGTTGATCACCTCATCATCGGCGGCGGCATGGCCAACACGTTCCTTGCCGCCCGCGGGGTGAATGTCGGCAAGAGCCTGTGCGAGCACGAACTGACCGGCGAGGCGAACGGCATTTTCGACGCCGCCGAGCAGGCTGGCTGCACGATCCACCTGCCGTATGACGTGGTCGTCGCAAAGGAGTTCGCGCCCAATCCGCCGAGCGTCCGCACTTGCAACGTGCATGAGGTCGCCAAGGACGAAATGATCCTCGACGTTGGCCCGGCCGCGGTCGAGGCACTGGCCGACGTGCTGAAGACCTGCCGCACGCTCGTCTGGAACGGTCCGCTCGGGGCGTTCGAAACGCCGCCGTTCGATGAGGCGACCGTTGCCCTGGCGAAAACGGCCGCCGCGCTGACCGACGACGGCTCGCTGGTGTCCGTGGCTGGCGGAGGCGACACTGTCGCTGCACTCAATCACGCTGGCGTCGCCGACGACTTCACCTTCGTCTCGACGGCTGGCGGAGCATTTCTCGAATGGATGGAAGGGCGGACGCTTCCGGGCGTGGCCGCACTGGAGCAACAGGGATGACAATGACTGACGCAGACATGACCGCGAAGATCGAGCAGGGCGACGGCTTCATCGCTGCGCTAGACCAATCGGGCGGCTCCACGCCAAAGGCGCTCGCCGGTTACGGCGTCGACGAAAGCGCCTGGTCGAGCGAAGAAGAGATGTACGGCCTAATCCACCAGATGCGTTCGCGGATCATCACCTCGCCTGCCTTTGCGAGCGGCAAGGTGATCGGTGCGATCCTGTTCGAACGGACGATGGACGGCCAGGTCGAAGGCAAGCCGACCCCGCAGGCTCTGATCGACCGCGGCATTGTGCCCTTCATCAAGATCGACAAGGGCCTCGAAGCGGAAGCCAACGGCGTCCAGATGATGAAGCCGATGCCGGAACTGAGCGGCCTGCTCGAGCGGGCGAAGCAACTCGGCGTGTTCGGGACCAAGGAACGCTCGGTCATCAACCTTGCCAATCCCGAGGGCATTGCCGCGGTCGTGGCGCAACAGTTCAATGTAGCGCGCGAGGTTCTCGCTCACGGGCTCATCCCGATCATCGAGCCGGAGGTCAACATCAAGAGTTCCGAGCGCGATGCCGCGGACCGGATCCTGCTTCAGGAAATTCTCAAGAACCTCGATCAGGTCGATGAGCGCGTGATGCTCAAGTTGTCGATTCCGGCAGAGCCGGGCTTGTTCACGCCTTTGGTGCAGCATCCGAAGGTGCTTCGCGTTGTCGCACTGTCGGGCGGTTTCAGCCGGGCTGACGCCTGCCGTGAGCTGGCCAAGAACCCGGGCATGATCGCTAGCTTCAGCCGCGCACTTCTGTCGGACCTCCGAGCCCAGCAAAGCGATGAGGAGTTCAACCGCACCCTCGGCGAAGCGATCGATGAAATCTACGAAGCCTCGACGGACAAGGTGTCGGCCTGACCTTGGACGAAGCCGAATTCGCCCCGATCGACTTCCCGCCGCCGCAACGGACGGCGCCGGCGAAGCTGTACCTGATCAGCCCGCAGGAGATTGGTGGCGCATTTCCTGATAGGCTGAAGGTCGCTCTGGAGCCGGATATTGCGTCGGCGTTCCAGCTTCGGGTGAAGGATGTCGAGGAGCATGAACTGGCCCGGCTGGCTGAACCATTGCAGCGCATCTGCGCCGACGCCGGGGTCGCCTTCATCGTCAATGACAGCGCGAAGCTCGCCAAACGGCTCGGGGCCGACGGAGTTCATCTCGGCCAGTCCGACGGCGATATCCGCGAGGCGAGGGCGTTACTCGGCCCTGGCGCCCAGATTGGCCGGACCTGCCACGACAGCCGTCACCTCGCGATGCAGGCCGGCGAGGACGGCGCAGACTATGTTGCGTTCGGCGCCTTCTATGAGACAACGACCAAGCCTTCAAATTACCGTCCAAAACCGCCGATCCTCAGCTGGTGGTCAACCCTGTTTGAAATCCCCTGCGTCGCGATCGGCGGGATTACGCCGGAAAACGCAAAACCGTTGGTGACCGCCGGCGCAGACTTCATCGCCGTCTGCCAAGCGGTGTGGGGCAAAGACGATCCGGCCGCCGCAGCAGCCGCATTCGAGAAGGTACTCGCAGGCTAGAAACGGGAAACCATTGTTCGCTCGGTCGTTCATTCCGGCATGGGAAGGATGATCGGCACCGCGGTGTTCAGTTCCGTGTTCACGGCTGTAGTCGTCAGTGCCTTCTGGATCTGGTTCTATAATTTCGTGCCGTCGAAGGCCGCGACGGTCGAGCGGAGCGGCAACATCGTGGAGGTAACGCCGCCAAAGTCAGCGCCGGTCGTCGTGTCGCAGCAGGTCATCGTCGGCCCGTCCGGCCTCGCTTTGCCCGTCGTTGGGATAAAGTCTGACCAGTTAAGCGACACCTATGACGACGCACGCGGGCAGGGGCGCCGGCACGATGCGATCGACATCATGGCCGCCGAGGGCACCCCGGTGATCGCGGCCGCCGACGGGACGGTCGAGAAATTGTTCAACAGCGTCCGTGGCGGGATCACGGTCTACGAGCGCTCGGTCGACCAGAAGTGGATCTATTATTACGCGCACCTCTCGGCCTACGCGCCGGGCCTGCACGAGGGGCAGCAGCTCAAGCGCGGCCAGGTGATTGCGCAGGTCGGCCATACCGGCGACGCCAGCGCGGCCGGTCCGCACCTCCATTTCGCCGTCAATTCCATGGCTCCGGGCGAGCGCTGGTGGAACGGCACACCGATCAATCCATACCCGCTGCTTGCCGGAAACAGGGCCGCCCGCTAGAGCGCCCGCGGCTCTTTCCCAACACTTTCTCCGAGAGAAGACATGAAGATCAGCGGCGTGGACATCCGTCCCGGCAACATCATCGAATATGAAGGCGGCATCTGGCGCGCGGTGAAAATCCAGCACACCCAGCCCGGCAAGGGTGGCGCCTATATGCAGGTCGAAATGAAGAACCTCATCGACGGCCGCAAGACGAACGTCCGCTTCCGCTCCGCCGAGACGGTCGAGCGCGTTCGCCTCGACACCAAGGACTTCCAATTCCTGTTCCACGACGGCGACATGCTGACCTTCATGGACAAGGACAATTACGAGCAGATAGCGCTTCCGGCCGACCTGCTCGGTGAGGCCGGCGATTTCCTCCAGGACGGTATGGATGTCGTGATGGAGCTCTACAACGAGAAGCCGATCAGCGTTCAGCTGCCCGACCAGGTCGAAGCGACGATCGTCGAAGCCGACGCGGTCGTGAAGGGCCAGACGGCTAGCTCAAGCTACAAGCCGGCCGTTCTCGACAATGGCGTGAAGGTGCTCGTCCCGCCGCACATTACCGCGGGAACGAAGATCGTCGTCGACGTCTATGAACGTACTTACGTCCGCCGCGCGGACTAAGGAGCAGACTTGGTTTCGCACTCCGGCCTGATCACCGTCATGACCCGCGCCGCCCGCAAGGCGGCGCCGCGCCTTCGCCGCGACTTCGGCGAGGTCGAGCAGCTGCAGGTCAGCCGCAAGGGGCCGGCGGACTTCGTCTCGATGGCCGATAAGCGCGCCGAGCAGACCATCGTCGAGGAATTGCGCAATGCGCGGCCCGACTGGGGCATGCTCCTCGAAGAAGGTGGGACGATCGAGGGTAACCCCGACAAGCCGCGCTGGGTCGTCGATCCCTTGGATGGGACGACGAATTTCCTCCATGGCGTGCCGCATTTCTCGATTTCGATTGCGGTCGAGGAGAGGAAAGCCGGCGGCGGGACCGAGATTACGCAGGGCCTAGTCTACCAGCCGCTGACCGACGAGAGTTTCTGGGCGGAAAAGGGGAGGGGCGCGTGGCTGCAGGATGCGCGGCTGCGCGTATCTGCCCGCCGCGACCTCAATGAGACGCTGATCGGCACAGGGATGCCGCATTGCGGCCGTGGCGAGCCGGCCAAGTGGGCCAAGATTTACGCCGCAGTCGGGCCGGAGGTCTCCGGTGTCCGGAGGTTCGGATCCGCAGCGCTCGACCTCGCCTGGGTCGCGGCCGGGAGAATGGACGGCTTCTGGGAAGACGATCTCGACCTATGGGACACCGCCGCGGGCGTGCTCTTGGTGCGTGAAGCGGGCGGATTCGTCACCGATTATCGCGGTTCCGACCGCTCTTTCGAGCGTCGCGAGTATGTTGCGGGGTCGGCGGCGATCCACAGCAAGCTTCAGAAACTGGTCGCCGGAGCGCTTCGGTGATCGCTTTGGCGATCGCAGCAACTGCTGCCGTCGCTAAACCACAAGTCGTCCTCACGGTGCCGCCGGAGCATCGCCTCGTCGAAGGCGTCGCGACCGATGGGGCGACCATCTACGCTTCAAGCGTGCTCGACCGGCAGATTTTGGCCTGCACCACCCGTTGCCGCACCATCGCGACGCTTCCGCAGGGCCTCCATCCGCTTGGAATCGCGTGGGATTGGGGCCGGCACCTGCTGTGGATCGCGGCTGACTGCCCTGGCGTCGCCGGGATCGCCAAGTGCGAACAGGGCGCGCTGGTCGCGATCAACCGTAACGGCGCGCTTCGCGGGCATTGGATTGCGCCGGCCAAGATGGCGTTCCACCCAGGTGATGTGTCCGTGTCGCAGAGCGGCGTGTTCGTCAGTGACAGCCAGAACGGACTGGTCTGGGGACTGCTGCCACGCCGCCCGCATCTAAGGGCGATCAACCGGCCGGGAGACGGCAAAAGCGCGCAAGGAACGTCGCTGGCGCCGTCGGGCACTGAGTTGATCGTTGCCGACTATGAAAGGGGCATTGGCCGGATCGACCTCAAGACGACGACGACGACCTGGCTACCGAGACAGGACGGAAAGCCGGCGGTCGGGACCGACGGGCTGGTTCGCTGCAGCGGCTATTATGTCGGCGTCTATAATGGCGGTGCCGCGCCGTCGCGGCTGTGGAAATTCGAGGTACGGGCGACGGAAGTATTGCGGACCGAGCTTGTCGACGGCCTGACACTCGACGACCCGACGCAAATTGCGTTCGATGGCAAACGCTTATTAGTCGTTTCGGAGTCAGGATGGGAACGCCTCGGAAAGGGCGAGATGACCCGTAAGACGGGTGCGAAGATCCTAGCTATCCCCATGACCCGTGGTTGTGAGCCGATATAGCGCTTCCGACCGGTTGCGACCTGCAATTCACTGGCCTAAAGCCCCGCCAAATTCGAAGTTTTCGGAGTTTTCCCCTTGGCGAGCGTCGCCGCAGGCTACCTGCCGATCCTGTTGTTCCTCATCATCGCCCTCGGCTTGTCGACGGGCTTTGTTGTGCTGCCCATGATCGTGTCGCGCCTCACCGGCGCGCACCGGCCCGATCCGGCCAAGCTCAGCGAATATGAATGCGGCTTTCCGGCCTTCGAGGATGCCCGTGCCGAGTTCGACGTGCGCTTTTACCTCGTCGCGATCCTGTTCATCGTGTTCGACCTCGAAGCGGCCTTCCTGTTCCCGTGGGCGGTCAGCCTCGACTTCACACGCTGGACCGGCTGGGTCGCGATGGTCGCCTTCCTGATCGAGCTTGGCCTTGGTCTCGCTTATGCGTGGAAGAAAGGGGCGCTCGAATGGGAGTGATGCTCCGCCCCGACGAAGACCGGATGCCGAGCGAGGAGGAGCTGGCTCGCCTCGCCGGCCTCGTTCCCGGCGACATCGACAAGAAGCATCTCGAGGAGCTTCGCCGCAATCTCGACGAAAAGGGCTTCATGGTCACGACCGCCGAGGACCTTTTCACCTGGGCGCGGACCGGCTCCTTGTGGTGGATGACCTTCGGATTGGCTTGCTGTGCGGTCGAGATGATCCATGTGAACATGCCGCGTTACGACCTTGAAAGATTTGGCGCAGCGCCACGCGCGAGCCCGCGCCAGTCGGATGTGATGATCGTCGCCGGGACGCTCTGCAACAAGATGGCTCCGGCGCTTCGGCGGGTTTACGACCAGATGAGCGAGCCGCGTTACGTCATCTCGATGGGCAGCTGCGCCAATGGCGGCGGCTACTATCATTATAGCTATTCGGTGGTGCGCGGCTGCGACCGGATCGTCCCGGTCGATATCTACGTTCCGGGCTGCCCGCCGACCGCGGAGGCCTTGCTCTACGGAATCTTGCAGCTGCAGCGGAAAATCCGCCGTGAAGGGACGATTACCCGCTGATGGCTTCCGCCGCGCCTCGTTATGCCGACGCTCCGGCGTCGCTTGGCAAGCTTGCCAAGGCTCGCCCGCACCCCGGGCTGGAGACGGCGTTCGACGTCGATCGCGGCGATCTTGTCGAGGTCCTGACCTCGCTCCGCGACGATCACGAATACCAGCAGCTGATGGAAATCGCCGGGGTCGACTATCCTGACCGTCTCGAGCGGTTCGAAGTCGTCTATTGCCTGCTGTCGGTGACCAAGAACCACCGCGTCCGGGTCCATGTCGCGACCGATGAGGCGACGCCGGTGCCGAGCGTGGTCTCGCTGTGGCCCGTCGCCGGCTGGCTCGAGCGCGAAGTGTTCGACATGTACGGCGTCGGTTTCGCCGGAAACCCTGATTTGCGGCGGATCCTCACCGATTACGGGTTCGAGGGCTATCCGCAGCGCAAGGACTTCCCGCTGACCGGCCATGTCGAGCTGCGTTACTCCGAAGCAGAGAAGCGCGTGGTCTATGAACCGGTGGCGCTGCCGCAGGATTTCCGCAGCTTCGACTTCCTGATGCCGTGGGAAGGGCCTGAGTACGTCCTTCCGGGCGACGAGAAAGCGACCGCCCAGGCGGCTGGCGCGGCGTCGCCGGCCCCGGCGCCCAATGCCCCGAAGGCCGAAGCCGTAAAGACTCCCGCTGAAACGCCGAAGACGACTGAGAAGCCGTCGGATACCGGCGCGGGCAAGCCGGCCGACGTCGCCGCTAAGAAGGAGGCGCGCAAGCCGCGCGCCGCCAAGGCCAAGAGCGAAGTCAGCAAGAAACCGCAAGCTCCGCGCAAGCCGAAGGGTGCAGCATGAGCGACACCCGCGTCGACCTGTTCAGCCAGCTCGAAGAAAGCAACGAGCGGCCCAAGCGCACGGTCGAGGTCAGCGTCGGCGCTGGCGGCACTGGCCCCGAGCTGGGCGAGCCGATCGGCCATCCCCGCGACCCGGGCGACGACGCGATCAGCAATTACACGATTAACTTCGGGCCGCAGCATCCGGCCGCGCACGGCGTCCTCCGGCTGATCATGGAGCTCGACGGCGAGATCGTCGAGCGCGTCGACCCGCATATCGGGCTGCTTCACCGCGGCACCGAGAAGCTGATCGAGTACAAGACCTACGCCCAGGCGCTGCCCTACTTCGACCGGCTCGATTACTGCTCGCCGATGTGCATGGAGCACAGCTTCGTGCTCGCGATCGAGAAGCTGATGGGCCTCGAGATCCCGCTTCGGGCCCAGTACATCCGCGTACTGATGGCGGAATTGACCCGCATTTCCAATCACATGCTGAACCTTGGCAGCCACATCATGGATGTTGGCGCCATGACGCCAAATTTGTGGCTGTTCGAGGTCCGCGAGGACACGCTGCAATTCTACGAGCGGGCGTCGGGCGCTCGCATGCACGCCAATTACTTCCGCGTCGGCGGAGTCCGCTACGACCTCCCCGAAAAGATGCTGGCCGACCTGCAGGTCTGGCTCGATACCCGCTTCAAGCTGTTCGAGGACGCGATCAGCCTCGTCGCCGACAACCGCATCTTCAAGCAGCGCAACGTCGATATCGGCACCGTCAGCAAGGAAGACGCGCTGGCGTGGGGCTTCTCGGGTCCGATGATCCGTGCGGCCGGCATTCCATGGGATATCCGCCGGGCGCAGCCGTACGAAGTCTATGACCGGGTTGAGTTCGACATTCCCGTCGGCACGCGCGGCGACTGCTACGACCGCTTCATGGTCCGGGTCGAGGAAGTGCGGCAGTCGGCGCGGATCATGCGCCAGTGCCTGCGCGACATGCCGAAGGGGCCGGTTGGGTCCGAGGATCGCAAGGTATTCCCGCCGCCGCGGGCCGAGATGAAGACCTCGATGGAGGCCCTCATCCACCACTTTAAGCTCTACACCGAAGGCTATCACGTGCCTGCAGGCGAGGTCTACGTCGCGACCGAAAGTCCGAAGGGCGAGTTCGGCGTCTATCTCGTCGCCGACGGCACCAACCGGCCCTATCGCTGCAAGATCCGCCCGACGGGCTTCTCACACCTGCAGGCGATGGATTTCATGATGAAGGGCCACATGTTGGCCGACACCACCGCGATCCTATCGGCAATCGACGTCGTGTTCGGGGAGGTGGATCGCTAATGGCCGGCTCTGACGCTATCGTCGACAGCGCCGAGCAGCGCGCCCGCTGGGAAGGCTTCGCGTGGACCGAGGCCAACTCCAAACTCGCGCGAGAGATCATTGCGCGCTATCCGGCCGGCCGCCAGCAATCGGCGGTGATCCCCTTGCTCGATCTCGCCCAGCGCCAGGTCGGGGCGGAGACGGAGACCCAGGGCTGGCTCCCGATCCCGGTGATGGAGTTTGTCGCCAAGGAGCTCGACGTCGCCTACGTCCGCGTGCTCGAGGTTGCGACCTTCTACACCATGTTCAACTTAGGTCCGGTCGGCCGCTTCCATGTGCAGGTATGCGGGACGACGCCGTGCATGCTGCGCGGTTCGGACGACGTGCTAGCAGCTTGCTATAAGCATGGGCTGAAGAAGGGAAAAACGACCGAGGACGGACTGTTCACCCTGACCGAGGTCGAGTGCCTCGGCGCCTGCGCCAATGCGCCGATGGTCCAGATCAACGACGATAATTACGAGGACCTGACCGAGGCGAGCATGACCGCGATCCTCGACGCGCTCGCAGCTGGCCAGCATCCGAAGCCGGGCCCTCAGGTCGATCGCCAGACCAGCTGTCCCGAAGGCGGCCCGACCAGCCTCAAGAAGATGGCCGAGCGCAACTACGATTACCGCCCGCAATGGACGGCAACGGCCGGGGAGGGCGCACAATGATCGGAGTCATCATCGCCGTGATCGTCGCGGTCCTGGTCATCGGGATCGTCCTCAAGCTCGTCAAGATCGCGATCATCCTCGCGATTGCGATCGGCATCGTGATGTTCGCCCAGAACAAGCTCGGCCGGAACAACGACAGCGGGCGGCTGAAATGACGGTCGTCGCCATCGCCATTGCCCTTGGGCTCGCTTTCCTGGCGTTCCGCTTCGTCAAGGGCGTGATCAAGTTCGGCGTCATCGCGCTGATCGTGGTCGCGGTCGCCTATTTCGTCATGAACGGGGCGGCGCACTGATGGGCTACACCGGGCCTCTCGCGGACAAGGACCGCATCTTCACCAACGTCTATGGCTTCCAGGAGCCGTGGCTGAAGGCGGCACAGGCGCGCGGCGACTGGGACAATAGCAAGAAGCTGATGGCGATCGGCCAGGACGCGATCATTGAGGTGATCAAGGCGTCGGGGCTGCGCGGCCGCGGCGGCGCGGGCTTCCCGACCGGCATGAAGTGGGGCTTCATGCCCAAGGAGCCAAAGCCAGGTAAGCCCAACTTCCTGGTCATCAATGCCGACGAGTCCGAGCCCGGCAGCTGCAAGGACCGTGAAATTATCCGCCACGATCCGCACAAGCTGATCGAGGGCGCGCTGATTGCCGGCTACGCGATGCGGGCGCGAGCCGGATACATCTACATCCGCGGCGAATTCATCCAGGAAACCCGTGCGTTAGAGCGCGCGGTTGCCGAGGCATATGAGGCCGGGCTGCTGGGCAAGAATGCCGCCGGCTCGGGCTATGACTTCGACCTCTTCGTTCACCGCGGCGCCGGCGCATATATCTGCGGCGAAGAGACCGCGATGCTCGAAAGCCTCGAAGGCAAGCAGGGCAAACCGCGGTTGAAGCCGCCGTTTCCGGCGGGCGCGGGCCTCTACGGCTGTCCGACGACGGTGAACAATGTCGAGAGCATCGCCGTCGTGCCTACGATCCTGCGGCGCGGCGCGGGATGGTTCGCGGGCATTGGCAACCCGAAGAACGAAGGGACCAAGCTGTTCCAGCTGTCGGGCCACATCAACACGCCCTGCGTCGTTGAGGAATCGATGGGCATTAGCTTCCGCGAACTGATCGACCGCCACGGCGGCGGAATCCGCGGCGGCTGGGACAACCTCCTTGCGGTCATCCCGGGCGGGTCGTCGGTGCCGCTGGTGCCGGCGAAGGAGATCATGGACGCGCCGATGGACTTCGACGGCTTAAAGGCGCTCGGAAGCGGCCTCGGCACGGCGGCGGTGATCGTCATGGACAAGTCGACCGATATCGTCCGCGCGATCAGCCGCATCAGCTACTTCTACAAGCACGAGAGCTGCGGCCAGTGCACGCCGTGCCGCGAAGGCACCGGCTGGATGTGGCGGATGATGGAAAAGCTGCGCGAAGGCGACGCCGACGTCGCCGACATCGACAAGCTGCTCGACGTCACCAAGCAGGTCGAAGGCCACACTATCTGCGCGCTGGGCGATGCAGCGGCTTGGCCGATCCAGGGCCTCGTCCGTCACTTCCGCCCTGAGCTCGAGCGCCGCATCGCCGAGCGCTCCGGCAAGCGCATGCTGGAGGCGGCGGAATGACCTTCGGAGTCGCCCTTGTGCTGATGGGGCTAGCGGCCCTTTTTGCGTTCATACTTCGCCTTTTTTGGCGACTGAATGACATCCCCGGTCGAGATGACCTGGGAAGGTACGATCAGCAATGACGACGACGCAGATCATCATCATCATCGTCGTCGTGGTTGCGATCATCGCGTTGCTGGCGGTCGTCGGAACCGGCGGCGGGCCGCGCGTGACGCAGATCGACCGCACCGTGCGTAAGGATAAGGATGACGTGAGGGATTCTGGCGATGCCTAAGGTCACCGTCGACGGCGTCGAGCTCGATGTCCCGCAGGGCGCGACCGTGCTCCAGGCGTGCGAGCTCGCGGGGAAGGAAATCCCGCGCTTCTGCTATCACGAGCGGCTGTCGATCGCCGGCAATTGCCGCATGTGCCTGGTCGAGGTCGCTCCGGGGCCGCCCAAGCCGCAGGCAAGCTGCGCGCTTCCGGCCGCCGACGGCCAGACGATCCGCACCGACACGCCGATGGTGAAAAAGGCGCGCGAGGGGGTGATGGAGTTCCTGCTCATCAACCACCCACTCGACTGCCCGATCTGCGACCAGGGCGGCGAATGCGACCTTCAGGATCAGGCGATGGCCTACGGCCGGAGCGGATCGCGCTACGAAGAGAACAAGCGCGCGGTCGACGACAAATATTTCGGGCCCATCATCAAGACGTCGATGAACCGCTGCATCCAGTGCACGCGCTGCATCCGCTTCAGCTCCGAAGTCGCGGGCGTCGACGAGATCGGCATGCTGTACCGGGGCGAGGACAGCCAGATCACGAGCTACCTCGAGCGGACGGTGTCGGGCGAGCTGTCGGGCAACCTCGCCGACGTCTGCCCCGTCGGCGCTCTTCTGCAGAAGCCGCAATTGTTCGAGCAGCGCTCATGGGAGCTTCGCCGGGTTCCGGGCATCGACGTCATGGACGCGGTCGGATCGAACATCCGCTTCGACGTCCGCCAGCGCCAGGTCATGCGCATCCTGCCGCGCGTCAACGAGGACGTGAACGAGGAGTGGATCCACGACAAGACCCGGCACCATGTCGATGCGCTGGTGCGCAACCGGCTCGACCGGCCGTGGGTGCGTGAGAAGGGCAAGCTCAAGGAAACGAGCTGGCAGGAAGCATTAGCGATCTTCGCCAAGCGCCTGAAAAAGGCGGGGAACAAGGTCGCGGCGGTTGCCGGCGATCTCCTCGATGCCGAGACCATGTATGCGGCGAAGAGGCTGCTCGGAGGCCTGGGCTCGAAGCTGATCGAGGGGCGGCAGACGGGCCTCATCTATGACGTCACGTCGCTCGCCGCGGTCGCGTTCAACTCGACCATCGCTGGCATCGAGGATGCCGACGTGATTCTGCTGGTTGGCTCTAACATCCGCTGGGAAGCGCCCTTGATCGCGACGCGGATCCGAAAAGCGGTGCGCAAGGGCGCAAGAATCTACGGCGTCGGGCCGGAATTCGACCTCGACATGCCGATCGAATGGCTCGGCAACGACCTGAAACTGCTCGGCAACCTCCCCGGAGCGGTGACGGACGCGTTCGCCAAGGCGCAGCGGCCAGCCGTTCTGGTCGGACCTGGCGCGCTTGGCGCAGGTGCGCTTGGCGCGGCGCTCGGTCTCGTGAAGCCGCTCGGGCTGATGAAGGACGGCTGGAACGGGTTCAACGTCGTCCACACTTCGGCGTCGCGGATGGCGGGGCTGGTGCTCGGCTATGCGCAACCGGGCGGGCTGGCTGACCTCGAAAAGGCAAAACCGGAAGTCGTCATCCTGCTCGGCGCCGACGAAATGCCCGCCGACAAGTTCGCTGGCACGTTCAAGGTCTATATCGGGCACCACGGCGATGCCGGCGCACGCCAAGCCGACCTCGTCCTTCCGGGCTCGGCTTATGCCGAGAAGCACGGCACCTATGTGAACACTGAAGGCCGGGTCCAGCGCAGCGAGAAGGCAGCGTTCGCTCCGGGCGAGGCGCGCGAGGACTGGGCGATCCTCCGCGCGGTCAGCGAGCTGGCGGGCAAGGCGCTGCCGTTCGACAATTTCCCGCAGCTGCGCGCGGTGATGGTCGCGGAATATCCGCAACTCGGCCGCGATGGCCTCATCGACCTGCCCTGGTCGCCGCCCAAGCTCAGCGCCAAGGCTGAAGGCCCGATCCGCTACCCGATCGGCGATTTCTTCCTGACCAACGCCATCTGCCGCAACAGCCCGACCATGCTCCGCTGCTCGGAAGAACTGGTGCACGGCGTTGTCCAGAGGGAGGCGGCCGAGTGACTGAACAGTTCGTCCGCTGGGGCATGCAGTATGACTGGGCGTGGTTCCTCGCCACGGTCATCGGCATCCTGATTATCGCGCTGCCGCTGATGCTGGCGGTGGCGATGATCATCTATGCGGAACGCAAGATCTGGGCGGCGATCGCTCTTCGCCGCGGGCCCAACGTGGTCGGCCCCTGGGGCCTCCTCCAGAGCTTCGCCGACGGGCTGAAGGTGTTCCTCAAAGAGACCATCATCCCGACAAGCGCGAACAAGGGCCTGTTCCTGATCGCGCCGATCGTGACCTTCACGGTTGCGCTGATCGTGTGGGCGGTGGTGCCGTTCCAGGCGGGCGTGGTGCTCGCCGACGTCAATGTCGGCTTGCTCTACATCCTCGCCGCGAGCTCGCTCGGCGTTTACGGCGTGATCGTTGCCGGCTGGGCGTCTAACTCCAAATATCCGTTCTTCTCGGCACTCCGCGCGGCGGCACAGATGGTGAGCTACGAAGTCTCGATCGGCTTCGTCCTGATCACCGTCGTGCTCTATTCGGGCACGTTCAACCTCAGCAGCATCGTCGTCCAGCAGAAGGGCTTCGGCCTCGGCATCGTCAACGCCTTCGGCTTCAACCTCTTGCTGTTCCCGATGTGGGTGGTGTTCTTCATCAGTTCGATGGCCGAGACGTTTCGTACGCCGTTCGACCTGGTCGAGGCGGAGAGCGAGCTCGTCGCCGGGCATCAGACCGAATATTCATCGATGAGTTTTGCGCTCTTCTGGCTCGGTGAATATGCCAACGTCATCCTGATGTGCGCGCTGAACGCCATCCTGTTCTGGGGTGGGTGGCTGCCGCCGCTGAACATCGACCTGATCCCGTGGTTCGATATTCCGGGAATCATCTGGCTGCTGCTGAAGATGAGCATCTTCTTCTTCATGTTCGGCTGGGTGAAGGCGACGGTGCCGCGCTACCGTTACGACCAGCTCATGCGGCTCGGCTGGAAGATCTTCCTTCCCCTGTCACTCCTGTTCGTCATCCTGACCTCGGGCTGGCTGATGCTGACGAGGTACGCATGATTCACTGGATCAAGTCCTTCACCCTGTGGGAATTCGTGAAGGCGCACGCGCTGACGCTGAAGTATTTCTTCAAGTCCAAGGCGACGATCAACTACCCGTTCGAGAAAGCGCCGACCTCGCCGCGCTTCCGCGGCGAACATGCCCTGCGCCGTTACCCCAATGGCGAGGAGCGCTGCATTGCGTGCAAGCTGTGCGAGGCGATCTGCCCGGCGCTCGCCATCACCATCGAATCCGAGCCGCGCGAGGACGGCAGCCGCCGGACCACCCGCTACGACATCGACATGGTCAAATGCATCTATTGCGGGCTGTGCCAGGAAGCCTGCCCGGTGGATGCCATCGTCGAGGGCCCGAACCTCGAATTTGCGACCGAAACCCGGGAGGAATTGCTCTACGACAAAGCTAAATTGCTCGCGAATGGGGATAAGTGGGAGCAGGCCATCGCCGCCAACCTTGCCGCCGATGCGGCGTATCGGTAGGCGCGCCGGACCTTGATCGCCACCATCGCCTTCTACCTGTTCGCGACGCTTACGATCGTGCCGGCCTTGTGCGTCATTTTTGCGCGCAACCCGGTGCACAGCGTGCTGTGGCTGATCCTCGCCTTCTTCAATGCAGCGGGGCTGATGCTGCTGCTCGGCGCCGAATTCATCGCGATGCTGGTGGTGATCGTCTATGTCGGCGCGGTCGCGGTGCTGTTCCTGTTCGTCGTCATGATGCTCAACATCGACTTCGCGCAGCTCCGCTCTGGCTTCTCCCGCAACCTGCCGTTCGGGATTATCATCGCGCTGGTGCTGGCCTTCGAGATCGTGGTCGCGATCATGTCGCACAAGGAAGGGCCGGCGCTCGGCAAAAGCCAGATCGCGACGCCCAACCAGCCGAACATCGTGGCGCTCGGGCAGCTGCTTTACAGCCGCTACCTGTTCCCGTTCGAAATCGCGGGCCTGATCCTGCTGGTGGCGATGATTGGCGCGATCGTCCTGACCCACCGTAAGCGCGGCGACCTGCGCACGCCGAATGCGTCGCGGCAGATCAAGCGCCGTCCGGAGGATGCGATCCGCAATGCCAATCCGGGCGTGGGCGAGGGGATGTCGCTGTGATCGGGCTCACGCACTATCTCGCCGTTGCCGCGATCCTGTTCACGATCGGTGTGCTCGGGATCTTCCTCAACCGCCGCAACGTCATCCTGATGCTAATGGCGATCGAGCTGATTCTGCTCGCGGTGAACATCAACCTCGTCGCCTTCTCGGCCTATCTCGGTGACCTCACCGGTCAGGTGCTGGCGATGTTTGTCCTGACCGTCGCCGCCGCCGAGGCTGCGATCGGCCTCGCCATTCTCGTCATCTTCTTCCGCCGCCGCGGCTCGATCGCGGTCGACGACGCCAACCGGATGCGCGGCTGATGGGTATCCGTGAATCCCTCCTGTTGATCGTCTTCCTGCCGATCATCGCTGCGATCATTGCCGGGCTCGGCGGGCGCTGGATCGGCAAGGTTCCGTCGAAGGTCGTTACCACCGGCGCGCTGATGATGGGCGCGGTGCTGAGCTGGCCGATCTTCTTCCAATATATCGCCGGCGGCGCTCAGCCGACCGTCGTCCCGGTCCTCGAGTTCATCAATTCAGGTGCCCTGAAGGTCGATTGGGCGCTTCGCGTCGACAGCCTGACCGCGGTGATGCTGGTCGTGGTGACGAGCGTGTCGTCGCTCGTTCACCTTTACAGTTGGGGTTACATGGAGGAGGACCCGGGCCAGCCGCGGTTCTTCGCTTACTTGTCGCTGTTCAGTTTCGCGATGCTGATGCTCGTGACCGCCGACAGCCTGGTGCAGATGTTCTTCGGCTGGGAAGGCGTCGGCCTCGCTTCCTACCTCTTGATCGGCTTCTGGTACCACAAGCCGTCGGCCAATGCGGCGGCGCTGAAGGCGTTCGTCGTCAACCGCGTCGGCGACTTTGGCTTCAGCCTCGGCATTTTCGGCACCTTCCTGGTCTTTAACACCGTCTCGATCCCGAAAATTCTCGAGCTCGCGCCGACCATGGCCGGGTCGACCATCGGCTTCGCCGGAATGCACGTCGACACGATGACCCTGCTCTGCCTGCTGCTTTTCGTCGGCGCGATGGGCAAGTCGGCGCAGCTCGGCCTGCACACCTGGTTGCCGGACGCGATGGAGGGCCCGACCCCGGTCAGCGCCCTGATCCACGCCGCGACGATGGTCACCGCGGGCGTGTTCATGGTCTGCCGCCTGTCGCCGATGTTCAACGTGTCGCCGACTGCGATGCACGTCGTCACTTATGTCGGCGCCGCGACCTGCTTCTTCGCCGCGACCGTCGGCACCGCGCAGAACGATATCAAGCGGGTGATCGCTTATTCGACCTGTTCGCAGCTAGGGTACATGTTCTTCGCCGCGGGTGTCGGCGCTTATGGTGCCGCGATGTTCCACCTGTTCACGCACGCCTTCTTCAAGGCGCTGCTGTTCCTTGGTGCCGGCAGCGTGATCCACGCGATGCACCACGAACAGGACATGCGGTATTACGGGGCGCTGCGGAAAGAGATCCCGTTCACCTTCTGGGTGATGGTCGCGGGCACGCTTGCAATTACCGGCGTTGGATTAGCAGGGATCGGATTCGCCGGCTTCTGGTCGAAGGATGCGATCCTCGAATCCTCGTGGGCCGCAGGATCGGTACCGGGGACGATCGCTTTCTGGCTGGGCTCGTTCGCGGCGCTTCTGACCAGCTTCTATTCGTGGCGACTGATCTTCCTGACCTTCTTCGGGAAAGCGCGATGGGCCTCGTCAGAGCATATCCAGCATGCGGTCCATCACGTCCATGAATCGCCGGATGAAGAGCATGGCGACAGCAGTCACGACACCGGCCTGCCGCCGGAAGGGACTGCTGGCTATCACCCGCACGAAAGCCCGTGGACGATGCTCGTCCCGATCGGCTTGCTCGCCGTCGGCGCCGTCTTCGCCGGCCAGTTCTTCCACAATTTCTTCACCGACGCCGAGCGCGCACCCGATTACTGGCGCGGCGCGGTCGCCTTCAGCGAGCATCTCGCTCATGCGGCTCACCAGTCGCCGGAATGGGTGAAGCTGACCCCGACCATCGTCATGCTGATCGGGCTGTGGATCGCATGGAACAATTATATCCGTGATCCGAGTGCGGCGGGCCGCTTCGTTGCGACTTTCCCGGTCGTGCACCGCTTCGTGCTCAACAAATGGTACTTCGACGAGCTGTACGACTTCCTGTTCGTGCGTCCGTCGCTGTGGCTCGGCCGGCTCTTGTGGAAGGGCGGTGACGAAGGCACGATCGACCGCTTCGGTCCGCACGGCGCGGCTTATGCGGTGGGCTTCGGCAACCGCATCACGACGCGGTTTCAGTCGGGCTATCTCTACTCCTACGCCCTGGTGATGCTGCTCGGCCTGATCGGCGCGGCGAGCTGGGCGATGTGGTGGGCGAGCAAGTGAGCGGTCTGCCCTTGCTCACCATCCTGATTGCGCTGCCGCTCTTCGCGGGTGCGCTGTGCCTGTTCGTGAAGGCGGAAGCAGCGCGCTGGATCGCGCTGGTCGCGACCCTGGTCGACCTCGCGCTCAGCATCTATCTCTGGGTGCAGTTCGACCCGAACGGCGCGCAGTGGCAGTTCCAGGAATATCAGCCGCTAGGCGGCGGGATCGGCTGGGCGCTCGGGATCGACGGCATTGCGCTGGTCCTCATCCAGCTGACCGCCTTCCTGATGCCGATCTGTATCGGCGCCAGCTGGCGTTCGATCGAGAAGCGAGTGCCCGAATACATGGCGGCCTTCCTGCTGATGGAAGCGCTGATGCTCGGCGTGTTCGCCGCGCAGGACCTGTTCCTGTTCTACGTCTTCTTCGAAGGCGGCCTGATCCCGATGTATCTGATTATCGGCATTTGGGGCGGCGCCGAGCGAATCAAAGCGAGCTACAAGTTCTTCCTCTACACCCTGCTCGGCTCGGTGCTGATGCTGATCGCCATGATCTACATGGCGCAGACCGCCGACACGACCTCGATCCCGAAGCTGATGGCGTACGACTTCCCGGTCGAGGCGCAGAAATGGCTGTGGCTGGCGTTCTTTGCCAGCTTCGCAGTGAAGATGCCGATGTGGCCGGTCCACACCTGGTTGCCCGATGCGCACGTCCAGGCGCCGACGGCGGGCTCGGTGATCCTCGCGGGCGTGCTGCTGAAGATGGGCGGCTACGGCTTCATCCGCTTCTCGCTGCCGATGTTCCCCGACGGGTCCGCAATGTTCATCCCGCTCGTCTTCATTTTGAGCGGAATCGCGGTTGTCTACACCAGCCTCGTCGCGCTGGTGCAGAACGACATGAAGAAGCTGATCGCTTATTCGTCGGTTGCGCACATGGCGTTCGTCACCTTCGGCCTGTTCGCGCTGAACCGGCAGGGCATCGAAGGCGCGATGATGGTGATGCTCGGCCACGGCCTGGTGTCAGGCGCGCTCTTCCTCTGCGTCGGCGTCGTCTACGACCGGCTGCATACCCGCGAGATTGCGCGCTACGGCGGGCTCAGCGACAACATGCCGGGCTACGCCCTGCTGTTCATGATCTTCACCATGGCCAGCGTGGGCCTGCCGGGCACGAGCAATTTCGTTGGTGAGTTCCTGAGCCTGATCGGGACCTACCACGCATCGACCTGGGCCGCGATCGTCGCGACGACCGGGATCATCCTGGGCGCGGCCTATATGCTCTATCTCTACTGGCGGATCGCGTTCGGGACTCAGCGTCACGCCGACGCCGCGGCGATGCCGGACCTCAGCATGCGCGAATGGTGGCTCCTCGCCCCAATTGCGCTCGCGGTGTTCTGGATGGGCATTTATCCGGAGAGCTTCCTGAAGCCGATGCGCAATGACATCGGGCGGCTGCTTGTCCGCGTCGAGCGCGTCGCTCCCAAGGGCGATTCTCTTCCGACTGCAGGCAAACCGGTAGCAGCGGAGCATTTGAAACTGATTGAAGGGGAGGGCGCGCACTGATGACCCGGTTCGCAGCCATTCTTCCCGAGCTGATCCTGTCGGTGGGCGGAACGATCCTGATGATGGCCGCAGCTTTCATGGGCCGCCGCGGATCGGCGCTGATCAGCTGGCTCGCAGTCCTGGTCCTGCTGGTCGCCACTGTTGCGCTGATCGGGGCGCCATCGCATGCGGGGCCGCTGTTCGACGGACTGATCTCGGCAGACCTGTTCGCGAGCTTCGGCAAGGCTTTGATCTTTCCTGCTGCAGCAGTGTCGATCATCGTCGCTCATGGCTGGTTCGAGCACGACCACGAGCATAGCAGTGAATATGCGGTCCTGATCCTGTTCGCGGCGGCGGGAATGAGCGTGATGGTCTCGGCGACGAGCCTGATTTCGCTCTACGTCGGTCTCGAGCTCAATAGCCTCGCTTCCTACGTGCTCGCTTCTTATCGCCGAAGCGACGAGCGGTCGGCCGAGGCAGGCCTCAAATATTTCGTCCTCGGCGCACTCGCGAGCGGCATCCTGCTTTACGGCATCTCGCTCCTGTACGGTTTCACCGGGACGACCAGCTTCACGGGCATCGCCGCCGCCTTCGGGCGCGGGGCACCTTCGCTCGGCCTGCTGTTTGGCCTCGTGTTCCTGCTCGCGGGGCTTGCGTTCAAGATCAGCGCCGTGCCGTTCCACATGTGGACTCCGGACGTCTACGAAGGTGCGCCGACGCCGGTGACCGCGTTCTTCGCGACCGCGCCCAAGGTCGCCGCCGTGTTGCTGTCGACCCGCGTCTGCCTGGAAGCGCTGGCGCCGGCCACCGACGCCTGGCGGCAGATCATGATCTTCGCGGCCCTGGCCTCGATTTTCCTCGGCGCAATCGCCGCCTACGGCCAGACCAACATCAAGCGCCTGCTCGCTTATTCCTCGATCAACAATGTCGGCTTTGTGCTGATCGGGCTCGCGGGGGCGGGCGTGGCCGGAGCGTCGTCGGTCCTGTTCTACATGGCCGTCTATGTTCCGATGACGTTCGGAGCGTTCCTCTGCGTATTGTGGATGCGCAATGCAGCTGGCGAGCCGATCGAGAGCATCGACAGTCTTTCGGGCCTGTCGCAGACGCGTCCGGGCCTCGCGCTCGCCTTTGCCGTCTTCATGTTCAGCCTTGCCGGTATTCCGCCATTCTTCGGTTTTTGGGCCAAGCTGGTCGTGTTCAACGCGGCGCTGAAGGCCGGGCTCTTCCCGTTCGCGGTCGCGGGCATCCTTGGCACAGTCGTCGGCGCTTATTATTATTTGCGCATCATCAAGGTGATGTACTTCGATGATCCGGTCGCTCCCTATGCCAAGGTGCGCGAACCGATCCAGGGCGCCCTCATCTTCCTTTCCGCGCTTGCAATCTCGCCGCTCGGATACCTTCTCATCGGCACGCTGAACGACCTCAGCAACAGAGCCGCGGTGTCGATGTTCTAAGCCGATGCGAATCCGCATCGTAGAGCGCACCGGCTCGACCAACTCCGACCTGATTGCCGATGCGGCCGCCGTCGAAGGCGACTGGCTTGTCGCGCTTGATCAGACCGCGGGGAGGGGCAGGCAGGGGCGTCAATGGGCGTCGGCCGAAGGGAATTTCTTCGGAAGCGCACTGGTAAGCCTGCGTGAAAGCGATCCTCCGGCCGCGACCTTATCGCTGGTCGCGGCGCTGGCCCTCGCCGATGCAATCGACGCCGCGGTTGCGAGCCAGCCGCTGATGCTAAAATGGCCAAACGATCTTCTGCTTAACGGCAAGAAGGTCGCCGGCATCCTGCTCGAACGCAGCGGTAACCGTGTTGCGGTTGGCTTTGGCGTAAATCTGGCGAGTGCCCCGTCGCTTGGTGACCGCGAGGCATCCAACCTTGGCCGCGTGATTACGCCGCAAGCCTTTGGGCCGCTGCTCGCGGGCTGCTTCGCTCGAATGCTCGAGCGATGGCGCTCGGCCGAGACCTCGGCGCTCGTCCGGGCGTGGGAGCAGCGCGCCCATCTTCCGGGTACGCGCCTCAGCGTTCATGTCAGCAGCAACGAAACGATCAGCGGACGCTTCGCCGGCCTGGAGGCTGATGGAGCGCTTCGCCTGAAGCTCGACGATGGCCGGATCGAGATCATTCGCGCCGGCGATGTCGACCTGAAATAAACTGCCGATTCGGACTCTCGCGTCCGTCATAGTTGCGGCGTAGGTCGAATTCGTTTCGCGACCGAGTCGTCTCCCCGACTCTTTCATTGGAACCAGCGCCGGTCCTGCCGGCCGGCACCTGTTTTGCAGGAGCACGCCCCATGCCTTTCTTCACGACCCACGATGGCACCGAGATTTTCTATAAGGATTGGGGACCCAAGGACGCGCAGCCCATCGTGTTCAGCCATGGCTGGCCGCTGAGCGCGGACGACTGGGACAACCAGTTGATGTTCTTCCACGGTCAGGGATATCGGGTAGTCGCGCATGACCGCCGCGGGCACGGACGATCGAGCCAAACGGACGGCGGCAACGACATGGACACCTATGTCGCCGACCTCCTTGAGCTCACCGACCACCTCGACCTAAAGAATGCCATACACGTCGGTCATTCGACGGGCGGTGGTGAAGTCGCGCGTTATACCGCCCGCGCTGCCCCCGGGCGTGTAGCGCGGTCGGTACTGCTGGACGCTATCCCGCCAGTAATGGTGAAGAAGGAATCGAATCCGATGGGAACGCCGATCGAGGTGTTTGACGGGTTCCGTGAAGCCCTCGCGCACAACCGCGCTCAGTTCTACCTCGATGTCGCGAGTGGCCCTTTCTACAATTTCGATAAAGAAGGCGTGAGACCGATTGAGGGCCTGATCCGCAACTGGTGGCGCCAGGGCATGATGGGCAGCGTTAAGGGCGGCTACGAGTGCATCAAGGTGTTTTCAGAGACCGATTTCACGGAGGATCTCAGGTCCATCGAGGTCCCGGTGCTGGTGATCCACAGTGAAGACGACCAGATAGTCCCTTACGCGGATTCTGCGCCACTGTCGGTCCAGTTGCTCAAGCATGGCAGCCTGAAGACATATAAGGGGCTTCCGCACGGATGCCATGCGACGCACCCCGATCTCATCAATGCCGACATCCTCGCCTTCGCGCGTGGAGAACAAGTCGGTGAGGCGCGTCAGGAGGTTCAGACGATCATCATCGAACCAGTTCCAGCCTGATGAGCGACGTCCGTCAGGACTTGGCCGCAACGCGCGGGGACCAGATGTTCCCGCGCCTGACGGACGAGGAAGTTGCGCGGCTCTGCCGTTTTGGCGAGCCGCGCAGCTACCGTGCCGGCGATTATCTGGCGAGGGTCGGCGAGGTCGGGCCCGGCCTGATGCTGATCCTGTCGGGCGAGGTCGACGTGACCCGAACCGAGCATGGCAAAGCCGAGCATATCGTCACGCATAAGCGCGGAAACTTCATGGGCGAGCTCGCGCAATTGTCCGGGCGTCCTTACTTGGTCGATGAGAAGGCGCTGACCGATGTTGACGCGGTGGCGATTCCCGCCGACCGCCTGCGCGCTCTCCTGATTGCCGAGGCCGACCTTGGCGAGCGTGTCATGCGCGCGCTCATCCTTCGACGGGTATCGCTGATCGAGGCGGGAGCGGGCCCGATCATCGTTGGTCCGGAGGCCGATGCGGATGTCCTTCGGCTGACCAACTTCCTGCGCCGCAACGGTTATCCGTACCAGCATTTGGACGCGGCCAATGACGGCTGTGGACGGACTTTGGTCGAACGCTTCAAGATCGAGGCGGAGGAACTGCCAATCGTCCTCTGCCCGACCGGTCAGCTGCTCAAGAACCCGAGCGAAGACCAGCTGGCGCGCTGCGTCGGGCTGCTTGGCGAACTCGACTCCAACCGGTTGTACGATGTCATCGTCATCGGCGCCGGTCCGTCCGGATTAGCAACGTCGGTCTATGCGGGCTCGGAAGGGCTGTCGGTGCTGACCATCGACTGCCGCTCATTCGGCGGACAGGCCGGAGCATCGGCGCGGATCGAGAATTACCTCGGCTTCCCGACCGGTGTGTCGGGCATGGCGCTGATGGGCCGCGCCTTCAGCCAGGCGCAGAAGTTCGGAGTCGAGATCGCCATCCCCGACGAAGCCGTGAAGCTCGAATGCGGCAACGACCCGTGCCACGTCCGGCTTGCGACTGGAGAGCGCGTCCAGGCTCGCGCCATCGTACTCGCGACGGGGGCGCGCTACCGGCGTCTCGGAGTCGAAAGGCTCGACGAGTTCGAAGGTGTGTCGGTCCATTACTGGGCGTCGCCGCTGGAGGCGGACCTGTGCAAGAATGCGGACGTCGCCCTTGTCGGCGGCGGCAATTCGGCGGGACAGGCAGTCGTCTTCCTCGCAGGCCGAGCGAAGCAGGTCACGTTGATCGCTCGCCGGCCGCTCAGCGAGACCATGTCGCGTTACCTAATCGACCGGATCGAAGCGCTTCCCAACGTCGAAGTCGTGATCGGTTGTGAGGTCGATGCGCTGGAAGGCGAGAACGGCCAGCTTGAGGCCATCCGCTGCAAGAACCGGGCCTCGGGCAAGGAGACCTACCGCCCGATCCGCTACCTCTTCTCCTTCATTGGTGCGGAGCCGAACACCGACTGGCTGCAAAGCTCCGAGATCAAACTCGACGAACGCGGCTTTGTTTTGACCGGTGACGATGTCGGCGAAGACCGGTTCCCGCTTGAAACGAGCCGGCGTGGCGTGTTCGCGGTGGGGGACGTCCGTGCCTGCTCGGTCAAGCGCGTGGCGGCGTCGGTCGGGGATGGCGCGCAAGTTGTCGCAGCGATTCACGCCTATCTCGCGAAGCAGGAGGCGCCGGTCGCGGCGCCGATGCCGGCAGCAGCGGTCACGGCCTGACGCGCTTCACCATTCGCTGCTGTTCCCCTAAGGCGCGCGAATGCTGCTTGCGGTTGATGTCGGTAACACGAACCTCGTCTTTGCCCTGGTCGACAAAGGCGAGATCAAGACGCGCTGGCGGATCGCCACCGATCCGCGCCGGACGGCCGACGAATATGCCGTGTGGCTGCACCAGCTGCTCGAGCTCGAAGGTTACTCGCGGTCCGATGTCGACGCCGTGATCATCGGTACCGTCGTTCCTCGCGCGCTGCACAACCTTGAGGTGCTGGCGACAAAATATTTCCACGTCGAGCCGCTCATCGCGGGGCACGGAAAGGCCGCCTGGCCGGTCGAGTTCGACGTCGACGAGCCACAGAATGTCGGGGCCGACCGAGCGCTCAATGCCGTTGCCGCGCATGCGAAGTATCCGGGCAATCTCGTCATCATCGATTTCGGGACGGCGACGACCTTCGACCTGATCGGCCCGACCGGCGCCTACAAAGGCGGGATTATCGCTCCGGGCATCAACCTGTCGCTCGATGCGCTGGTCAATGCAGCCGCCAAGCTTCCGCGCATCGCGATCGAGGCTCCGGAGACTGATACGGTGGTCGGCCGGACGACCCAGAGTCAAATGCAGATCGGCATCTACTGGGGCTATATCGCGATGATCGAGGGCCTGACGACACGGATGCGGCGCGAGATCGAAGGGCCGGAGACGGTCATCGCGACGGGCGGGCTTGCGGTATTGTTCGACAAGCACACTGACGTTTTCGATGTCATTGAGCCAGATCTGACGATCCAGGGGTTGGGCCAGTTGTACGAGATGTCGGCGTCCGAATGACAAGCTTCCAATGATTCCGGGTGAAGAACTTCTGTTTTGCGCGCTCGGCGGCTCGGGCGAGATAGGCATGAACGTCAATCTCTATGGTTGCCGCGGACAGTGGATCATGGTCGACCTCGGTCTCACTTTTGCCGACGCGGACTATCCGGGGATCGACCTCGTCCTTCCCGACCTCGAGTTCATCGAAGGTCAGCAGGAGCGGCTGGCGGGCATCGTCCTCACCCACGGTCACGAGGATCATATCGGGGCGCTGCCCTATTTGTCGGAGGAGCTGAAGGCGCCTCTGTTCGCAACGCCGTTCACGGCGGGGCTGATTGCCGGAAAGCTCGAGGAGGAGGGGCTGACCGGCAAGGTGAAGCTCAACATCGTCGAGCGCGGCGGGAGCATCGAGCTTGGTCCGTTCAAGGTCAGCTTCGTCGCGCTGTCGCATTCGATCCCCGAGGGTAACGGGGTGTTGATCGAGACCCCGTTCGGTAACGTCTTCCACACCGGCGATTGGAAGATCGATGAAACACCCGTACTTGGCGAGGCGCCCAGCACGGAAACGCTGACCATGATCGGCGACGAGGGCGTGCTCGCATTGGTGTGCGATTCGACCAATGTTTTCCAGGACAAGCCGTCGGGGTCGGAGGAGGGCGTGCATGAAGGCCTCCTTGCGCAGGTGAAGAAGGCCAATGGGCGTGTGCTGGTCACGACCTTTGCGTCGAATGCCGCGCGGCTGCAGACGATTGGCCGCGTGGCGAGCGAGGCGAACCGGAAGGTCTGCATCGCCGGACGGTCGCTCGAGCGGATTCTCCGAGTCTCGCAGGCGACCGGCTACCTCAACGACTTCCCGGCGCCGATTTCTTTCGACGAGGCGATGCGGCTGCCAAAGAGCGAGGTGCTGATCATCGCGACGGGCGGGCAGGGCGAGCCGCGGGCTGCGCTGGGACGCATCGCGTTCGGAACCCACGAGCTGAAGCTCGTCGAGGGCGATAGCGTCATCTTCTCGTCCCGGATCATCCCCGGCAACGAGATCGCCATCGGCCGCATCATGAACCAGCTGTCCGACCTCGGCGTGCAGATCGTGACCGAAAAGCAAGCGCACGTTCATGTCTCGGGTCACCCCGGTCGGCCCGAGCTATTGCAGATGTACGACTGGGTGCGGCCGAAGATCGTCGTTCCAGTACACGGCGAGGCTCGGCACATGGCCGAGCAGGCGCGACTGGCCCTGTCGCACGGTGTCCCTGCCGCCGTTGTTCAGAAGAACGGGGACGTCATTCGACTGGCTCCGGGCGAGCCGGAGAAAATCGACGAGGCTCGCGTCGGGCGACTGGTGCTGGACGGCGACGTGATCCTTCCGGCCGACGGCGCGACCATTAACGAGCGGCGCAAGATCGCTTTCGGAGGCCTGATCACGGTTGCCGTCCCGGTCGGCGAGGACGGCGAGATGGCGGGTATGCCCTTGATCCGACCCTTTGGCGTGCCGGTCGAGGAGGACCGCGACGATTTCATCGCCGATGCCACCGACGCGGCGAAACGCGCTTTCACGCCGCGCGGGGATGAGGATCAGGTGCGTGAGGCCGTCCGTCTCGCGGTGCGGCGCTGCGCGACCTTGTGGACCGGCAAGAAGCCGCTGGTTGAAGTGATGCTGTTGCAAGTTGCGGCCTAGGCTCAAGCGTCATGAAGTTCAGCTCGATCGTCGCCATCTATTTCCTGTTCTGGTGCGCGTCGGCATTCGTCCTGCTGCCGTTCGGCGTCCGCACAAGTGAGGAGCTGGGCGAGGAAATGGTGCCCGGCCAGGCGGAAAGCGCGCCCCACACGTTCGACTTCAAGCGGCACCTGATCAAAGCCGCCATTCTCGGAGCAATCCTGTTCGCGATCTATTACGCGAACTGGACCTTCGGCTGGGTGAAGGCCGAAGACTTCGGCTTCTTCTAACGGCGCCGTTCGATTGCCTGGGCGAGCGCCGCGTAGAGCTTGCCCATGTCCGACGACATCAGGGTCACCGCGATCGAGCCCCCGTCACGTTCCGCCAGCACCCGTCGCAGCATCGCCTCGAAGTCGTGGACGTAGCGGTTGACCGAGCGCTGGAACTCCGGATCGGTCTCGTACTGGGTACGGATCGGCTTGGTCTCGCTGCCGTCGAGGAGCTTGACCGCCCTGCGGGTGAAGACGCCGCGATTGCCTTTAAGATAGGAATCCCAGGCGCGGTCGTCGATCTCATCGGACAGGATCTTGCCGACATCGATGGCGGCGGAATGCATCGAATCGATCAGCAATGAGACCCGACGGGCGAAGGCTTCGCTGTCCTTCTCGCGCTGCTCCTTGGTCGTGTCCTCGATGTGGCGCTCAAGGGCGGCTGCGCTCTGGCCAATGCTCAGCATCTGCTGGGTTAGGCGATCCGAAGCCGAGCGCGCGGCCTCGACTGCCCGCGTCGCGACCGTCTCGACCTCGCGTAGGCGTTCTTCGACGGATTCGCGAACGACGCGCTCGAGCGCCGCACGGGTCGCGTTCGACAGCTTGCCCGCGCTTTCCGGAATAACTGCTTCAATTGCTTCGCGGGCGCGTTCGGCGGCGTGGCCGGCAGCGTCCTTTACCTGGACGAGCGCTGCGACCAGCGACGGGCCAGTTTCGGCCGTTAGATGCCCGGCTTCGACCTGCGCCTGGGCAATGGCGGAGGTCAGGTCGGTGAGCTTGGCCTGAGCCGCGCCGACACCATCGTCGACGCTCGCGAGCAGGGCGGCAAAGCGGTCCTGCTGTTCGCCAATGTGCGCCGCGGTGTCGGTCATGCGATCGCTCGCTTCGACCGCTGCATCGCGCAGCCATTCGAGCTCCGGCTTAACGCCCTTCGCAGCTTCGGCCAGCCGGTCGGCATGGCCGTGCGCATCTTCGATGGCGGCGCCTACATTGTCGCGCACTTCGTCCGCGAGCCTGCCGATGGTCTCGCGCAGCGATGCGGTCTGCTCGGCGAGCGAGCCGATGGCGCCGTCCTGGTTGGTCGCCTGTTCCGACAGCGCATCGAGCTCGGTTCGGGCTCTGGTCAGCGATTCGAGGAAGTGGTTCGCACGCTCATCGCCGTGAGACGCTAGCTCGGTGAAGCGCTGGTCAATCAGCGCGAGGCCGCGATCAATCTCGGCGATCATCCGCTGAGAAGCACGCTCCTGCTCCGCGACCTGGGTCGACAGGTTGGCGAGCGAATCATTGGCCTTGCCGATGTTGACCGACAGGGCTTCGGCAGAATCGGCTCCAGCCTTGCCGAGACCAGCCGATGCCTGATCGACCAACGCCGCGACCGCCGCGGCCTGGGCGTCGATGCCCGACCGGATTTCCTGGAGCGAAACCGAGCTACGATCGAGCAAGGTGTCGAGCACGGTCGAGAAACTGCCTTCGGCTTCCGATACCTTGCCGGTCGCGCTGGCGCTGGCGAGATCGATCTCGGCGAGCCGCGCCGCAAGGCGTTCGGTCGCTTCAGACATAAGCCGGTCCGCGTCCTGCGTCCGGCTGGCCAAGGTTTCGACGTGCGTTCCGAATTCCGCCGCTTTTGCCGCCGACTCCGTGCCCACCGCACGAATGTGCTCCGCCACCGACCGGGCGGTCGCTTCGGCTTGAGGCAGATCGTGGAGCAATACGCCGATGTCGTTGCGGGCAGATTCTGCCGCTCGGTCCAGCGCTTCGCTGTGGCGGACGAGCTTTTCGCTGCTCGCGTCGAACTGCTGCGTGATCCCGGCGAACTTGCCCGTGGTCTGGTCGCCGAGCTCCATGAGATGCCGCGAAATCATCGTGAGCTCGGAGCGGCTGTCGCTGATTCGCTGGGAGAGGACCTCGAGCAGCGCCTCGAGTGAGCGGGCTTCGCTGCGCATGGTGACGACCGACTGGGTGAAGCGCTCGGCTTCCTTCCGCCGGGTGCGGCCGAACATCAGCCAGACGAGCCCCATCAGCGCCAGCGGGCCCGCCGCAAGCGCGATCCACTGTGCGACCGCCGGCGACGACAGCGGCTGGCCTGCGAGCGTCCGACCGGCTGACCAGGCGATATATCCAACCCACAATGCGGCGAGGACGACAAGCGCCGTGCCAAGAACCTGGCGCCCGCCGCTGCCACGTTCTTCCAACCGGCTTTCTTCCCACTGGCCAGGATCGAACGTGGGCTCGATCACCGCCTGCTCAGGGGTCAGGTCCATCGGTTCGACCGGGTCGGCTGCCGGCTCAAGCGGCTCGGCGCGCTTTACAAACGGGTTCATGGCAAAGGCAGTTTACCACCTTTGCGACTGCAAGAAAGCGATTAGAGAGGGGTTGAGAAGCGAAAATGGGGGATATCCGGAAATGGCTCTCGGCGCGCTGATTGGCGCCTATCAAGAGGACGATTCCGGCGGCCTCCGAGCGCTGCTCCCGCTCGCCGGCAAGACCCTGATCGAATATCAGGTGCGCTGCGTCGCGGCGGCCGGCGCGGCGCCGATCGTGGTGAGTGTCGAGCGCGTGCCGCAAGCGCTTCAGGATGCGTTCGAGCGCCTGCGCCTCGACGGCATCGGCGTCTTTCCGGTGAGCGACGTCCACGAAGCGGTAAGCAGGTTCGAAGCGGGCTCGACGATCCTTCTGCTTGGCGACGGGATCGCCCCGTCGTCGCAGCTCGTGACGGCGATTGCCGAAGAGCCCGAAGCGGTCGTTGCTACCGTCCCCGACGATGAGGTTCACGAAGCCTTCGAGCGGATCGACGCCGAGACTCGGTGGGCCGGGATCGCACTCGTCGATTCAAAGACGTTGGGATCGACCGCGGCGATCCTTGGCGATTGGGATCTGCAGTCCACATTGCTCCGCCGCACCATCCAGGACGGAGCGCTACGCTGGCACGCGAGCGAGCATGGCGGCGAGCCTCTGCTTGCCGAGCGCCCGGAACAGCTCGAGGCGTTCCAGCGCCAGCTCGTTCAGGGCTCATCCGACGCGCGGCGTGACTGGGCCAGCCGCTTCCTGCTTCCGCCCGTCGAGGACCTTGCGACCTACCAGCTGATGCGGACGTCGATCCGGCCGGGCTGGCTGGTGTGGGGAGCGCTCCTGCTCACGATCGGCGGCGCCATCGCGTTCAGTCGCGGTTGGCTGGGGACTGGGCTGACGATGCTTGGCCTCTCGACCCCGCTGGACCTGATCGCCGCGCGATTGGCGGGCATCCGCCTGAAGCCATTGGCGAAGACCTCTCTCGCCCGAACCCTGCTGTGGCCGGCCGCCGGCGCGGCCCTGCTCATGTTGGGGTGGTGGAAGATGCATAACGGCGGCCACTGGGGTGCGCTTCTCGCAGCCATCGCCGCCGGCGCCTTCGCGGAAGCGGCCCGCCTGGAAGGAGGCTCCGGTTTGCCCGGCGAATTGTGGGTCATCTCCCGCCGCAACGCGATCCTGCTGGCCATTCCGTTCGCCATTTTCGGTACCTGGACCGCCTATCTCATCGCGCTTTTCATCTATGCGGCGACCAGCTTCTTTTTTCTGCAGCATGCGCTCCGGATCGAGCCAGAGTTGACCCGAAGTTAACCGAAATCGGATAAGCCCGCTGAATGATGGCGGAAGAATGGCCCATCGGCTCCGCTCCGGCGGATCCCTCATACGCGCCCGCGCGCAGCGGCGGACGCGACCGCTTGTCCACGGTCCGGGCCGATTTTTTCCTCAGTCCGGCTGAGCGCCTGACCGAGCAGGAGCGGGCGTTGATGACCGCCATGCTCCATTGCCTGGTCGGCGATATTGCGGACGAGCTTCGCGCTGCTCTGCCCAGCGGCGTTGCCGCGGCCAATGACGATCGCAACCTGGCTTTGGTCGATGCCTTGGCCGCCGCGAGGTTGCTCGACCGGGGTGTCCTCGTGCGGATGCTGCTGAGGCGCGCCGACGAAGAGCGGATTACGACGGCCGCCAAGGCGCGCAGCGGACGCCGCGATGCCCGAGTCCTGCAAGGCCTCGTCAGTCACGAAAGCGGGGCGATCTCGGCCGCTGCCATGTCGCTGATCCTCGGCCGCGGGCGCCGGCGCGACCGCTTTGGCCAGTGCCTGCTCCAGTTCGACGACTTACCGCCCGACGAAGCGGAAGCGCTTGCCCAGATCGTGGCTGCGGCGCTGCGCCGCGACCTGGTTGGCCTGCAGCATTCGTCGGAGCGCGACCAATTGCTCGCAGCGGCGGTGGACGAGATGCTCGCCCGCTATGACCGCGCGAACGGAATCGAAGAATTGACGGCTGTCCTGGTCGACCTGCTGGAAGACGAGAGCCAGCTCAGCGATGAGCTGATCGTGTCCGCGGCGATGGAGGGCGAGATGACCTTTGTTGCCCAAGCGCTCGCGCGCCGCGCGGGCCTGACCGGCGAAGTCGCCACCGACGAATTGCTGTCGCAATCGGAGCAAAGGGTAATGACCCTGTTCCGTGTCGCCGACGTCCGCCGCGAACTTGCTGCGCGCTTGCTTGCCGGGATTGGCGACCTGCTGGGAGTGACCGACCCGGGCAGCGCAATTTCAACCTTCGACGGCCTTGGCGAGAACGAGGTCGAGGACGCCCGAAGCTGGCTGAGCGCCGACCCGTCTTACCGCTCGGCGGTCGCCCGGATGGACCAGGACTGATGGCCAGCAGGCCCTCGGAACCGCGCGCAGTGCTCGGCCGTGTCGACAAGGCCGGACGGCTGGTCAGCGCCGATCCTGAGCTCGAAGCGCTTCAGCGCCAAGCCGGGTCGGATGTCGGGCATGTGCTCGCGCTGCCGCAGATCGCGGCGATTGCCGAGCTCGTCCGCAAGCTTGGAATTCCGGTCGCCCGGCCGGCCGTCGCCGCCTCGCTCGAACATGACATCGAAATGTGGGTCAATGCGAAGCCCGACGGTGAAGAGGTCGTACTGTCGCTTGAAGGCTGGACCGAGCGTCCGGCTGCCTCGCCGCGCCTCGCGTCGCTGCTGGGGCGCAGCGGCGAGGTCGATTCCTCGTCTTCCCGGCGCGAGTGGGCGGCCGACGAGGAGCTTCGGCTTATCTCGATTTCGGCAGAACTGGCGGAAGAACTGGCAATCGACCCGACGGAGGCCGCCGGCCAGCCGCTGACCCGCCTGTTCCGGTTGGAAGAGGATGATTCGGGAGAAATGCCGCTGATCAGCGCACTCGCTGCCCGCCGTGGTTTCTCCGGCCAGCGCGCCCGTAGCCGGAGCGAGAATAGCAAGGCCGTCACCCTGAGCGGAGAGGTTGTGACGGGCGCGGACGGCAGCTTCGCCGGTTTCCGCGGAACAGCGCAAGGCGAGGGCGCTCCGGCGGTGGTTCCGGAATCCGGCCGCACGTCGGCATTCGATCATGCGCTCGACGAAGCGCTGCGCTCGCCGCTCGACCGGATCATCGAAAGCGCCGAGCGCATCGTCGAGCGCGCCGACGGACCGCTGCGCAGCGATTACGCGAGCTACGGCAACGACATCGCCTCGGCCGCCCGGCACCTGCTTTCGGTGATCCGTTCAATGAGCGAAGACCCGACTCACGGCCAGCGGACGATCGACCTGTCGGAGCTCGCTGCCGAGGCTTTGGTGATGCTGGAATCGCGCGCCGAAGAGCGCGGCATCAAGATCGAAGTAGGACCGGCCGAGCCGTTGATGGCGAGCGGCGAGGACCGCGCGGTTATCCAGATCCTCGTCAATCTGATGGGCAATGCGGTGCGTCACTCGCCCGAGGGTGGCACCGTCCAGCTCGCGTTCGAGAAAACCGCCGGGACCGCGTCGGTCACGGTGTCGGACGAGGGCCCCGGAATCGATCCGGCCGACCAGCAACGCATCTTCGAACGCTTCGAACGCGCCGACGAAAAGACCGGCGGCACCGGGCTTGGCCTGGCCATCTCGCGACGCCTGGCCCGCTCGATGGGCGGCGATGTCTCGCTTGAAAGCGCGCCCGGTGAGGGCGCGCGCTTTACGCTGACTCTGCCAGCGGCTTAGCGCTTCGCTACGGGAACGTAATCGCGCTGCGTTGCGCCGGTGTATAGCTGGCGCGGGCGGCCGATCTTCTGCTCCGGATCGGCGATCATCTCGTTCCACTGCGCGACCCAGCCGACGGTGCGGGCAAGCGCGAACAAAGCGGTGAACATGTCGGTCGGGAAACCGATCGCGTTCAGGATGACTCCTGAATAGAAATCAACGTTGGGATAGAGCTTCTTCTCGACGAAATAATCGTCGTTGAGCGCGATATGCTCGAGCTCCTTGGCGACGTCGAGCACCGGGTCGGAGATCTTCAACTCCGCGAGCACCTCGTCCGCGGTCGCCTTCATCACCTTCGCCCGCGGGTCGAAGTTCTTGTAAACGCGGTGGCCGAATCCCATCAGCCGGAACGGGTCGTTCTTGTCCTTGGCCCGCTCGATATATTTCGGGATGTTCGCCGTCGTCCCGATCTCGCGCAGCATATTGAGCGCCGCCTCATTGGCCCCGCCGTGCGCCGGTCCCCACAGGCAGGCGATCCCTGCGGCGATGCAGGCAAACGGGTTGGCGCCCGACGACCCCGCCAGGCGAACGGTCGAAGTCGACGCATTCTGCTCATGGTCGGCGTGGAGGATGAAGATCCGCCGCATCGCGCGCTCGATCACCGGATTGACGACATAGGGCTCGGCGGGGACGCCGAAGGTCATGCGCAGGAAATTGCCGGTGTAGCTGAGCTTGTTGTCGGGATAGAGGAACGGTTGCCCGACCGAATATTTGTGCGCCATCGCGGCGATCGTCGGCATCTTGGCGATCAGCCGGTGCGAGGCGATCATCCGCTGCTCGGGATCGGTGATGTCGGTGCTGTCGTGATAGAAGGCGGAGAGCGCGCCGACCACGCCGCACATGATCGCCATCGGGTGCGCGTCGCGGCGGAAGCCCTTGTAGAAGCTGGTCAGCTGCTCATGCACCATGGTGTGACGGCTGATCGTGCGCGTGAAG
>Ga0207674_10000344_pt1 | contig 59855 bp, 62 predicted proteins | sample KBSCornC72_FD_184303 | JGI IMG/M metagenome (GOLD analysis project Ga0207674, IMG submission 184303) | Corn rhizosphere microbial communities from Kellogg Biological Station, Michigan, USA - KBS Corn C7-2 (SPAdes) (version 2) | ecosystem: Host-associated > Plants > Roots > Rhizosphere > Soil ... | reverse complement strand
AAGGCGCCGGTGTAGGTCGCGGGGTTGGAGCGCGGGGTGCGGCCGATCGGCGACTGGTCGATGTCGATGACCTTGTCGAGCTGCTCGAGCCCGGTGATCCGCTCGCACGGGCCGCAGGGGATGCGGGCGCCGTTGAGGGCGCGGGCCGCGCCGGCGTACAGCGTGTCGATGGTGAGCGAAGACTTGCCGCTGCCGCTGACGCCGGTGACGCAGGTGAAGGTGCCGAGCGGGAACTTCACCGTGACGTCGGCCAGGTTGTTGGCGGTCGCGCCCTGGACGGTAACGAACTTGCCCGAGCCCTTGCGGCGGGTGGCTAGCAGCGGGATCTCACGGCGGCCGGAGAGATAATCGGCGGTGAGGCTGCCGGTGCAGCCGAGGAGATCGTCGAGCGTGCCTTCGCACACGACCTCGCCGCCGTGGACGCCCGCGCCGGGGCCCATGTCGATCACATGGTCGGCGGTACGGATCGCCTCCTCGTCATGCTCGACGACGAGAACGGTGTTGCCGAGGCCGCGGAGGCGCTTGAGGGTCTCCAGCAGGCGGTCGTTGTCCTTCTGGTGGAGGCCGATCGAGGGCTCGTCGAGGACGTAAAGCACGCCCGAGAGGCCGGAGCCGATCTGCGAGGCGAGGCGGATGCGCTGGCTCTCGCCGCCGGAGAGGGTGCCCGACGTGCGGTCGAGGTGGAGATAGTCGAGGCCCACATTGTGGAGGAAGCCGAGGCGCTCGTTGATCTCCTTCAATATGGCCTTGGCGATCTCATTCTGGGTCGCCGTGAGCTTTTCGTGGAGCGCGGCGAACCAGGCGTGCGCGTCGGCGACGCTGCGGCGCGTGGAGAGCGAGATGTCCTCGCCGGCGATCTTCACCGCCAGCGCCTCCGGGCGGAGGCGGGCGCCGTGGCAGACCTCGCAGGGCTGCGAGCTCTGGTAGCGCGACAGCTCCTCCCGCATCCAGGCGGACTCGGTCGTCTGCATGCGCCGGTTGAGGTTGCCGATGACGCCCTCGAACGGCTTCTTCACCTCGTAGCTGCGGCGGCCGTCGATGAAGCGCAGGGTGACCGCGCGGCCGTCGGTGCCGTGGAGGACGACGCGCCGCGCCTCCTCCGGCAGGTCCTTCCAGGGAACGTTGAGGTCGAAATCGTAGGCGCGGGCAAGCGAGCTCAGCACCTGCATGTAATAAGGCGAGGGAGGCTGCGATCGGGCCCAGGGAGCGACCGCGCCCTTGGCGATGCTGAGATTCTCGTTGGGGACGACGAGGTCCTCGTCGAACACCAGCTTCTCACCGAGGCCGTCGCAGGCGGGGCAGGCGCCCTGCGGCGCGTTGAACGAGAAGAGGCGCGGCTCGATCTCGGCGATGGTGAAGCCGCTGACGGGGCAGGCGAACTTCTCGCTGAAGATGATGCGGCCGGGAGCGCCGAAGTCGAGCTTCATGCCCGATTGGGCCGCATCCGGCTCTTCCGGCGCATCTGCCGGGTCGAGGTACGCTAGACCCTCGGCGAGCTTGAGCGCCGTCTCGAAGCTGTCGGCGAGGCGCGGTTCGATCCCTTCGCGGACGACGATGCGGTCGACGACCACTTCGATGTCGTGCTTGTACTTCTTGTCGAGCGCGGGCGCCTCTTCGATGGCGTAGAATATCCCGTCGATGCGCACGCGGGTGAAGCCGGCCTTCTGCCACTCCGCGAGCTCCTTGCGGTACTCGCCCTTGCGGCCGCGGACGACCGGAGCGAGCAGGTAATGCCGGCTGCCCTCGGGAAGCGCCATCACGCGGTCGACCATCTGGCTGACCTGCTGCGCCTCGATCGGGAGGCCGGTCGCGGGGGAATAGGGCACACCGACGCGCGCCCATAAAAGACGCAGGTAGTCGTAGATTTCGGTGACGGTGGCCACGGTCGAGCGCGGGTTGCGCGAGGTCGTCTTCTGCTCGATCGAGATTGCGGGCGAGAGGCCGTCGATATGCTCGACGTCCGGCTTCTGCATCATCTCGAGGAACTGGCGCGCGTAGGCGGAGAGGCTCTCGACGTAGCGCCGCTGCCCTTCGGCATAGATGGTGTCGAAGGCGAGGGACGATTTGCCCGATCCGGACAGGCCGGTGATGACCGTCAGGCTCTCGCGCGGGATATCGACGTCGATCCCCTTGAGGTTGTGCTCGCGCGCGCCCCGGACGCTGATGTGAGTCAGCATACGGTACACCTATGCTTCGGAATATGAGTCAGCATCGGATCAGGTTCGTTCCGTTTATGTTCTAGTCTAAAGGAGGGGTCGGCGCCGGTCAACGCGGCCGAAGGCAATATGGGTGCCTCGCCCAGCTTTGCCAACTTTCGGCAATGCTGGAGTTCGTCGATGGACTCCTGACGCTTGTCGATGAGCGATGGAGGCGCGCCCAACAATCGGCGAGCAGCATCCCGTTGCATTGTCAGGGGAAAATCATGACTCAGGGTTCATCCGCATTCGTGCGGGCGGCAATCGTGCTGCTCGCGACATCGACGGCTTTGTTCGCAGCGCCGTCACTGGCCGCCGAAGGGGCAGCGGCAGCGAGCGGCGCTATCGAAACGCCGCACTTCGGCAAATGGGGCGTCGACATTTCGACGCGCGACCTCTCGGTGAACCCGGGCGACGATTTCCAGCTCTACGCCAGCGGCAAATGGCTTTCGTCGCATGACATCCCGGCGGACCAGCCCTCGAACGGCGTCGGCTATGAAACCTACAACCGCAATCAGGAGCGGCTGAAGGCGATCGTGCTCGGGGCGCCGAAGGACAGCCAGATCGGCGCGCTCTATGCGAGCTACATGGACGAAGCGCGGCTGGAGCAGCTCGACGCGGCGCCGCTGAAGCCCGACCTCGACCGGATCGACGCGATCAAGGACAAGGCCGAATTCCTCCGCGACATGGCCGAGCGGCAATGGGATTTCGGTTCGGCCCTGGTCGGCGTAGGCGTCGGACCGGACCCGTCCAATCCAGCGATGAACACGCTGTTCCTCGGAACCGGAGGCCTCGGCCTTCCGGACCGCGATTATTACCTGCTCGACAAGTACAAGACGCAGCGCGCCGCTTATCACGCCTATGTCGAGCGGACGCTGAATCTGATCGGGACCGCAAATGCCGCCCAGGCCGCGGACCAGATTCTCGCCTTCGAGACGGAGATCGCGAAATTCTCGTGGCCCGCCGCGGACCTTCGCGACATCGAAAAGAACAACAACCCGATGACCCCAGAACAGCTCGCTGCCTATGCGCCGGGGCTGGATTGGGCCAGCTTCTTCACGGTGTCGAACGCGGTATCGCCAAAGATCATCGTCGGCGACAATACGGCGGTCAAAGCCATGGCGGCGCTCTATGACAAGACGCCGCTCGACACTTTGAAGACATGGCAGCGCTTCAAGGTCGCGGCCCAGGCGTCGCCCTATTTGTCCAAGCGCTTCGTCGACAGCCAGTTCGAATTCGCGAAGGTGCTGAATGGAACGACACAGCTGCGCCCGCGCTGGCGCCGCGGCATCGACCAGGTCGACGGGCGGCTCGGCGAAGTGCTCGGCCAGACCTATGTCGAGCAATATTTCCCGGCTCAGTCGAAGGCGCAAATGGAGGAGCTGGTCTCCAACCTGAAGCTGGCGATGGCCGAACGCATCAGGCGCAACAGCTGGATGGCGCAATCGACCAAGCAAGCGGCGCTGAGCAAGCTTTCCAAGATGCAGGTGATGGTCGGATATCCGGAGAAGTTCCGCGATTATTCGAAGCTCGAAGTGAAGGCCGACGACCTTTTCGGCAACGTCAAGCGCAGCAACGCTTTCGAGTGGAACTACCAGCTGAGCGATCTCGGCAAGCCGGTCGACCGCAAGAAATGGGCGATGAGCCCGGCGACGGTGAACGCCTATAACGGCGGGTTGCAGAACAAGATCGTATTCCCGGCCGGAATCCTGCAGCCGCCCTTCTTCGACCCGCAGGCGGATGCGGCGGTCAATTATGGTGCGATCGGTGCAATCATCGGTCACGAGATCACGCACGGATTCGACGACCAGGGCCGCAAGATCGACGAGAATGGCGCGGTGCGGGATTGGTGGACCAAGGGAGACGCCGATCGCTACAAGGCCGCGACCGCCGCGCTCGGAAAGCAATATTCGTCTTACGAGGCCGCTCCCAACACCTTCATCAACGGCGACCTGACGATGGGCGAGAATATCGGCGACATGTCGGGTCTCGAGGTCGCGTACGAAGCTTATCACATGTCGCTGAAGGGCAAGAAGGCGCCCGTGATCGACGGTTTGACCGGCGATCAGCGCTTCTTCCTCGCGTTCGCGCAGGCGTGGCGCGGAAAGCAGCGGGAGGATGCGATCAAGACGCAGGTCGCCTCGAACCCGCACAGCCCAAGCCGCTTCCGCGTCATTGGTCCCGTTCGGAACATCGACGAATGGTACGAGGCCTTCGGCGTCAAGCCCGGCAGCAAATATTACATTCCGCCGGCGCAGCGCGTGCGCATCTGGTAGCCGTTTCGGCTGCCTCGGAGTGCGCGGCCGACGCCCCTTCTCGGCCGCGCCTCCATTGAACCTCGGCAGGTTTTTGCTGCCCTAACGTTCAGTTCAGGGACGAATATGGCCCCACGAAAGACCAAAGAGCGGCTCAAACATGATCGGAGGATGCTGTCGAAAGCTCTTCTGGATTGCGAGACCGGTCGAATGGAGCATCTCGAGCCGGTCGAGCAGACCAATATGATCGAAAGCATCAAGCAAAGAATCCTCGAGCTCGATGCGAGGATCGATGAGCTGGACGCGGCGTAGCTCAAGTCAGGCGATATTCTTCGACCTTTTCATAATGGGCGCCGTGGCGCGACAGGCTGCTTTCGAAGAGAATGAAGCTGTTCACCTCGAACGGGGCGGAGCAGAGGCCGCGCCGTCGGTCCAGGAATCCGGCGAGCTCGCGCGTTCGCCGCCCTTTCCATCGCGCGAGGGTGATGTGCGGGTGAAAGGCGCGTCGTTCGGGGTCCAGACCAACCGATTGGCAAACGCGCTCGATCTTGGCCGAGAGGGCAGCGAGGGGCTCCTTCGGTTCGACGCCCGCCCATAGCGCACCGGAGCTGCGCTGCTCGAAGCGGCCGACACCGTTGATGCGGATCGAGAAAGGCGCTGACCGAATTCGTCCAAGCGCATCGGCCAGGTCATCCGCGACGGGACGATCGACCTCCCCGACGAACCTCAGTGTGATGTGCAGCTGCTCGTCGTTTTGCCAGCGAAAATCCGGCGTATCGTCCATCGCGTCGATCAGCAGATCGCGGATATGCTCGGGGGGCCGGATGGCGACGAAAAGGCGGTGCATTCCGCGATCCTAAAGCCTGTTACGGACGGCTTCGAGCCAGCGTGCAGTAATCGGCGACAGGTCAACGGGAAGGACATCCATGTCCGCCTCGATTATCCGTTCGATCTCCCACGACCAGCGGGGCTGATAGCGAACATCGCGGACGATGATCAGCGAGGCGAGATCGCGCTTGAAGTCGGTGTCTTCCTCAAGCTCCGCGGCAAGTCGCACGTCCCCGTGGGACGTCATGCCGATCTCCTCCCGAAGCTCTCGAAGCACGGCGTCGCGCGGATCTTCGCTCTCGGCACGGCCGCCACCGGGAACTCGCCAACCGGGCGCATAGCGCAGCCTGACGAGAATGACCTTGCCCTCGGGCGTGAGCGCCAGCGCGTGAGCGCCGAAGGTCCGGGGACGCCGGATGCGCCAATGGAGTTTGAGCAGCTTGTGGAGCGCGCCCAATGCCAATCGCAACGCGCGGTCGAACAAGCTCGATTGCTCCATGGTCGATCCAATCAGCTGAGGGCTTTTTTTGTTGCCTGTTCGCGAAGGAATGCCTCGGAGCGCTTTTGCAGGCCGTTTGCGTATCTGACCGCGAATATAAGCAAGGTTCAGGTTGCGGCCACCCCTGTGGTCCCATGTCGTGTTTCGCTTGAAAGGCCCTCTTGCATCCACGATATATTCGCCAGTGAGCGCCAAGGGGCCTTTTGCCCCGCTCAAAGGAGACGAAATGGCTGAATGGAATGACCCGCGCACGACAAGCGTGAACCCCGCCGCAACGGTCGGTGTTCCGCGCGCCGCCCGCGATGCGGGCCTTCGGTCCTACATGCTGTCGGTCTACAATTACATGGCATCGGGCGTGCTTCTGACCGGCATCGTCGCAATGCTGTTTTCGAATTCTTCGCTGTTCCAGGCGGCGTTCAGAACGGTCCAGACGCCGAACGGAACCGGAGTCAGCCCGAGCCTGCTCGGTTGGGTCATCACCTTTGCTCCGCTGCTTTTCGTCGGGATCATGAGCTTCGGCGCGGCAAGGATGCGCACGTCGACTCTTCAGGCGATGTTCTGGGGCTTCGCCGTCGCGATGGGCCTTTCGATGTCGACAATCTTCGTCGCGTACACCGGCGTTTCGATCGCACAGACGTTCTTCGCAACAGCCGCCGGCTTTCTGGGTCTCAGCCTGTGGGGCTATACGACCAAGAAGGACTTGAGCGGCTGGGGCTCGTTCCTGATCATGGGCGTCGTCGGCATTTTCGTCGCGATGCTGATCAATCTGTTCCTGCGTTCGCCGGCGCTCGATCTCGCGGTTAGCGCGATCGGCGTCCTGCTCTTCGCGGGCCTGACCGCCTACGACACGCAGCGCATAAAGAGCATCTATCTGCAAGTCGCTGGTTACGGAGAGGCCGTTGCGAAGACTGCCGTGATGGGCGCTCTTCAGCTCTACCTCGACTTCATCAACATGTTCCTGTTCCTGCTTCGGTTCATGGGCGACCGCCGCTAGGTTCGGCGCGAGCTGGAAAAAGGAAAGGGCCGGTGGAAACGCCGGCCCTTTTCTCATGCCCCGGAGAATCAGCGATGTAAGCGCAGACATTGGCGAAACTGCACTTCCGTCGCAGGCTGAGAGTGCTATTCGCACCATCGTAACGGCGAGGGGCTCACCGGGCGTATGGTTCCGCACGTCTTTGTCATTGACGATTTCCTGAATAATGCGGACGTCGTTCGGAACGAGGCGCTGAAGCTTCGCTACGGCGGGCAAGGGCGTTACCCCGGCCTCAATTCCATCGAGACGCTAAAGATCGAAGGCCTAGACCAGGTCGTCTCGAGCATCGTCCGCGAGCCCGTATATGCGCCGTGGACCCAGGACTTTTCGCACGGGCACTGCCGCGTGGCGTTCGCGTCTGACGACAAGCCTGGACGCATCCACATCGACCAGAGCCATTGGTCGGGGATCCTGTACCTTAGCCGTCCCGAGGACTGCCAGGGTGGGACCGAATTCTATCGCCATGTCCGTACGGGGACCGATCGCGTTCCGATGGATGCCGAGGGACTGCGGAAGATCGGCTATTCTTCCTACAAGGAACTGCAGCACGACATCCTCGACAAAGACGCGCTCGACCGGTCGAAATGGGAGCATACGATGACCGTGCCGATGCGCTTCAACCGGCTTGTGCTGCTGCAGCCGCACTATTGGCATACGTCGGGGCCAGGGTTCGGCGACAGCCTGGAGAATGGCCGGCTGATCTATGTGATGTTCTTCATGCGCGGCTCGGCGCAGGCGACGGCCGTCGCCTGATCAGCCGAGGTGCTGGCGAAAGAAGGCGAGGGTGCGCTTCCACGCCAGGTCCGCCGCGGGCTTGTTGTAGCGTTCCGCGGACGTGTCGTTGTTAAAGGCGTGGTTGACGCCGTCGTAGAGGAAGAACTTCACCGTCTTGCCGGCGTTGCGGAGCGCGGTGATCCACGGGAATGAGGTCGCATTCACCCGGTCGTCGAGGCCGGCGTTATGGAATTCCATGGCGGACTGGACCTTGGGAGCTTCGGACGGGTCCGGCGCCGGGCCGTAATAGGGCACGGCCGCGGCGAGCCTGTCCCCGGCGGCGATGGCCAGCCGGTTCACGAACCCGCCGCCCCAGCAAAAGCCGACGGCGCCGACCTTATGGCCACGGCTGGACTTGCCGAGCTCATCGACCATCGCGACCGCATCGGTCACCGATTTGCCGAGGTCGAGCTTCTCGATCGCGCTCCGCGCGGCATCCTCGTTCGAGGGCGTTCCGCCCGTTAGCGAAAGCATATCCGGAGCCACCGCGCGGAACCCCGCAATTGCGACGCGCCGAGTGACGTCGCGGATATGATCGTTGAGGCCGCGATTCTCGTGGATGACGAGCACAGTCGCCTTGAGCGAGCGCGTGCGAGGCTCGGCGACATAGGCGTTGTAGCCGCCCACCATCTTCTGCGTGCGGGTGAAGATGTGCGGATCATCCTCCGCGACGATCGCGGCCGTAGCAGGTGACGCGGCGATTCCCGCGATCAGCAACTCGGCAGCAGCGACGCTGCCGGCCAGCTTGACCATCTCGGCCATGAACGCGCGGCGCTCCGTGCCCTCATGGGTGAAGCGGTCGTAGAGCAGGATCGCCCGCTGGCGTGTCGCGTCGTCCATCCTATCAGGCCGGCTGCGGCGTCTGCTGCGCTTGCATCTCGGCGATCAGCTTCGAGTCGATCTCTTTCGCGCGATCATAGGCGGGGCGATCGGTCATGCGGCGCGCATAGTCGACGAAAACCGGCCGCGGATCGAGCAGGTTGAAGGCGAGCATGAAGTTGACGTTCGCCCCGACGAACAGGTCCGCCGCGGTGAAATGGTCGGCCGCGAGATATTCCTTGCCCGTAAGCGCCTTTTCCAGCGTGTTGATGGCGAGATCGTAATTGCCGTAGCCGAACATGCGCTGGCGCTCCGGCGTCGGCTCCCAGCCCGCAGCCTTGTTGCTGAACGCGGCTTCCACGGGGCCCGAGGTGAAGAAGATCCAGCGGTAATAATCGGCGCGCTCGCTCGGAGGGGGAGCGAGGTTCGCTTCCGGAAATGCGTCGGCGAGATAGCAGCAGATCGCCGCGACTTCGGTGACGACCTTCCCCTTGTGGACGATCGCGGGGACCTTCCCCATCGGGTTGATCGACAGATACGGCTCCTGCTTCATGGTCGAAGCATAGTCGACGACTTCCGTCTCATAGGGCTGGCCGACCTCCTCGAGCATCCAGCGCACCGTCTGTCCGCGAGATTGGGGATGGGTGTAGAAGGTGAGGTCAGCCATTTCGCGACTCCTAGCTTAGAACAAAAGGCGAACTACTCCTCGTCGAGCGCCTGCTCAAGCATCTCCAGCATCATTTTCAGCGATTTCACGCGAACCCGGCCACGGCCCGCGGCTCCGAAATGCTTTTCGCGATGAACGGTCGGACCGCCGCGCCTCGCGAGAGCGAAATGGACGAGTCCTTCCTCCTGACCCGGAGCGCCCGGCCCGGCGAAGCCGGTTACGCCAATCGATATGTCCGCACTCGATCGTTCGAGAGCGCATTCCGCCATCGCTCGTGCGACGACTTCCGAGACCGCATCGTTGCGATCAAGCAGATCGCGATCGATACCGAGCAGCTCCTGCTTCGCGTCATTGGAATAGGTCACGAAGCCGCGATCGAAGCCGTGGCCCGTTCCCTCGATGTCGGTCAGCAAGGCAGCCAGCATTCCGCCGGTGCAGCTTTCGGCCGTCGCAATCGTCAGACCCTTGTCGCAGAGCCTGTGCATGAGCCGCTCGGCCTGCGCATCCAAATGGTCTGGAAGGGCAGGCTCTAGCGTCTCACTCAACCGCGCTCACCCTTCGTCGGCGTTGGAACGGCATTTTCGCGTTCGGGCGCCGACTTGTCGCGCGTCGCCCGGAATTCGCTGTCCTGGCTCCAGTTCGGCCACTCGCGCGAGTTCGCCAGCCGCAGGCCGAGCAGGTGCAGGAGATTGGCGTCCTGAGCCATGCCGCGGAAATCCCACGCCGGGTTAAACTCGTCGTCGGGCTGGTGGTACCTCTTCGCCGTATAGTCGGAAGCGAGCGCCTCGCCCCGCGCCGTGCCCCCGGTCACCAGGTCATTTCCCGGCTTGAAGCTGATTGCGGGAACGCCCTGCTTGGCAAAGGAAAAATGGTCGGAACGGTAGAAGCCGCCGCTCTCCGGATGCGGATCGGGCGTGAAATAGCGGCCCTCGATCTTGCCTTCGGCGATCAGGTCGTCGAGCAAGTCGAGCTTGGCCGTGCCCGAAATGCTGAAATTCTTCTCCGGGCCCCAGACCCCCATCGAATCGGTGTTCAGCACACCGACGGTCTTGCCGAGTGGATAGAGCGGGTGAGTGGCGTAATATTCGCTGCCGAGCAGGCCCTTCTCCTCCGCGGTGACCGCGAGGAACACGATCGAGCGCTCCGGCCGAGGCCCAAAGGAGAAGCGGCGAGCCTGCTCGATCAGCTGGCTGATGCCGGTCGCATTGTCGACGGCGCCATTATAGATTTTGTCGCCGTTGGCGTCGGGCTTGCCGATCCCGAGATGGTCCCAGTGCGCTGAGTAGATCACCGTCTCGTCAGGATATTTCTTGCCCGGCAGAAGGCCGACGACATTGTGCGAAGTGATGGTGCTGACGTTGGCGTTGGCCGTTACGTTCACCGTCGACTTGAGGTCGATCGGCTGGAAGTCACGCCGCTTGGCGTCGGCCTTCGCCTTTTCGAAATCCAGACCGGCATTCTTGAAGAGCTGCACGGCGACGTCGCGCTGAATCCAGGTTTCGAACGGCGTGTGCGAAGCGGTGGGGTTCTGGCGAACGATGTCGAACTGAGTGTTGGTGTTGGAATTCTTGACCGTGTTCCAGCCGTAGGAGGCGGGTTCGGTTTCATGGACGACCATGACGCCGGCAGCGCCGCGGCGGGCGGCCTCTTCATATTTGTATGTCCAGCGGCCGTAATAGGTCATCGCCTTGCCGCCGAAATCGCCTTCACCGCCCTCGAAGTCGGGATCGTTGATGAGGACGACGATGATCTTGCCCTTGACGTCCTGTCCCTTGAAGTCGTCCCAGTTCCGCTCCGGAGCGGAGACACCGTAGCCCACGAACACCAGTGGCGCGTTCGCGATGCGGATCTGGTTCTGGCCGTTTTGCGGCGCGCGAACCGCAATCTCGTTGCCCTGGATCAGGTTGAGCGGACCGCTAGGAGTTTGCACCGTCACGACCGGATCGCCGGTCAACTCCGACTGGAGGAGCGGCACATCCTGAGTCCATTTGCGCTTGCCGCCGACGAGATCGCCGCCCGGCTCGAGGCCGGCCGAGCGGAACTGGTCGATGATGTAATTGACCGTCTTGGTCTCGGCCGGAGTGTTCACCCCGCGGCCTTCATAGGCGTCGGAGCCGAGCTCCTGCACGTGGCTCGAAAGGCGTCGAGGACTGAAGCCGTCCATCGAGGCGGCGGCCAAAGGAACGGTGGTGAGCGCCATCGCACTCGCCGCAAGCCAGCGGAATGTCTTCACGTTTCTTCTCTCCCCAGAGCGAACAGGTGGACGATCTCGCCGCCGTCAGGACGGCCAGCGAGGCGAAAGGTTGCAATCGCGACTAGTTAGTGCGCCGCCGGAGTGGAAGCCCCTTCGCCGCCTGCGACCGCGGCCGGTTTCGCTTTGTCCGTCCGATATCTGTCGAACCAGGCGAGGATTGCGCTGGCCTTGGCGGCCGATTGGCTCGGGCGAGCGGCGATCCCGCCGTGGCTTGCGCCCGGGACCTTCACCAGCGCGGTCGGGATTCCCCGTAGCTGAAGCGCCGCATAATATTGCTCTGCCTGGCTGACGGGCGTGCGGTAATCTTCGCTGCCGACGACGACGAGGGTCGGGGTTTTCACATTTCCGACCAGGCTCAGCGGCGAATATTTCCAATAGCCCTGGGGATCCTCCCACGGCCGTTCCTTGCGCCAGCCCGGCGAGAAACCAGCGACGAAATCGGTTGTCAGCGCGAAGCTCGCCAGCTCGATGACAGGCTTCTGACTGGCCGCGGCCTTGAAGCGGTCGGTCTTGCCGACAATCCAGGCGGTCAGCACGCCGCCGCCCGATCCGCCGGTGACGAACAGATTGTTCGGATCGACGTGGCCGGTTGCGATCGCGGCATCGACCGCGCTCATGAGGTCGTCATAGTCGTGGCCCGGATAATTTTTGTCGATCTCATCCTCGAAGGCCTGGCCATAGGAGGTCGAACCGCGCGGATTGGCGAATACGACCACGTAACCGGCCGCCGCATAGAGCTGATCGTCGGTTGAGAAGGTCGGGCCGTAAGCCGCCCATGGACCGCCGTGAATCTCGAGGATCATCGGATAGCGCTTGCTCGGATCGAAGTCGGGCGGGGTGACCATCCACGCGTCGATCGGCTTTTGGTCGTAGGACGAAGTCACGGGAAACTTGGCGACACTGCCTAAAACTTTCCCGTTGAGAAGCCCGTCGTTCAGATGCGTGAGCTTGCGCAAGCCTCCGCCCGAGGCGAGCGCCACGTCGGACGGTCGCGAGGGAGTGCCGGCGGTTACGGCAACGAGTCCGTTTCGCGAAACGCTGAACTCGCCGCCGCTATAGGGTCGATCGAGGCCGCTACCGGTCAGCCCGCCTGCGACGTCGTGGACCGATCCGTCGAGGCCAACACGTGCGACGTGGTTGCTGCCATGCTCGTCGTAGAGAACGTAGATCGATTTGCCGTCGGCAGCCCAAACCGGGCTGGCGATCTGACGGTCAAACCTGGCCGTAAGTACGCGCGGGTTCGAGCCATCCAGGTTCATCACGTATAGCTTTGGGTCGACATTGGCGCGTCCGTCCTCGTCGTAGCCCGTATAGGCAACGAGGCGTCCTTCCGGAGATACGGCGGGCGAATTATCCGGGCCCTTGCGCGTGGTCAGAGCGACCGGAGCGCCGCCATCGATGCTGAGCCGATAGATTTCGGCCTCCGTGACGTCGCGTTCCCAATTCTTGTTGAGGTTGGCGCTGAACAGGACCGAGCGGCTGTCCGGAGTCCACGATACCAAAGCGCCGGCGTTGGTCGGTCCGAAGGTGAGCTGCGTGGAAGCTCCGCCATCGGCCGGGACCCAGAAAATCTGCTGGTAGCCCGGCTTGAAATAGCCAGCTCCGTCGAAGCGGTAAGTGACCGCATTGATGACCTGGAGCGGATCGGCCCATTTGGCGCCGTCGGGCTTCGACGGCGCGGAGCCGAGCTTCATGCCGTCGTCGGGCACGAACATCGAATATGCGATCCGGCGGCCGTCGGGCGACCAGGCGATGCTGTCGGGACTGTCGGGAAGGCCGGTAATCCGCGCGCTTTCCCCGCTCGCCATCCAGCGCACGAACAGCTGCGCGCTGCCGCCCTGCGCGCCAACATAAGCGAGGCGCGTACCGTCGGGCGACCAGCGCGGCGATGAATAATCACCCGACCCCGCGAGGAGCGGCCGCTGCTGGCCGGTCGCGGTGTCGATCAGCCAGATGGTCGAGCGCGCCTTGTCGGTCATGATGTCATTCGACTTGCGCACGTAGACGATCGTCTTGCCGTCGGGGCTGATCTGCGGATCGGTCGCGATCTCCAGATTGAACAGATCGGAACCGGTCAAATAGCGGCTCGGGCCGTTGTCCGGCGTTGCGAGCGCGGGAACCGAAAATGCGGTCGCGGCGCAGAGCAGCGCGAGTAGACGAATGGTTTTCACGAAAGACTCCCCTCCGGATGGATGGGGCGACGATTCAACTTTCAGGCGCGAGCGGCAAGCGGTTCATCGACGAACGGATGAAATTACATTCAACCAAATGGTTGACAATCGGGTTCGACTCGCCATATTAAACCGTATGGTTGAAAATCGACTCGATACGACTTTCCATGCGCTGGCCGATCCGACCAGGCGGGGAATGCTTGCCAACCTGGCGCTCGGCGAGAAATCGATCGGCGAGCTGGGTGAACCGTTCAGAATGACGTTCGCCGGCGCTTCCAAGCATGTGAAGGTGCTGGAGAGCGCGGGGCTGATCGAGCGTCGCCGCGACGGCCGCAAGCAGATCTGCACGCTGAAACCCGGACCGCTCGAAGAAGCGGAGCGGTGGCTGAGGCAATGGGAGAAATTCTGGAACGCCCGCCTCGATCGCCTCGAGGCCCTCATCGAACATGACAAGAAGAAGGAGAATCGAAATGACTAATGCAGCCACCGCCATGCGGCTTCCGGTCGAAAAGACCGCCCCAGACACGATCCGCCTGGAACGTACGCTCGATGCGCCTGTCGAAAAGGTCTGGCGCTATCTGACCGAGGCGGACCTCCGGTCGCAATGGTTCATGGGCGGAACCGACGCCAAGCCAAATGGCGAGTTCGAGCTTCTGGTCGACCACGACAAGCTCTCGGACGACGACAATGTGGCCTATCCGGAAAGCTATGCCGAATTCAAAGGCAAGACCTGGGTGGAAAAGGTCATCCGCTTCGACCCGCCGCGCCTGCTGGAGACGACGTTCCAGAGCGGCAAGAACGGCAATGTCACCTACGAGCTGTTCCCCGAAGGCGATCGCACGCGCATCGTCCTCACGCATAGTGGGATCGTCAGCCCCGTCGGCGCACAGGATTTCGGCAGCGGCTGGAATTCACACCTGACGGTGCTCGAGGAGCGGCTCGCGGGCCGCGGAGTCAAGGACTTCTGGGCGCTTCACGCCAGGTCGCGCGAAGATGTGAGAAAGGCACTGGAGGCCTAATTCGAACTAGGGGCCGGCCTTCGAAACGCCGGCCCCAAATGTATAGACGAGCCTTCCGCCGAGGAAGCCACCGACGCAAAGAACAAGGGCGCTGACGAAACTCAGCGCAAGGCTCGCGGAGCCGATCAAACTTGCGCCCTGAAGGGCGTCGCGCCGTAGATACAGAGCGATCCCATAACCCAGCCAGGCGAGGCCGACTGCCATGATGTGGCGCACGGCATGCGGGACGACAGCCTCATTCAGCTTTGTGAAGTCGAGCAGGCCGGCGCCCATCGCGACGAGGCCCATCGCGAGGCCGCCAGCCATCAGGACTGCGCCGATATGTGCGTCTGAAGTTAGTCCGGCCACCCACGCCAGATCGGCCGCACTAGCCGAAAGCAACAGGGCGATCGGGAAATGAACGATCGCCGGATGGAGCGGGTGGCCGGACACGGGGGTCAGATGAGCTCGAAGGCGCTTCCGGCGAGCAGCAGGAACCCGATCACCGCGGCGCCTGCGTGAACGAAGACGATCCCCCTCGGCGGAGACTGATTCCGGACGTGGTAAGAGGCGAGGTAGAAACCGCCGAGCGCGGCGATCACCAGGATGAGCAGGGCGATCGGAACGAGCCCGGCTCCCCCGCCGGAAGGACCGAAGACGACAAGCGCGGTCAGGACCAGGCCCGTCGCGCCGAGTGCGGCATGCAGCAGGGAAATCGCCCACGGAGCCATTTGGGCGCGCAGCACTCGCGTGGCCATGAACAAACCGCCCAGGGCGCCGATCGCGAATATCAGAACCGCAATTTTCAGCATCATTCCCTCCTTTTTCGATTCCCGTTTTGCCCTCTTCACGCGTTCTTTGTCAACTTTCACAATTACAAAGTTGCGTAAGCCTGAATCTGTGTTAGATTCGAAACAGATGACCGCGATCAATCCTGTCGAACCCGGCCGCAGCCGCGACCGAATTCTCGAAATCCTGCTGAAATCCGAGGGGCCGGTCCCGGTTCAGGCGTTTGCGGCCGCACTGGGCATTTCGCGCAACGCCGCGCACCAACAGATCATGACGCTTCAGCGGGAAGGATTAATCGAGCCCGCGACTGCAATCCGAACCAAGGGCCGGCCCTCGCAGGGATATCGGCTCAGTCCGGCGGGGAAGGGGACATTCCCCCGCCAGTACGCATTGCTCGCGCGGCAATTGCTTGAAGAACTTTCGGCCCACCTCGGGCCGGCGGAATTGCGAGCTGCAATGCAGCGGATCGGACTGTCGCTCGCGGACAGTCTTCGTTCGGGAGAGGCATCGGATCCGGAAGAGAGAGTGCGACTGATCGCTGGACTGATGCGCGACCTTGGCTATCAATCGCGCGCAGTTGAAAGCGAGGATGGACCCGAGATCGAGGCGCACAATTGCGTTTTCCATGACCTCGCCATGGCGGATCAGTCGATCTGCGAGGTCGACCTCGCGCTGCTGCGGTCCCTGTCGGGCCAAACGGTCGAGCACCGGCGCTGCATGGCACGCGGCGAGCGCTCGTGCCGTTTTGCGTTCAAGCCGGCGAAGCCGACTGCCTAAGCAACTGAAAAGCTGTTAGGGGAGCCATCGCCGGCCACCCGCCGATCAATCGCCGTGGCCCAGTCGCGTGCCGTCCAACGAGCGAGAAAGGCACTTCGATGGCGAAGATCCTCTGCGTCCTCTACGACGATCCGATCGACGGATATCCGACAAGCTATCCGCGCGACGATCTTCCCAGGATCGAACGCTACCCGGACGGGCAAACCCTGCCGAGCCCCCACGCGATCGACTTCCAGCCCGGCCAGCTGCTCGGAAGCGTCGGAGGCGAGCTGGGACTTCGCAAGTTCCTGGAAGCGGCCGGTCATCAGCTCATCGTGACCGAGGACAAGGATGGGCCGGATTCAGAGTTCGAGCGGGAGCTGCTGGACGCCGACGTTGTCATCTCGCAGCCCTTCTGGCCGGCTTACATGACCGCGGAGCGCTTCGCGAAGGCGCGGAATCTCAAGCTGGTCATCACCGCGGGCATCGGATCGGATCATACCGACCTGCAGGCAGCGATCGAGCGCGGAGTCACCGTCGCCGAGGTCACCTACTGCAACTCGATCAGCGTTGCCGAGCACGTCGTGATGATGATCCTCGGGCTCGCCCGCAACTATCTCCAGTCGTGGGATATTGTGAAGGCCGGCGGCTGGAACATCGCCGACTGCGCCGCCCGTTCCTACGACATTGAAGGCATGCACATCGGAACGGTCGCGGCCGGGCGGATCGGATCGGCCGTGCTGCGACGACTGAAACCGTTCGATGTCCATCTCCATTACACGGACCGGCATCGGCTGCCGCCCGAGGTCGAGGCCGAGCTCGGAGTGACGTTCCACGAAAGCGCGGCGGACATGGTGCCGCATTGCGATGTCGTGACGATCAACGCGCCGCTGCACCCGGAAACGGAAAATCTCTTCGATGCGGCGATGATCGCCCGGATGAAGCGCGGCGCCTACCTCGTGAACACCGCGCGCGGGAAGATCGCCAATCGCGATGCTGTGGTCGACGCTCTCGAAAGCGGACAGCTCGCCGGATATGCGGGCGACGTCTGGTTCCCGCAGCCGGCACCGCGGAATCATCCGTGGCGGACCATGCCCAACCACGGGATGACGCCCCATATTTCAGGTTCGACCTTGTCGGCGCAGGCCCGCTACGCGGCCGGCACGCGCGAGATCCTGGAATGCTTCTTCGAAGGCCGGCCGATCCGCGAAGAATATCTGATCGTGGACGGTGGGAGGCTCGCCGGGGCGGGCGCGCACAGCTACAGCGAGGGCGACGCCACCAGAGGGTCCGAGGAAGCCACCGAGTTCAAGGTTCAGCCGCCCCCGATACCCGCAACGACCTGAACACCCCACCAGTCGGCCTTATCGCCGGCTCGTCGAATTTTATTGGCCTGACTCCCCGGCGGTCTGCTTTTGTTCCGCCGAGTTTGAGGAGTGGAAACAGGAAGCTCCGGCGTCCCGTGACGTCTAGCCGTGGCCGACTGACCATCCGGGGAGACCTCTTGAATGACATTCGCCATACGCGCGCTTGCGGCTGTCATGGCCGGTTCGATGTCCGTGGCCGCACAGGGGGCAGAGCAGGCCTCGACGGAAGCGGTGAAGGTGGAGCGGCTGCGCGCCGCGATGCAGTCGGCGCGCTGGACCGGCCCGTTGCTCGCGTCGAACGCGGAAACGCTGCCGAGCGGCCATTTCTACACCGAGCCTTATTTCTTCGACGTCATTTCGGGCGGTGACCATCATCCCGGATCGAGCGGCTTCTACCAGTACGGCTTGCTCGACAATTGGACGGTTGGGGTTCAGCCGTTCTTCTCGCTCGGGACCCAGAAATATAATCGAGACCTCGCGATCGGCGACTTCAAGCTGCTGTCACAGGTGCGCCTGAGCCATTTCACGCCGGAACATCGAGTCCCAAGCGTGGCGATCGTGACGAATCTGGTGATTCCCACCGGCAAGGACGACCATCTCTCCGCCTTGAAGCAAGGCCACGGCAGCGGCTCCTTCGCGCCCGAAATCGGCGTCAACGTCCAGCATTATTTCTTGCTCGGCAATGACCGGCTTCTCAGGGCGCGGATCAACGTCCTCAGGCAGTTTCCAATGCGCCACGAGGTTTCAGGACGAAGCGTTTTCGGGACGGACGCGAATTTCCGCGGTCACGCCAGGCCCGGATCGAAGACGACTTTGATCGGCGGCGCCGAATACAGCCTGTCCAGGGAATGGGTGCTGGCGTTCGATGTCGAGGCCGACTTTTGGGGAAAGACCAAGGTCACCGGCCGTGACGGCGGCGGACCGGTGGTGAGTCAGACCTCCCCGAAAAGCTGGAACGTCGGCTTCGCCCCGGCAGTCGAATATAATTGGAGCGACCGGGCGGGCGTGATCGTTGGGATCTGGGTCGTTCCCAAGGGGCACAACACTCAGTCGTCGATCACGCCCGCGGTCGCAATTCAGCGTTTCTGGTGACCGTTACTCGGCAGCCGGCGCAGTTTCGTCGTCGGCCTTCTTCCTCGGAGCAGCCTTCCTGGCTTTCGGAGGCTTGGCCTTGGCGGCCTTGGGCGGCGCCGGAGTGATCTCGAAGGCCGGGGCATTGTCCTTGATCCGCACCTTGACCTCGCCGCCGTTGACCAGCTTGCCGAACAGAAGCTCCTCGGCGAGCGGCTGCTTGATCTTCTCCTGCACCAGCCGGCCCATCGGGCGAGCGCCGTAGAGCTTGTCGTAGCCGCGCTCCACGAGCCACGCCCGCGCCTCATCGTCGAGATCGATGTGGACGTTGCGGTCGGCCAGCTGCAGCTCGAGCTGCAGGATGAACTTGTCGACGACGCGCGCGACGACTGCCGGCGGAAGGTATGAGAAGGGCACGATCGCATCGAGGCGATTGCGGAACTCGGGCGTGAACATCTTCTTGACCGCATCCTCCTGGGCGTCTTCGCGGCTGCTTGCCCCGAAGCCGATGCCCTCACGCGCCATGTCGGACGCTCCGGCATTGGTCGTCATGATGAGGATGGTGTTGCGGAAGTCGACGGTCTTGCCGTGATGATCGGTGAGCTTGCCGTGGTCCATGACCTGCAACAGGATATTGAACAGATCCGGGTGCGCTTTCTCGATCTCGTCGAGCAGGAGCACGCTGTGCGGGTGCTGGTCGACGGCGTCGGTCAGGAGGCCGCCCTGGTCGTAGCCGACATAGCCTGGAGGCGCGCCGATCAGCCGGCTGATGGCATGGCGCTCCATATATTCGGACATGTCGAACCGTTCGAGCGGAATGCCCATGATCGAGGCGAGCTGACGCGCGACCTCGGTCTTGCCGACGCCGGTCGGGCCGGAGAAGAGATAATTGCCGATCGGCTTGTCGGGATCGCGCAGGCCCGCGCGCGACAGCTTCATCGCCGACGCGAGCTTTTCGATCGCCAGGTCCTGGCCGAAGACGACGCGCTTCAGGTCGGCTTCGAGATGTTCGAGCACATGCTTGTCGTCGGCCGAAACCGATTTCGGCGGGATGCGCGCCATAGTGGCGACGACCGCCTCGATTTCCTTGGGCGTGATGACCTTCTTGCGACGCGACGGCGGAACGAGCATCTGCATCGCGCCGACTTCGTCGATCACGTCGATCGCCTTGTCGGGCAGCTTGCGGTCATGGATGTAGCGCGCAGACAGCTCGACGGCGGACTTGATCGCGTCCGGCGTGTAGCGGACGTTGTGGTGGCCCTCGAACGACGAGCGCAGGCCGGCGATGATCTTGATCGTGTCTTCGACCGTCGGCTCGTTGACGTCGATCTTCTGGAACCGGCGCAGCAGCGCGCGGTCCTTCTCGAAGTGATTGCGGAATTCCTTGTAGGTCGTCGATCCGATGCAGCGGATCGCTCCAGTCGAGAGCGCCGGCTTCAGCAGGTTCGACGCATCCATCGCGCCGCCTGACGTCGCGCCCGCACCGATCACAGTGTGGATCTCATCGATGAAGAGGATCGCGTGCGGCATCTTCTCGAGTTCGGAGACGACCGATTTCAGGCGCTCCTCGAAATCGCCGCGGTAGCGCGTGCCGGCGAGCAGGGCTCCCATGTCGAGCGCGTAGATGACCGCGCCCTTCAGAACCTCGGGGACGTCGCCCTCGATAATCTTGCGCGCGAGACCTTCCGCGATGGCGGTCTTTCCGACGCCCGGATCACCGACGTAGAGCGGATTGTTCTTCGACCGACGGCAGAGAATCTGAACGGTCCGGTCGACCTCCGGCATGCGTCCGATGAGCGGATCGACCTTGCCCTGGCGGGCCTTCTCGTTGAGGTCGACAGTGAATTGCTTGAGCGCGGACTCCTTTTTGCCGCCCTCCTTCTCGCTTTTCTCCTCGGCGCCTTCGGGAGCGCGTGGCTCGGCCGAGCTCTCACCCTTGCCGACGCCATGGCTGATGTAAGTCACGGCATCGAGGCGGCTCATGTCCTGTTGCTGGAGGAAATAGACGGCGTAGCTCTCCCGCTCGGAGAAGAGTGCGACAAGCACGTTTGCGCCGGTCACCTCGTCGCGGCCGGATGACTGGACGTGGAGGATCGCGCGCTGGACAACGCGCTGGAACCCGCTGGTCGGAGTCGGGTCGGTCGCGCTGTCGGCAACCAAGGCCCCAAGCTCATTGTCCAGATATTGCTTCACGCTGGCGCGGAGCTCGTCGCGGCTGACGCCGCAGGCGGTCATCACTTTCGACGCATGCTCGTCGTCGATCAGCGCGATCAGCAGATGTTCAAGGGTCGCATATTCGTGGCGTCTGCGGCTCGCCTCCCCAAGCGCATTGTGGAGGGTCTGTTCGAGCTCGCGAGCGAAACTGGGCATTTATCCGGTTACTCCTCGTCCGCCACGTTTGGGGCGAACATGGTTAACAATGTCATACCGTGCGGCGTCGCAATCAAGATCGGCAGCCCGGTTTATCCCCAATTTATCGTGTGTTGCTGTTCCAGGTCTGAACGCGATGACCATCAGGATCTCTTGAACAATTCTTCGGCGGCCGACCGGTGGGTCTCGGCCCGCTGCATATGTGCCTCGACGCGGGCGATCTCGGCCTTCAGGGCCTCGATCCGCTCCTTGAGCTCCTCGATCGACAAGGGATCGAGGTCCTGCTTGCCCAGCGCGACGAGCGGATCGTCGGGTTTGCTCGGGAAGAGGTCTTCCAAATCCATGGCGACGGGAATCGTTGACCGATAGGGCGCCCAAGTCAATAAGTTCGGCTCTGTGACGAAAGTGCCCTCCTCGATGAAGGCGGTGGTCGCACCGCAGCCCGACGGGGCCGAGGAGCTTGCCCTTGTCGAACGGCGGGTACCCCGCGTCGGCGCGGCCGAGGTCCTGATCAAAGTCGCCGCGGCAGGGGTCAACCGGCCGGACATCCTGCAGCGCCGCGGGCTCTATCCGCCGCCGCCGGGTGCACCCGACATCCTGGGATTGGAGATCGCCGGCGAAATCGTCGAGGTCAGCGAGGGCGCGGAAGAGCTTCTCGGGCAGCAGGTCTGCGCCCTTGTCGCCGGCGGAGGCTATGCCGAATATTGCGCGGCGCCGATCGGCACCTGCCTTCCGGTGCCGGAAGGGCTCACCCTGGCCGAAGCGGCGGCGATGCCGGAAACTCTGTTCACGGTCTGGGTCAATCTGTTCGAGCGCGGCTTCGCGGCCGACGGCGACTGGGTTCTGGTCCATGGCGGCACGAGCGGTATCGGGACGATGGCGATCGCCCTTGGAGAATTGTTCGGACTCAAGGTCATCGTCACCTGTGGCACGGACGCGAAATGCGCTCGGGCGGTCGAGCTGGGGGCCGAGGCGGCAATCAACTACCGGACACAGGATTTTGTCGAAGCGGTGCAAAAGCTGACCGACGAAAAAGGGGTCGCGGTCGTCCTCGACATGATCGGCGGGGATTATCTGCCGCGCAACATCAAGGCGCTCGCGGACGACGGACGACATGTCTCGATCGCCTTCCAGCGTGGACCGAAGGCGGAGATCGCCATTCCCGAAGTGATGCGGCGCCGTCTGACTCTGACCGGCTCCACGCTCCGACCGCGCACGGTCGAGTTCAAGACGATGGTCGCCGACGAAATCGCGCGCACCGTGTGGCCTTATGTCGAAGGCGGCAAGCTCAAGCCGGTGATCGACAGCACATTTTCGTTGTCGGAAGCGGCCAAGGCGCACGCCCGGATGGAATCGGGCGAGCATATCGGAAAGATCGTACTCGAGGTCGGTGCGAAGGGATGAGGGGAGGAGCCAAATGACCGAGAGACTGATCCTCCACGAATATTCAATGTCCGGAAATTGCTACAAGGTGCGCCTGACCGCCGCCAGCGTGGGCACCCATATCGAACGGCGCGAATATGACATCATGAAGGGCGAGACCCGGACGGCGCAGTTTCTCCGGGATGTGAATTCGAACGGAAGAATCCCCGTTCTCCAGGTCGATCAGCGCTTCATCCCCGAGAGCAACGCCGCTTGCTATTACATCGCGGACGGTTCCAACCTCATCCCGACCGAACGTTTCGATCATGCCGACATGCTGCGCTGGATGTTCTGGGAGCAATATAATCACGAGCCCAACGTCGCGACGCTGCGTTTCTGGAAGGATTGGGTGGGTTTCGAGAATCTGACCGAAGCGCAGAAGCTCCAGATCCCGCTCAAGCGCGAAGCCGGTGAAGCCGCGCTCAAGCTGATGGACGATCATCTGAAGGCACGCGACTGGTTCGTCGCCGGGCACATGACGCTCGCCGATATCTGCCTGTTCGCCTACACGCATGTCGCGGACGCGGGCGGGTTCGAACTCAACCGCTATCCCAAGGTCATCAACTGGATGGAGCGGGTCAAAGGTCAGCCGCACTATATCCCGATGAGCCTCTGAGCAGCCTTGCCCCAGCGGCGGTGCGGGGCTACATCGCCGGGCAAGCTGGCCGCTCCGGTAGGGGGCGGCCCTATTTGTTTCTGAAGCGGAGAAGAATCCAGTGGCCCAGCCCCTGATGCCCCATGCGACCGCCGCCTGGCTGGTCGACAATAGCGCGCTGACCTTCGAGCAGATCGCCGAGTTCTGCGGCCTCCATATTCTCGAAGTGCAGGCGATCGCCGACGACACAGCGGCGACCAAGCTGACCGGGCGCGATCCGATCCGCGCGGGCGAACTGACCCATGAGGAGATCGAGAAGGGCCAGAAGGACCCCGATCACGTTCTCCAGATGCACAAGGCGCCGGAAGCCGTGCGCCGCACCCGCGGTCCGCGCTACACCCCGGTTTCCAAGCGCCAGGACAAGCCGGACGGAATCGCCTGGATCATCAAGAACCATCCGGAAGTGACTGACGGCCAGATCAGCAAGCTGATCGGAACCACCCGCACAACCATCGCCGCGATCCGCGAGCGCACGCACTGGAACATGGCGAACATCACTCCGAAGGATCCGGTCACGCTCGGCCTGACGACGCAGCGTGAGCTTGACGCGGCGGTTGCCAAGGCGGCGAAGGCGGCCGGTGTTGCGGCGCCGACCGACACTCGGCTCGAAGGGGACCGCGAGGCGCTCATCGAGCAGCTTCGCGCCGAACGCGACCAGCATGCCCGTGACGCGGAAGCGGCCCTTGCCGAGGCGAGCGGCGAAGACCTTCGCGATGAGGTCGTTCCGGGCATTCGCGATCCGTTCAAGAACACGCCGGTCGAATAGGCGCTCGCTTGATTTGAACCCTCGCGAGGGTCACAAGGCCGCTGATGGCCACTACCGCTGAAACCGACGTCAGCCAGCTGAGCTTCGAGGCAGCGCTCGCGCGCCTCGAAGAGATCGTTCGCACGCTGGAGAAGGGCGAAGCGCCGCTCGATAAATCCATCGAGCTTTATCAGGAAGGCGACCAGCTCAAGCGGCATTGCGAGGCGCGGCTCAAGAACGCTCAGGCGCGTATCGAGCAGATCGCGTTCGGCAGCGATGGAAAACCCGCGGGCGTGAAGCCCTTCGATGCCGATTGAGACCATCGATCGGCTTGCGACGGAGCTGGACGCCGAGGCGGCCCGCGTTTCCGCCGAGGTCGACGATTTCTTCGGCCGCCTGCTTCCACCTACGGGCGACAGCCGCGAGCGCCTCTACGAAGCCATGCGCCATGCCGCGATCGGCGGCGGCAAGCGGCTGCGGCCATTGCTCACGATTGCCGCCTCACAGCTGTTCGCGATCGCGCGCGAGCGAGCGCTTCGCGTCGGATGCGCGATCGAGGCTATCCACGTCTACTCGCTGATCCACGACGACCTGCCGTGCATGGATGACGCGGACCTCAGGCGCGGTAAGGCCACCGCGCACAAGGCATTCGGCGAAGCGGAAGCGGTGCTTGCGGGCGACAGCCTCCACGCGCTCGCTTTCGAAATCCTGGCGCACCAGGCGACGCACGAAGACCCGTGGGTCCGTTCCGACCTGGTGCTGGAACTTGCGAGAGCTGCCGGTCCTGCAGGAATGGCGGGCGGGCAGATGATGGACCTCGTAGCTGAGGGTCAGGAGCTCGATCTTCCGGCAATCACCCGGCTGCAGCAGCTGAAGACCGGTGCGCTTATCGAATATTGCGTCGAGGCGGCCTGCATCATGGTTCGCCTCGCCCATGAGGCGCGCACGCCGTATCGCGGTTACGCCCGCAACATCGGCCTCGCATTCCAGATCGCCGACGACCTCATCGATCATAGCGGCGAGGAGAAGGCCGCCGGCAAGCGCACCGGAAAGGATGCCCAGGCCGGGAAAGCGACCTTCGTGTCATTGCTCGGCGAAGAGCGCGCGCGACAGCAGGCGACGTTCCTCGTCAACCAGGCGGTCGAGCATCTGGCGGATCACGGCCCCGAAGCCGACCTGCTTCGGGCCATCGCGCGCTTTGCGATAGAGCGGGATCATTGAGGGTCTAACCCTAAAGGAGGGGCGTTTGAAAGTCGCAGTCTATCCCGGAACCTTCGACCCGATCACGCTGGGGCACCTCGACATCATCCGCCGGGGTACGCACCTCGTCGACAAGCTCGTCATCGGCGTGACGACGAACCCGTCGAAAGAGCCAATGTTCACGGTGGCCGAAAGGCTTGAGATGGTCCGCCGGGAAACCGCCGACATGCCCGGCAACATCGACGTCGTGGAGTTCGACTCCCTGCTCATGGAATTCGCGGAGCAGCAGGGCGCGACCGCGATCCTTCGCGGCCTGCGCGCCGTCGCCGACTTCGAATATGAGTTCCAGATGGCCGGGATGAACCAGCAATTGAACGACGATATCGAGACGGTTTTCCTGATGGCCGACGTCTCGCTGCAGCCGATTGCATCGAAGCTGGTGAAGGAAATCGCGCGGTACGGCGGGGCGATCGACAAGTTCGTGACGCCGGCCGTGGCTGAAGATGTGCGGCGGCATTTGAACGGCGGCCGTTAAGGCTGGCGTCACCCGCCCGGCAGCACTAGAGCGCCAACGGGTTTCGGGGAGGGAATATGTTTTCGAAGGCGCTGTTCGCGTTGTCTTTTGCGTTCGGACTGATTGCAGCCGCGCCGCCGCCGGTCGTTATCCCGCCGCTTCCCGCAATTAACGCTCCGCCAGAGGTGGCCGCCGACCCGGCGAACAAGCTGACGCTACAGCTGTCGAACGGTGGAACGGTCGTGATCCAGATGCGTCCGGACCTCGCTCCGCACCATGTGGAGCGCATCCAGATCCTCGTCCGGCAGGGCTTCTACAATGGCCTCCCGTTTCACCGGGTGATTCCCGATTTCATGGCACAAGGCGGCGATCCCAAGGGGGATGGAAGCGGCGGCTCCAGCCTTCCGGACCTCAAGGCCGAATTCAGCACGATGCCATTCTTTCGCGGCACCGTGGCTGCGGCCCGGACGAATCAGCCGGATACGGCGAACAGCCAGTTCTTCATCATGTTTGCCCCAAACCAGAGCCTTGAAGGCAAATATACCGTCTGGGGCCGGGTGATCTCCGGCATGGACGCGGTCGACAAGATCGCTCCAGGCGAGCCGCCGCCTGAACCGACGAGGATCGTCAAGGCGACTTTAGGAAGCTAATCGCCGCGCGACATGCGCGTCGCCGACTTCGATTTCGACCTCCCCGCGGAGCGCATCGCGCTCCGGCCCGCTCGGCCGCGGGACAGCGCGCGTCTGCTGGTCGTACGTGGTCGCGACATTTCCGATCACGGCGTGCTGGACCTGCCGCAGCTGCTCGATCCCGGCGACGTGCTGGTTTTCAATGATACCAAGGTCATTCCAGCGCAGCTCGAAGGCCGACGCGGCGAAGCGAGCATCGGCGCGACTCTCCACAAGCGCGAGGGGCCGCGCGAATGGCAGGCGTTCCTGCGGAATGCGAAACGCGCGCGGGTCGGCGACACGATCGACTTCGGAGAAAGTGTCGCCGCTTCCGTCATCGAGAAGAGCGAAGAGGGCTCCGCGCTCCTGCGTTTTCACGGGGACGAGCCGGTCGAGCTTTTGCTCGAGCGAGCGGGGCGGATGCCGTTGCCGCCCTACATCGCTTCCCGCCGCGAAGTGGATGAGCGGGACCGGCAGGATTATCAGACCATGTTCGCACGCGAGGAAGGGGCCGTCGCCGCTCCGACCGCGGCACTCCATTTCACGGACGGTTTGCTGGAAGCGTTCGACGCTCGCGGAATCGGGCGCGAGACGCTGACCCTTCACGTCGGCGCCGGCACTTTTCTCCCCGTCAAATCCGAAAAGATCGAAGATCACAAGATGCACGCCGAATGGGGCCGCATCGACGCCGCGACTGCCAACCGTTTGAATGCGGTGCGGGATTCAGGTGGGCGGCTGGTCGCGGTCGGAACGACAAGCCTGCGCCTGATCGAGAGCGCCGCCGACGAGGATGGAACGATCCGGCCGTTCGAAGGCGATACGGCAATCTTCATTACGCCAGGTTATCGCTTCAAGGCGATCGACGCCCTGATCACGAACTTCCATCTGCCCAAATCGACCCTGTTCATGCTGGTGAGCGCCCTGATGGGGCTCGACGTCATGAAGTCGGCGTACGAGCACGCGATCGAGGTCGGCTATCGTTTCTATTCCTACGGCGACGCGAGTTTGCTGCTTCCAGCGTAACTATTCCGGATAGCAGTCCCAGCGCTCGGCCGGATGTTCGCGGAACCAGCGTTTGCGGGCAGCGGCATTCGCCTCGCGGTGCCGCATCCCCATCATCACCGTCTTGCTCTTGATCGTGCCGGGCACGGCGACGCCGTCCTTCATAACCGGATCATATTGGCCCTGGACCTGCATCGCGCCGCAGACCCAGAAATTGTCCTCGCTGCTCATGTTGCTCTTGAGAACGCGGCACCCCGTGGCCTTTCCTTTGACGTCGAGATCAAGCTCGACCTCCGTCCATTGGTCGCCGGAGAACTGCCCCTGAACCTCCCAGGGATACGGAGCGCCTGGCTGGTGCGGCGGACACGCCGTTCCCGAAATCGCCGGCGAACTAGCGGCCAATCCGACGAGCGCCAGCGCTTTTGCAAACTTGTTCATCGTCCCCCCGCGCAACTCACAAGATTCGGCGGGCACAATCGAACAGCCTTTGCCGATGGATACAAGGGCCTAAGCGGCGAAATAGCTCCAAACCAGCTTGGCCGTCAGGGCTAGCGAGACGGTTACGAGCAGCGGTCGGATGAGGCGCGCGCCGTACTTGAGGGCGCTATGACTACCCAGCCATCCGCCGATCATTGCCCCGAGCGCCATGCATAGCCCGAGTAGCCAAAGCATATGACCGCCCAGGGCAAAAAGAAGCACGCTCGCGACATTGCTCGAGAAGTTGAAAAGCTTCGTGAGTCCTGTCGCCTTGGTCAGTCCGTAGCCGCGTAATGCGACGAGGCTGGTCGAAAAGAAGGTGCCGGTGCCCGGCCCGAAAAAACCGTCGTAAAAGCCGATCGCGGAGCCGATCGGCGCATAGCCTTTCGCGGTCACCCGGTGATGCGCATCCTCATCGCTCATCCTCGGTGAGACTAAAATATAAAGCGCGGAGGCAACGAGGAGCGCGGGGATGATCACGTTGAGGATCCGCGTCTGAACCAGCTGGACAATCAATGCGCCTGCAAGCGCGCCGGCGAACACCAGCGCAACCGTCAAGCGATTGCGGCGCCACTCGACCAATCCCGAGCGCGCGTAATTCCGCAAGGCAACGCCCGTACCGAAGACCGATTGCAGCTTGTTCGTCCCCAGCGCCTGAAGCGGACTTGCGCCTGCGAAGAACAAGGCCGGCATCATGATCAGGCCTCCGCCGCCGGCGATCGAATCGACAAAGCCGGAAGCGACCGCCACGCAGGTCATGAGCGGATAAGCAAGCGGGTCGATCATTGCGCGCCTGTAGCCGCAGGGATTCGCCCCCGCTAGGAGCGGCATCGTGACGCGCTTTGCCTTCTCTATTACGGCAACCGACGGCTCCGCCCGCGCGGGCGCGATCGCGATGCAGCGGGGCGAAATCCGCACTCCGGCTTTCATGCCCGTCGGAACAGCCGCGACCGTCAAGGCGATGCGCCCGGAGGAAGTTCGCGCCAGCGGCGCCGACATCATCCTCGGCAACACCTACCATTTGATGCTTCGGCCTGGCGCGGAGCGGATTTCGAAGCTCGGCGGATTGCACAGGTTCATGGGCTGGGATCGGCCCATTCTGACCGACAGCGGCGGCTATCAGGTGATGAGCCTTTCGGAGCTCACCAAGGTGACGGAAGAAGGCGTTTCGTTTGCGAGCCACCTCGATGGCAGCCGGCACATGCTGAGCCCGGAGCGCTCGATCGAAGTGCAGCGCCTACTCGGGTCGGACATCGTGATGCAATTCGACCAGCTCGTCCCGACCACCTCAGCGCGCCAGCAGCAGCGCGACGCCATGGAGCGATCGATCCGCTGGGCGAAGCGCAGCCGAGAGGAATTCGATCGCGGCGGCGAGCATGCCGAACGTGCAGCCCTCTTCGGGATCCAGCAAGGCGCGCTCGATGAGGGCATGCGCAAGGCTTCGGCCGATGCACTGATCGACATCGGCTTCGACGGTTACGCGGTCGGCGGACTCGCCGTGGGCGAGGGCCAGGATGCGATGTTCGGCTGCCTCGACTTCGCGCTTGGCCAGCTTCCCGCGGACAAGCCGCGCTATCTGATGGGCGTGGGCAAGCCGGACGATATCGTTGGCGCGGTGCTGCGGGGCGTGGACATGTTCGACTGCGTGCTCCCCACGCGATCCGGACGCACGGGCCAGGCGTTCACCGCCGACGGGCCGCTCAACATGCGCAATGCGCGCTTCGCCGAGGATTCGGACCCGATCGAGCGCGACTGCCCGTGTCCCGCATGCACGCAGTTCGAACGCGCGTACATCCATCATCTGGTGAAATCTGGAGAGATCCTCGGCGCGATGCTGATGACCCAGCATAATCTCTGGTTTTATCAGAGGCTTATGCTGGGTCTCCGAACGGCAATCTACGACCAGCGGGTGCAGGCTTTCGCCAACGCCTTCCTGCAGCGTTACCGCGGCGCGGATTAAATCGCGTCGTCCCTGACCGCGGCGAAATCTTCCTCGGCCTGGGTCAGCGGAACCTTGTCCTCGGTCCTAAGCTCGAAGTCGCTTGCATCGTGGCGCTCGTGGAGCTGTTCCGCGGGATTGCCGGTCATCTTGTTGACGATGCGGCCGCGCTTGACCGCCGGACGAGCATCGATCTCCTTCGCCCAGCGCATCACATGCTCATATTCGTGCGTCGCAAGGAACACATCGGCGCCCTCATAGCTGCGGCCGAGCGCTATCCCGCCATACCATGGCCAGATGGCGATATCGGCGATCGAATAATCGGAGCCCGCGACAAATTCGCTCTCCGCGAGCCGCCGGTTGAGGACATCGAACTGCCGCTTCGCCTCCATCGAATAGCGGTTGATCGCATATTCGAATTTCTCTGGCGCATAAGCGAAGAAATGCCCGAAGCCGCCGCCGAGGAAGGGGGCGGCGCCCACCTGCCAGAACAGCCACGACAGAGTCTCGGCCCGCGATTCTCCGAGAAACTCGCCGAACTTTTCGGCCAGGTAGAGGAGGATTGCGCCGGATTCGAAGACGCGCACCGGCTCGGGGCCGCTGCGGTCAACCAGCGCAGGGATTTTCGAATTGGGATTGATGTCGACGAAGCCGCTTCCGAACTGGTCGCCCTCGCCGATGCGGATGGGCCATGCGTCATATTCGGCGCCTTTGATGCCCTTCTCGAGCAGTTCTTCGAACAGGATCGAGGCCTTCTGCCCGTTCGGGGTCGCCAGCGAATAGAGCTGGAACGGATGCTTGCCGACGGGCAAATTCTTCTCGTGGGTTGGTCCCGCAATGGGCCGATTGATGCCGGCGAACTGGCCGCCGTTGGGCTGCTCCCAGGTCCAGACTTTCGGAGGGACGTACTCAGTCATCGCGTTTCCTTCGTTGCCCTGCCCACGAAGGAGCTAGGAACGCGAAACGGGTCTTTCCAGTGTCAGCTGTGTGACTGGCTTCCGCCGGTGACCAGACCGCCGGCCGGTCAATGCCTAGTCGGCGCTAACGGAAAGGAATGAGGGCAGGGGTCCGTTCCAGTCGGACTTGATGTCCTCGACGACAGCCGAGCGCTCTTCGCGCTTCGGCTTGTCTTTCTGCTCGGGCTTGGGAGGTGGAGCGGTCTTTTGTGCAGCCTTCGGAGGCGGTGCGGCCTTCTTCTCCGACTTCGCCTTTTCTTCGGCTGGTGGCGCGTCCGGAGCTCCAACCCGCGCGATCTTGATGCCCGTGAGCTTCTCGATGTCGGCGATGCGCTCGGCATCCTCCTTCGTCGCCAGGGTGATTGCGACTCCCTTGGCTCCAGCGCGCCCGGTGCGTCCGATGCGGTGGATGTAATCGTCCGGCTGCCAGGGCACATCGAAGTTGATGACGTGACTGACACCTTTGATATCGAGCCCGCGCGCCGCGACGTCGGAAGCGACGAGGACGTTGACCTCGTCGCGCTTGAACCGCTCCAGCTCGGCGATTCGCTCGGCCTGCTCCATATCGCCATGGATCTGCCCGGCCTGATAGTGGCCGCGGCGCAGGCTGGTTGCGAGTTCGCGGACGGTGCTCTTGCGATTGCAGAAGACAATCGCGTTCTTGAAGCCGGGCTCGTGCAACAGCTCCTTGAGAGCATCACGCTTTCGGTCCGCTCGGACCAGGATCACCCGTTGATCGATATTGATGTTCGCAGTCGCCGGTCGGGCCACCTCGACCCTCTTGGGATCGTTGAGGAACTTTGCAGCCAGCTTCTGGATCGGAGGCGGCATGGTCGCCGAGAAAAGCAGGGTCTGGCGCGACTTGGGCAGCTTCGAGCAGATTTCCTCGATGTCCGGGATGAAGCCCATGTCGAGCATCCGGTCGGCTTCATCGATCACGAGCAGATTGCAATCGTTCAGCATGATCTTGCCGCGGCCGAACAGGTCCATCAGCCGTCCCGGGGTGGCAATCAGCACATCGACGCCTTTTTCCAGCGCCTTGACCTGATCGCCCATCTGCACGCCGCCCATCAGCAGCGCCATGGATAGTGGGTGATACTTGCCGTACTTCTCGAAATTCTCGGCCACCTGCATCGCCAGCTCGCGCGTCGGCTCGAGAATGAGGGAGCGCGGCATGCGCGCACGGCTGCGGCCCTGGTGGAGGATATCGAGCATCGGCAGAACAAAGCCGGCCGTCTTCCCGGTACCGGTCTGCGCAATCCCGACCAGGTCCTTGCCCATCAATATGGATGGAATCGCGGCGCGCTGGATCGGCGTCGGCTCCCCGTAACCGCTGTCCTCTACGGAGCGGAGCAATTCTTCAGAAAGGCCGAGGTCGGCAAAAGACATTGAATATCCGGAAGAATTAGGGCGACTGCGCATTCTTTCGCGCGATGCCGCAACAACTTTCCGGCTATGCTGACGCCAGCCGGAATGTCAAGGAAAGCGGATGCATTCGGGGGCAAGCAGAAAGATCCTCCTTGTCGAGGATGACAGGTCAACGGCGGATTATATCGCCAAGGGCCTCGAAGAGAGCGGCTATTCGGTGGACCGTGCCGAGGACGGGCGCGACGGCCTGTTCCGGGCAACTGACGGAACCTACAGCGCGATTGTCCTCGACCGCATGCTTCCGGGGATCGATGGCCTGGCGGTCCTCTCGGCCCTGCGCGCAGCGGGTGTCGGGACGCCGGTCCTCATTCTTTCAGCGCGCGCGTCGATCGACGATCGTGTCGAGGGCCTGACCGCGGGATCGGACGATTATCTGGTCAAGCCATTCGCCTTTTCAGAGCTGCTGGCGCGCCTGACGGCTCTCCAGCGCCGGGTGCAGGCGTCGTCAGGGCCTGTCGTCACCGAGCTCACCTGCGGCGACTTGAAGATGGACCTGCTTGCACATCGCGTCGATCGGCACGGCACGCGCATCGACCTGCAACCGCGGGAATATCGCCTGCTCGAATATCTTCTGCGCAACCAGGGCCAGGTCGTCACCCGGACGATGATGCTGGAGGGCGTCTGGGATTATCATTTCGATCCGGGCACGAACGTCATCGACGTTCACATCAGCCGTCTTCGCAAGAAGATCGACGAAGGCTTCGACACGCCCCTGCTGCATACCGTGCGCGGCGTCGGCTACATGCTTGGCCAGACGGATTAGCGCTTCAGATTTGGGATCAGGCGACGGAAGCGGTCGATGCGGCAGCTGCCGCCCATCCGCGAGTGGACGGCATCGCGCTTCGCGCACACGAAATCATCCTCCGGCTGCAAATAGAATCCCGCATAGAAATCGAGCGCCGGACAGTCCTCGTCGAACTGGGCCCTGATACGGGATCGGTCGGCAAGCACGAAATCGACCTGCTCGGACCCGGAAAGGAGCGCCCGGCGGATCGCCGCTGCGGGAACGCACTTCGGGCCTTTCTTCTCCTTCCACTCGATTTCGGGGAGAAACGGCTGCGGTTGGACCGGAATGCGCAGGATAACCTCGTCCTGTACGACCAGCCGGGTCACCGTCTGCACGGTTCCGGGCTGCGCGGCGAACAGGCCGAACAGCAGCGGCAGGAAGGTGATGATCGTCCCCGGATTCAATGAAGTCCCACTCTCTTGAGCGGGGCTTCGCAGTGAAGCGTTGAACAATCAATGAATTGAATCGGTTGTCCGGACGCTCGACTCTCTCCCGCTTGCCTAATGGCGACAAGCCCAATAGAGGCTCCGCCATTAATCTTCCGGCCGGAGTTGCGTCACGCAAGCCATAAGCCCGGATCCCAGGAGATGAGCCGAAATGGCGACTGCCGCGCCGAACCAGAGTTTGCCTTTGTTCTACAATGCGATCGAGCCACTAAACGCCGGGCAGCATGGAAAGATGAAGGTCCGCCCGATGGAGAAATCGGGCGATATCGCCAAGACGCACGCGATTCCCGTGACGGTCGATGAGTTCGGGCTGGCGCAGCGCCACTATCCGATCGTTTTTTCGATTGGCGACAATCCTGTTCCGATCGCCCTCATGGGCCTCAACGAGGGCGTCAACGTGTTCCTCGATGCGGACGGACGCTCGATCGATCCGACGGTCTACATACCGGCGTTTATCCGCCGCTACCCGTTCCTCCTGGCTCGGCTGACACCCGACAGCGACGAGCTGTCGCTCTGCTTCGATCCGACGTCAGGCGCGATCGGCGATTTCGAGGACGGCCAGCCCCTGTTCGATGGCGACCAGCCGAGCGAGGCGACCAAGGCGATCCTCGAGTTCTGCGAGCAGTTCGAGACCGCGGGCCAGCGCACCACCGCATTCATGGAGGACCTCAAGAAGTCCGGCCTGCTGATGGACGGTGAAGTGGCCATCCAGCCCGAGGGCTTCGAGCAGCCCTTCGTCTATCGCGGCTTCCAGATGATCGACGAAGAGAAGATCCGCGAGATGCGCGGCGACGAGCTCCGCAAGTTCAACCAGAACGGCATGCTGCCGCTGATCTATGCTCATCTGTTCTCGCTGTCGCAGATGCGCGACGTCTTCGCTCGGCAGATGCAGCAGGGGAAGGCGCCCGAGCAGGTGCCGATGCCGGCGCCCGCGACCGTCTGAGCCTATTCCGCGGCCGTCGCGAACGGCTGCGCCTTGAGCAGCTCGCCGAGATTGACCGCGAGCGCTTCGATCAATGAGGCCGCGGCGTCGAATCCGGGGCCTGGCTGATCGAGCGCCGAGTCCAGGTAGCAACTCCGGTCAAGTTCCAGTTGGAGAGCGTGGACGTTGCGGCGAGGCGCGCCGTGATGTTCGACTATATATCCGCCGGCGAAGGGGTCGTTGAGGCCCGCGTCGAACCCGCTCTCGCGGGCGACCCTCATCGCTTCGCGGCTGACCCAGTTGCCGGCCGTCCTTCCGTGACGGTCGCCGAAGACGACCGGCGGTACACCGGCTGGAGGAGGCGGCATGGAATGGCAATCGAGCAGCAGGGCACAGCCGAAACGGTCGATCAACAGGGCGATCTGTTCCGCGACGGCCCGGTGATAGGGGCGGTGCGCCTGGTCGAGCCGCTCGTCGAATTGTCCGGATGCGATGGATTTCCGCCAGAGGAACCCGTGATGCGCAGTGCGCGCCGGTACGATACCCAGGCCGCCACGCGCCCTTGCCGTCAGCCGCTCGCGCCGCCTGCCTTCGATGACCGCAGGGTCGATCTCATGTTCGCCGCGGTTGCAGTCGATTGCCGCGCGCGGCGCTCGCGCAATGACAGCGCCGACCCCCCGCCTGACCGCCCGCCAAACCAGGCGGTCGACGAGCGGATCTTCGAGAGTGGCCAGCGCGGCTTGCCCTCCGGGTGCCATGTCGACCAGCCAGCTGGGATAGTCGCGGCCGGAGTGCGGCACCGACAGGAGCACCGGAAGATCACCTCGCGGGGGGTGGATGAGGGGTGGGGATAGCGGCGTCACGGTTAAATTCCGTGCCAGATTAGGACTCGCATTGAGGCGCTGCAACGCACGAAAGCTTCATTCGCTTCTGGCAAAAAGCAAACGTTCAGCGCATAGATAGACCCCATGGCGAGAATCCTTCTTGCGGAAGACGATACGTCGATGCGCGAGTATCTGCAGCGGGCGCTGCAGCGCGTCGGCTATGAGGTTGCCGCAGTCGGCTGCGGCACCGAGGCAATGCCGCTGCTCGAAAATGAGCGGTTCGACCTGCTGCTCACCGACATTGTGATGCCGGAGATGGACGGGATCGAGTTGGCCCAGAAGGCGAGCGCGATCGACCCCGCAATCCGGGTGATGTTCATTACCGGATTTGCCGCGGTGGCATTGCAGGGAGGCCGAACGGCGCCGGAGGCCAAGCTTCTGTCCAAGCCGTTCCACCTCAAGGACCTGGTGATGGAGGTCGACCGGATCTTCCAGACCGAGGATCAGCACGGACGGCTGTAAGTCCGGCAGCCTACTGAATTTCCAGGAAAAAATGGTGGGCGTGGCAAGGATTGAACTTGCGACCCCTGCGATGTCAACACAGTGCTCTACCACTGAGCTACACGCCCACTCGCGAGTGGCATTTAGGGGGCAAGACGTGCCTGCGCAAGCAGCCATTGGGGCGCCGTAGCCACGCTTGCTGGGTGCCACCTAAGCGTCTTGAATCCGTTATGAATTTGACCGCCCGCTCAACCGCGGCGGCGCGCCTGGCCCGATGTTAGAGGCAGGCCTCGAGATAGGGCTGGTCGAAGCCGTACTGCTTGGCCTTCTCCAGCGTGTAGGGGCGAAGGCCCATCGAACGATATTCGCCGATGATCTTCCCGTCGGACGTCTCGTCGAGATATTCGAACTTGAACAGTTCCTGGGTGACGATCACGTCGCCTTCCATGCCGATCACCTCGGTAACATTGGTCGTGCGGCGCGAACCGTCGCGAAGACGCTTCACCTGGACGATGAGGTCGACCGAATCCGCGATCTGGCGAGAGATGGCTTCCTTCGGAATCTTGATGTCCGACATCATCACCATGTTTTCCATACGCGCGAGACATTCGCGCGGGGAGTTGGAGTGAAGCGTCGCCATCGATCCGTCGTGACCCGTGTTCATTGCGGCCAGGAGGTCAAAGCACTCCTGTCCGCGAATTTCGCCGAGTATGATGCGGTCGGGACGCATGCGCAGAGCGTTGATGACGAGATCGCGGATGCTGATCGCGCCCTGGCCTTCAAGGTTCGCTGGGCGTGTTTCGAGCGGCAGCCAGTGCGGCTGCTGCAGGCGAAGCTCGGCCGCGTCTTCGATCGTGATCACGCGCTCGCCCGGGTCGATCATCTTCGACAAGGCGTTGAGCATGGTCGTCTTACCCGAACCGGTACCGCCCGAAATGATGATGTTCATTCGGCTGGCGCCGGCGATCTTCAGCACGGTCGCCATTTTCTCCGACATCGAGCCGAAGCTCTTCATCATGTCGATGGTGATCGGCTTTTCGGAGAATTTACGGATTGAGATGGCCGTCCCGCGAAGCGACAGCGGCGGAACGATCACGTTGACGCGGCTGCCGTCCTGCAAGCGTGCGTCGCAGAGCGGCGTCGTCTGGTCGATGCGCCGGCCGACCTTGTTCACGATACGCTGGGCGATCTGGAACAGATGCTCCTCGTCGCGGAACTGGATGCTTGCGATCTCCAGCTTGCCCTTGCGCTCGACGTAAGTCTGGTCCGGGCCGTTCACCATGATGTCGCTGATCGCCGGGTCGGCGAGAAGCTCCTCGAGCGGCCCAAGGCCAAGGAGCTCGTCGACAAGCACCTTCTCGAGAGCGAACTGCTCACGGCGGTTGAGGTTGATCTTCAGCTCCGTGAGGACTTCGCTGATGATCGGGCGGAATTCCTCCGCCAGCTCGTCCTTTGAGAGCGTCGCGGCCGCTTCGGGGTCGACACGCTCGAGGAGGCGCGGAAGCACCTGCTCCTTGATCCGATGGACCGAGGCTTCGAAGCCTTCAGTCTTGCTGCTCCCTTGCTCGCCGCTTGCGTTCTGGCGCGCCGTCAGGCGGTCCATTGCACCTTGTGATGCAGGTGAGGCACCGTCGGCTGAACCGGGAGCGTCGACGGCAGGCGTCAGCTCGTCCAGCGGCGGGAATTGGTCGCCGCCTTCCGGAGCTTCCGGAATCGCCTGCTGCTTGCCCGGAGTCCCCTTCATCGGCTTGGCGACCCCGAAACTCGGGCGTCCGCCGCCGATTCCTCCACGCTTGCCGAATGCGCTCATGCTTACCCGTTCCTTGCGATTCCGCGGAAAATCGGGTCGTGAATAAGTGCGAAACTTTTAGAAAAGACTAACTGCGTTAATCGGCGCCGTTGCGAACGGATTAACCGGCGCTCTCCGCCAGGACGGTGAGACCCTTGGCGCTCACCTCGGCAAAGCCGCCCGTGACGGGGATTCGCTCGGGTTGCGCTCCGGCTGAGCGATAGATGGCGACGTCGCCGTCGCGCAGCGTGGTCATGTAGGGCGCGTGGCCGGCCATGATGCCGGATTCACCCTCGGTTCCCGGCACGACGACCATGTAAACGTCGTCGGACATGACCAGGCGGTCGGGCGTGACCAGCTCGAAATGCAGATCGGCCATTATTCCTTGCTCTCGATTTCAGCATCGAAGGCGCGCGTTGCGGCTTCGAACTTGTCGCGGCAGCCGGTGTTGCAGAAGCCGACGACCTTTCCACGATATCGCGTCAGGCTGTCGGCGCTCACCGGGTCACCCGACCAGGGGCAGCGCTTGTTGACGCAATCCTCGAGGCGAAGGTCGTCCGCCACGTCAGGCCTCCTGCGCCAGTTTTTCGGCCTTGGCGACGGCGTCTTCGATGCCGCCGACCATGTAGAAGGCGGCTTCAGGGAGATGGTCGTATTCGCCGTTCACGACCGCCTTGAACGAGCGGACCGTGTCTTCGACTTGGACGAACTTGCCGGGGAAGCCGGTGAACACTTCCGCGACGTGGAACGGCTGCGACAGGAAGCGCTGGATCTTCCGCGCGCGGCTGACGACCAGCTTATCCTCTTCCGAGAGCTCGTCCATGCCGAGAATGGCGATGATGTCCTGAAGGCTCTTGTACTTCTGCAGGATCGCCTGGACCGCACGGGCGGTCTCATAATGCTCCTGGCCGACGACCGAAGGCGTCAGAACGCGGCTGACGGAGTCGAGCGGATCGACCGCCGGGTAAATGCCGAGCTCCGAAATGGCGCGGCTGAGCGTCGTCGTAGCGTCGAGGTGGGCGAACGACGTCGCCGGTGCCGGGTCGGTCAAATCGTCGGCGGGCACGTAAATGGCCTGCACCGAGGTGATCGAGCCCTTGTTGGTGGACGTGATCCGCTCCTGAAGCTGGCCCATGTCGGTCGCCAGGGTCGGCTGATAACCCACGGCAGAAGGAATACGGCCGAGAAGCGCCGACACTTCCGACCCCGCCTGCGTGAAGCGGAAGATGTTGTCGACGAAGAAGAGCACATCCTGGCCCTCAACGTCGCGGAAATATTCGGCCTGAGTGAGACCCGAAAGCGCGACGCGAGCGCGTGCTCCCGGCGGCTCGTTCATCTGGCCGAACACAAGCGCGACCTTGGAACCTTCGGGCGTCGGATTGCCGTCCTTGTCCTTGGCGATGACGCCCGCGTCGAGGAACTCGTGGTAGAGGTCGTTACCCTCGCGCGTCCGCTCGCCGACGCCGGCGAACACCGAAACGCCGCCGTGGCCCTTGGCGATATTGTTGATCAGCTCCTGGATGAGCACCGTCTTGCCGACGCCCGCGCCGCCGAACAGGCCGATCTTTCCGCCCTTAGCGTAAGGCGCGAGGAGGTCGATGACCTTGATTCCGGTGACCAGGATCGACGCCTCGGTCGACTGATCGACGAAGGGTGGAGCCTCGGCATGAATCGACGCGGTCATGTCGCTTCCGATCGGCCCGCGATGGTCGATCGGCTCGCCAATCACGTTCATGATCCGGCCGAGGGTCTTCGGGCCTACGGGCACGCGGATTTGCGAGCCGGTCGCGTTGACGACCTGGCCGCGGGTGAGACCGTCGGTCGAGTCCATCGCGATCGTGCGCACGACGTTCTCGCCGAGGTGCTGAGCAACCTCGAGGACGAGGCGATTTCCGCCATTGTCCGTTTCCAACGCCGACAGGATGGCCGGGAGCTCGCCTTCAAAGGCGACGTCGACGACGGCGCCGATCACCTGCGAAACGCGGCCAGTGAGGTTGCTCACCGCTGCGGACGTTTTCGGGGACGCGGCCGAGGCGGTCTTCGCTGCGGCTTTCTTGCGGGGCTTAGCTTCGGGGGCGGCGGTGGCCATTTCTGTCTTCCTTGCCTTCAATCTGGTTAGAGCGCTTCGGCGCCCGAGATGATTTCGACGAGTTCGGTGGTGATCGCGGCCTGGCGCGTCCGGTTATACTGGATCGTCAGGCGGTTGATCATGTCGCCGGCGTTGCGGGTCGCATTGTCCATCGCGGTCATCTGCGATCCGTAGAAGCCGGCCTGATTCTCGAGCAAAGCGCGATAGACCTGCACCGCGACGTTGCGCGGGATGAGGTCGTTGAGGATGTCCTCTTCTTCCGGTTCATATTCGACTGCCGCGAGCGAAACCGGACCCTTGGTCTCCGCCTCGAGCGGCGGGACCGGGATGATCTGATCGACCGTCGGCTCCTGAACCAGAGTTGAGCGGAAATTCGCATAAGCGAGGTGCACGACGTCGATGCCGTCGGTGGTGTAGCGGTCGATCAGGTCCTTCGCGACCGCCTGGGCGTTCGAATAGCCTGGATTCTTCATCTCGGTCGTATCGTATTGGGCGATGATCGACTTCGGATAGAGGCGCTGCAGCATCGGACGGCCTTTGCGGCCGACGATGTAGAACAGGACCGTTTTGCCCTCGGCGATCAGATCGTCAGCCCTGCGACGCGCGGCACGAACGATGTTCGTGTTGAAGGCGCCGGCGAGGCCGCGATCGCTGGTGATCACGACGATGAGATGTGTGTCGTCCCTGCCAGTGCCGACCAGGAGCTTTGGGCTCTGTGGGCCGGGCGTGATCTTGGCGGCCAGCGAAGAGACGACCTCGGTCATACGCGTCGAATAAGGCCGTGCCGCCACCGCATTCTGCTGGGCGCGGCGAAGCTTCGACGCCGCAACCATGTTCAGCGCCTTGGTGATCTTCTGCGTCGACTTTACCGAGCCGATGCGGATCTTGAGGGCCTTCAGGCTGGCCATTTAGGCGAAGGTCTTCCCGAAGTCGGTGAGCGCATCCTTCAGCGCCTTGGCCGTGTCATCGTCGAGCGTCTTGGTATCGCGGATCTTCTTGAGGATCTTCGGCTTGTCCGAGCGGAGGAAGCTCAGCATCGCGGCTTCGTAGCGGACGACGTCGGGCGTAGGCACGGTGTCGAGGAAGCCCTGGGTTCCCGCGAAGATCGAAACGACCTGCTCTTCGATCGGCATTGGAGCGAACTGCGGCTGCTTCAGCAGCTCGGTCAGACGAGCGCCTCGAGCGAGCAGTTTCTGCGTCGAGGCGTCGAGGTCCGATCCGAACTGGGCGAAAGCCGCCATCTCGCGATACTGCGCGAGCTCCAGCTTGATCGAGCCGGCGACCTTCTTCATCGCCTTGGTCTGCGCGGCCGATCCGACGCGGCTGACCGAAAGACCGACGTTAATCGCTGGCCGGATGCCTTGGTAGAACAGGTCGGTTTCGAGGAAGATCTGCCCGTCGGTGATCGAAATGACGTTGGTCGGGATGTAGGCCGAAACGTCGCCAGCCTGGGTCTCGATGACGGGAAGCGCTGTCAGCGACCCCGAACCATGGTCCTCATTCATCTTCGCGGCGCGCTCGAGAAGGCGGCTGTGGAGATAGAAAACGTCGCCCGGATAGGCTTCGCGGCCCGGCGGGCGGCGGAGCAGGAGCGACATCTGGCGGTAAGCGACGGCCTGTTTGGAGAGGTCGTCGTAGACGATGACGGCGTGCATGCCGTTGTCGCGGAAATATTCGCCCATCGCGCAGCCCGTGTAAGGCGCGAGGAACTGCAGCGGAGCAGGCTCCGAAGCGGTCGCGGCGACGACGATGGAATATTCCATCGCGCCATTTTCTTCGAGCACGCGGACGATCTGGGCGACCGTCGACCTCTTCTGCCCAATCGCAACATAGATGCAGTAGAGCTTCTGGCTCTCGTCGTCGCCCTTGTTCGCCGCCTTCTGGTTGATGAAGGTGTCGAGCGCGACGGCGGTCTTGCCCGTCTGGCGGTCACCGATGATCAGTTCGCGCTGACCACGACCGATCGGGACGAGCGCGTCGAGGGCCTTGAGGCCGGTCTGAACCGGCTCGTGGACCGAGCGGCGCGGGATGATGCCCGGCGCTTTCACCTCGACGCGGCGGCGCTCGGTGAATTCGATCGGGCCTTTGCCGTCGATAGGGTTGCCGAGAGCGTCGACGACGCGGCCAAGCAGGCCCTTGCCGATCGGAACGTCGACGATGGTGCCGGTCCGCTTGACGGTCGAGCCTTCCGAGATGTCGGAATCGGAGCCGAAGATGACGACGCCGACATTATCCGCCTCGAGGTTGAGGGCCATACCCTTCGTGCCGTTGCCGAATTCGACCATCTCGCCCGCCTGGACGTTATCGAGGCCGTAGATACGCGCGATGCCGTCGCCGACAGACAGCACGGTGCCGACCTCGGAGACCTCGGCTTCAGCATCGAAATTCGCGATCTGGTCGCGGATGACGCGGGAGATTTCAGCGGCGCGGATATCCATGATTCTTGCTTAGCCTTTCATCGCCTGGGCGAGCCGGTTGAGTTTGGTGCGGATTGAAGCGTCGATCATCTGGCTGGCCAGCTTGACGACGATTCCGCCGAGAATGTTGGGATCGACCGAGGCGTCGATGGTGACGTCGCGGCCGGCGCGGGCGCGAAGCTGCGCTTTGAGCGCGGCAATCTGATCGTCCTTGAGCGGCCGAGCGGTAATGACCTCAGCGGTCGTCTCGCCGCGGTTATCGGCTGCGAGGCGCTTGAACGTGCGGATGACGCCCCGAAGCTCCCGCTTGCGGCCGTTGCGGGCCAGGACGCCGAGAAAATTGGTGGTCGTCTGATCGAGCTTGAGCTGAGGGGAGAGCGCCGCGAAGGCCTTGCCCGCTTGTTCACGGCTCACCAGCGGACTCGCAACCAGCTCATTGAAATCCTTCGAATCCACGAGCGCCTGGTTCAGGGCATCAAGGCTGCGCGAAACGGCGTCGATCTGCCGCTCATCGCGCGCAAGGTCGAACAGAGCGGATGCGTATCGCCCCGCTAGGGTGGCCTGAATGCCGCCGGATGTCTCCACGCGCGAAAGCTCCAGAACTGGAAATGTGCCCCATGAAAAAACGGGGCGCAGTTGCGGGTTGCCCCGCACGCCCCCATGGGATGGCGCGGCCCCTAGCAAGCGGTAACGGGGTATGCAACCGGCTATTGGGCCGGAATAGGGGTCGAGGCGCCTTCGATCATTTCCCAATGTCCGGCGCGCCAACGATAGACGTGCAGGTACGCGCTGTCGCTGATGAGTTTGCTGTGATCACCGCTCCAGAGCTTCAGGCGGCCTTCCGCGAAAACAAGAGTTTTGGCACGGCGGGCCCTCAGGATCTTGCTGTCGGCGACGAAATCGCCACCGGCATTGCGCTTGAACACGCCAAGCAGAGTGTCGCGGTCGACGCTCGCTCCACTCGCAGCGATGCCATGGAACGAAGGTGCATAAAGTTGCTTCAACGCCGCCATGTCCCCGGCCTTGATGGCCACGTTCCGGCTGGCCTCGACACGCTGCATTTCGACGATCAATGCGTCCGGCTTCGATGACGCGGCCGCGAGTAGAAGCAAAGATCCAATCATCGGACCTTGAGAAGCGTGTCATGCACGACTGTCACGCCGCATTCGACAAGAGGGCAATAAGTGCCGCCCAAAATCAAAGTTCGCGGGAGAAGAAGCGCGTGAATGGCGTATCCCTGTAATCCGAGAACGGGCCGCACGGGACGAACCCTTCACTCTGATAGAGCGACAGGGCCGCCGCAAAGGGCTGGGTACAGCCTGTCTCGAGACTGATGCGCCTGAAGCCCCGCTTCTTCGCCTGATCGATGATGTAATGAAGGATCGCACGTCCCACGCCCCGGCCGAGCTCGCGATGTGCGGTGCGCATGGACTTCACCTCGCCGTGATCGGGCGCGAGCTCCTGAAGCGCTCCGACGCCCAGCAGGCGGCCGTCTTCGCGGGCCGACCAAAAAGTGATCGCGGCATTCTTCAGGCCCTCGGCCGGAAGGACGTGACAGGCATCGCTCGGCGAGGTCGAGCGCATCGCGGCGAAATGCAGCGCCAGCAGGGCCTGAACGTCAGTGCTGTCGAGGTCGCCTTCGTGGAAGGTCCACGCGTCTTTCTTGTTTGAGCGCAAGCCTCGGGAAGCCATGCCCGCGATAGTGATGCAAAACGCCTTCGAAACGAAGGTGAGGAATCAACATGGCGTATCGAATCCAGGGACTTAGCCCGGAACCGTTCAAGCATTTGTTCGGGCTGCCGGACGAAGAGCTGGCGAAGCAGGGCGTCGTCCGCATGACCGTGACGGATCCGACCTTTCCGTGCCGGGTCAGCCTGACCGATCGGGACTTGGGCGAGAAAGTCTTGCTTCTCAACCACGTGAGCCACGACGTTGCGAACCCGTATCGCGCGGCCCACGCGATCTTCATTACCGAGACGGATCAGGATCCTGCCGAATATGTGGATGAGGTCCCGCCCGTGTTCGAAAAGCGTGTCCTGTCGCTCCGCGGATTCGATCGCGACGGCATGATGGCGGAAGCGATCCTCACCCAGCCCGGTGAGGCCGATGCCGGCATCCGCAGACTGTTCGCGAACCCGGAAATCGAGACGATCCACGCCCACAACGCCGTTCGCGGCTGCTTTTCCGCCAAGATCGAGAGGAACTGAAATGGCTACGCTTGCACGCGCCGTAGAGGCGCCTAGATCAGGCGGCGTGACGAACGTCACTCGCCTCGACCCCGACACAGCCTGGGCGGCGTTCATGCGCCGCGACCGGGCCTGGGACGGCCGAGTCATCGGCGCCGTCAAAACGACAGGCATCTACTGCAAGCCGAGCTGCCCGGCGAAGCGGCCCAAGCGCGAACATGTCGAATTCTTCGCTACCGGCGCGGAAGCGCGGGCGGCGGGTTATCGATCATGCCTCAGGTGCAAGCCCGACGAAGTCGGCCGCGACCGGGAGGCGGTGGCCAAGGCCGTCCAGATTATCGAAGGCGCGGAGGAGGCGCCCAAGCTGGAAGAGCTCGCGAGCGCCGTCGGCTATGCGCCGCACCACTTCCAGCGGCTGTTCACGCGGTCGGTAGGGGTTTCGCCGGCGGCTTACGCTCGTGGACTTCGGGCACGTCGCGCGGAGCAGCATCTCGATGAGAACGAGCGCGTGACCGATGCGATCTACGACGCCGGCTATTCGAGCCCGAGCGGATTTTACAGCGATGCGAAGGAGAGATTGGGAATGACCCCATCGGCGTGGCGCGACGGCGGCCGCGGAGAAACGATTCGTTACGTCGTGACGGATAGCCCGCTCGGACAATTGCTGATCGCGGCGACGCCCAAGGGCATCTGCCGGCTGACCTTTGACGAGGATGAAAGCGCATTGGTTCGGCGCTTCCCGAATGCGACGATCGTCCCGGACGACGGCACGATCTCGGCCTGGGTCGAGGGCGCGCTCGCGGCGATCGAGCATCCGGCGGACGCGCCGGAGCTTCCGGTTGATGTTCGGGGAACTGCATTTCAGGAAGCCGTGTGGCGCGAGCTTCGCAAGATCCCGCTGGGCGAAACCCGAAGCTATTCCGACATTGCGGCGGCCGTGGGCCAACCGCAGGCCGTGCGTGCGGTCGGAACTGCCAATGGCTCCAATCCCGTTTCGATCATTGTGCCTTGCCACCGAGTCATTCGCTCGGACGGATCGCTTGGCGGCTATGGCGGCGGCCTTCCCCGCAAGCGCAAGCTGCTCGCGACCGAAGGTGTCCTTTCACCGACGTCAGAACTACCCTTCGGCGAATAATCGCTTGTCGCTCCCTTCGAGTTCGGCTCAACGAGCCGGAATCGGAGGGGCAATGAGCGACATCGTTGAAGCCAAACCACCATTGTGGCGGCGGGTCTGGAACTTTCCCCTCGTGGCGATGATCGTCGGGTTGCTTCTCTGGTCTCTTGCGATCGGGGTTGCCGGAACCATCGCGCTTTTCGTTCCCGCGTCGATCCGTGGCTTCTCGGCGGAGATGAGAACCTATCTGCTCGCAGTCCTGTTTCTGATCCCGATCTATGTGTGGGTCATTGCGAAGCTAGGTGACCCCAAGCGCAACGATCTTCGCGATCCGGAATGGGTGCGGCACCTGCTCCTCGGTCTCATCGGTGGAACAATCATCTTCTCCATTGCCGTCGCGATTGCAGGAGCGCTTGGCATTTACCGCATCGTGGGCGTCGGCAGCTTGAACGGCTTGCTTGGCGCCCTGATTGCGCCGACGATTGGTGCGGCGGTTACCGAAGAGATCCTGTTTCGGGGAATCCTGTTCCGCTGGCTTGAACAGTTCGGTGGAAGCTGGCTTGCGCTGTTGCTCACCTCGGCCTTCTTCGGCGCAGCTCACTTGGCAAACCCGAACGCCAGCCCAATCGCTGCGGTCGGAATCGCGCTCGAGGCGGGCGTCATGCTCGGCGCTGCTTACATGCTGACGCGAAGCCTCTGGCTCCCGATTGGGCTGCACGCGGCGTGGAATTTCACGCAGGGCGAGATTTACGACATTCCCGTTTCGGGCACCGAGGTCCAGGGTCTGGTCGACGCCCGCCTTGTCGGTCCGCCATTGCTGACTGGCAACGGCTTCGGGCTTGAGGCATCGATCATCGCGATCCTCGTCGCAACCGCGTTCGGACTATGGCTGCTATCCCTCGCGGTTCGGCGGGGCCTCGTCGTTCAACCGATGTGGTCACGCAACCGCCAGTCGGCGATCGCAGCCGCCTAGTCGTCGTCGAATAGCTTCCGCGCGTTTTGCAGGGCGGTCGTCGCATTGGCATTGTTCTTCGAATCCACGCTCTGCAGGACCTTCACAACTGCCTCATGCCATTTGCCGGCGTGCGGGCTGTAGGCCAGCGTCACGATCGCCCGATGCGCATCATCCCAACGGCTGTCCTTGATGAGCTGTCCAACGAGCTCGAGCCGAAGCTTCGCGTCTTGCGGCGCTAGCGCGAGCGCATAGGTGAGACCATCGACGGCATTCTTGGTCGGCTGGACGCCCTGGTTCACGAAGCTGCGATAAAAGAGGATGAGCGGCTCGGCATTTTCCGGGTCGATCTTGTTCGCCTGAAGGAAATTGTCGCGGATGCTGGCCCAATCGGCGCCTTTCGGGTTCGCCTTGGCCATGTTCATCAGCGCTTCGCCCTTGGCGAGCATTGCCTGATCGGCCCTGGGATCAAGCCTCAGCGCCTGATCCGCGTGCTGAACGGCCTCGGCATTTTCCTTCGCCGCAACTTCGACCTGCGCCTGCAGCGTCAGCGCCCGGGCGTCGGCCGGATTGTTCGCAAGAATGCCGCGGCCCTCGGCGGCGGCCGATTCGGCGCGCAGGATCTTTCCCCCACGAGCATAGTGAATCTGCACGTCCATCATCGCGTTCATCGTCTGGCTAAGCGGCCTGACTTCGATCGGAGGCAGGTGAAGCTTGTTCGCAGGGATCGTGGCGACGGTGAACTTGTCGGTCTTGAAATAGGCCTGCAGCTCTTTGTCGAGCTGTTTCAAGTCGCCGAACGAATCCTGGGCCGCCTTCATTGCAGGCGTTCCGCCCTGGATCTCGTTGAGGTAGCGGGTCAACTGGCCCCGTCGTTGGAGATCGAACGAGAGCAGGTGGGTCAGCAACCAACCGCGACCGTAGATGGATTCATATTCCATGCCGGTGATGTAGGTGTAATCACCGCTGATCCACTTCTCGAGCGGAAGCCCCCAGATCGTGTAGAGCGCTTCGGCACGATAGGTCGGCGGAGCGCCGATGGTCACGCTGCCATCGTCGTTGAAGATCGGTGAGGCGAAGAATTCGGCGAAACCTTCGGTGAGCCAGGTCGGCAACGGCCGGTCGGCGTCCTGAAGCATCAGATGGTGCGTATATTCGTGGAAGAAGACATTGTCGGCGGTTAGCCGATACTTCTTTCCGGGCTCGCCCTTCCGAGGAACGAAAGCGACCGAGCCGCTGGCGCGCGGATCGTAGAATCCGGCGACGCCAGAGCCGCCGTAGATCTTCTGCACTTCCTTGATATCGCGCAGCACGTAAAGCGTGACCTGGGTTGAGGCGCCGGGGTCCACGTCCGGCACTCCGCGGGCCTCGCGGACTGCGGCGTCGAAGCGCTCCAGCTTGGTTGCAAAGGCGCGCAATTCGTCGGCCGGTTCGTCGGCATAGACGTGAAAATGCTTGCTGACGGCCTCATTCCACGCCGCAGACGCCACGCTTGCCTGCACGAGCGCCGAGCCCGCGACCAACGCCTTCAGCAAATTACGCATTTCCCCTCCCCGGATTTGCGGGTCCCAGCCGCAAGGTGCGGGATATAAACGGCTTTTTCCCGCTGGATCAACCCGCCAAGTCGCGCGAACTCGCCCAGGAATGGTACATTCAAAGGAAACTATAAGGGTCCACGTCGACCGACACCCGCACCTTCGGACTCCACTCGATTGCGGCGAGCCAGTCACGGATGACGTCCTGCACGTCGAGGCTTCGGCGCGCGTGCACCAGAAGGCGTTGGCGGTGGCGTCCACGGAGCATTGCGAGCGGCGCAGGAGCGGGCCCGAATACCGCCATTCCCTCGACCTCGGGTGCGGCATGGCCAATGCGGCGAGCGACGGCCTCGGCCTCGCTCGAATCCTCGGCAGAGACGACGATTGCGGCCAAACGGCCGAAGGGCGGCATGGCGGCTTCGCGGCGCGCGGCCGTCTCGGCGGAATAGAAACCGGGAGCATCGCCTGACACCAGCGCCGCAATGACCGGTGCGTCCGGGTCATGCGTTTGAACGAACACGCGCCCTGGCTTGTCGCCACGGCCGGCGCGTCCCGCGACTTGCTGGATCTGCTGGAAGCTACGCTCGGCCGCGCGGAGATCGCCGCCAGAAAGACCCAGGTCCGCATCGACGACCCCGACCAGCGTCAGGTTCGGAAAGTGATAGCCCTTCGTGACCAGCTGCGTACCGATCACAATGTCGATTTCGCCCGCCTCCATCGCGCCGACAAACTCGGCGGCCCGCTGGGGAGACCAAATTGTGTCGGAGGTGACAATTGCGGCTCGCGCTTCGGGGAACAGCTCCGCAATCTCGTCGGCGATGCGTTCGACGCCGGGCCCGCAAGGAACGAGCGTGTCTTCCTCGCCGCACTCGGGGCAGGCTTTGGGCGGCGGCATGACGTGTCCGCAATGGTGACAGGCAAGCCGATGCATGAGCCGATGCTCGACCATCCAGGCGGTGCAGTTGGGGCATTGGAAGCGGTGACCGCAGTGGCGGCATAATGTGAGCGGCGCGAAACCCCGGCGGTTTAGGAATAGCAACGACTGCTCGCCGCGTTCGAGATTGGCCTCCAACTCGCTTACCAGGGACGGTGCCAGCCAGCGTCCGCGCGGAGGTGGATCCTGGGTCATGTCGATCGCGTGCATTTCCGGCATCGACGCCCCGGCAAAGCGGTGGGGCAGGCTGACCTCGCGATAGCGTCCGACTTCGACCATGTGCCGGCTTTCGATCGCCGGCGTCGCCGAGGAAAGGATCACGGGGATGTCCTCGAACTTCGCACGCATCACGGCCGTGTCGCGTGCGTGATATTGGACTCCCTCCTCCTGTTTGAACGACGGCTCGTGCGCCTCGTCGATGACGATCAGGCCGAGATTCGGGTAGGGCAGGAACAACGCCGAACGCGCTCCGACCGTGACCCGGGCTTCGCCCGAAGCGATGGCGCGCCAGTTGCGACGGCGCTCCGACGAACGAAGGCCCGAGTGCCAAGCGACGGGCGCACATCCGAAGCGTGCCTCGAAGCGCTTGAGGAAAGGTTCGGTGAGCGCGATTTCGGGAAGCAAGACGAGCGCCTGATTCCCTTGCCGGAGGCACTCCGCGATTGCTTCGAAATAGACTTCCGTCTTGCCCGAACCTGTGACGCCATCGAGCAGGACGGGATCGAAGCCCTTGCCGACCGCTGCCACAAGGCTGGACGCCGCCCCTTGCTGATCCTCGTTCAGATCGGGAGGCGCGTGGTCGGGATCGGGAACCGGCAGCGGCCGGTCGGCATCGACCATGACAGCCTCAAAAGCGCCGCTGTTCACAAGCCCGCGAACCACCGCGTCGCTGACCTCGGCATGATCGGCGAGTTCGCGGATCGTGCCCTGGCGACCCTGGAGAGCCGCGAGCGCCTTTTCGCGCTGCGGCGTCATTCGGCCAGGAACGGAGCCAGTGGGACGATATTCGGTGAGTTGGCGCGGACCATCGAGCGCCGCCGAAGAGGGAAGGACCATCCGCAGTACCGAAGCGAGAGGAGCGAGGTAATAATCCGCGGTCCATTCACAGAGGCGCCGCAACGGGAGTGCGATCGGGCGCACGTTCAGGACGCCGGCGAGGGGTCTCAGCCGCGCATCCGGCACTTCATTTGTCGGAAGGCGCTCCGCTTCCCATGCGACGCCGAGCAGCTGGCGCGGTCCCAAAGGCGCGATGACGACCGAGCCGGGCCCGACATCCATCGCCTCGGGCACGCGATAATCGAGCGGCCCGAGCGCGGAATTCATGGTGACGACACGGGCGCGCTGCATCGCTAAGGCAGATGCGGGCTGAGGGAACGTCAAGCAAGAGGACGTTCGAATGATCGCACGACGCTGGCACGGCCGGATTCCCGTATCCAAGGCCGAAGACTATCTGAAACTGATGAAGGACGTCGGCCTGGCCGACTATCGCTCAACCGAAGGCAATCGGGGCGCCTGGTGCCTGCATCGCCTGGACGGCGATGAGGTTCACGTGGAAATGTTCACTTTGTGGGACGACCTCGACGCAATCCGCCGGTTCGCTGGAGATGAGCTCACGAAAGCGAAATATTACGACTTCGATCCCGATTTTCTGATCGAGCTCGAACCCGAAGTGACACATTTCGAGGTGATCGAGGCGGACTGATTATTTCCCGCGCTTTTTGCGATGCTCATCAAGGTCGAGGATCGCCGAGGCCTCGTCGCCTTCGGGCAAAAGACCGAGCCGCCGAGCAACCTCCTGATAGGCTTCCTCGACTTTGCCGAGGTCCTGGCGGAAGCGATCCTTGTCGAGCTTCTCGCCGGATCGCATGTCCCAGAGCCGGCAGCCGTCCGGGCTGATCTCGTCGGCGAGGATCACGCGGGCGTACTCGCCGTCCCAGACGCGGCCGAACTCGAGCTTGAAGTCGATCAGCCGGATGTTGATCGCAGCGAACATGCCGCACAGGAAGTCGTTCACTCGGATCGCCATGTCGGCGATGTCGTTCATCTCGTCCTGGCTGGCCCAGCCGAAGCAGGCGATATGCTCGTCGGCGATCATCGGGTCGCCGAGCGCATCGTCCTTGTAATAGTATTCGATGATCGTGCGCGGCAGCTGCGTGCCTTCGTCGATGCCCAGTCGCTTGCTGAGCGATCCCGCCGCCACATTCCGTATGACGACTTCGATCGGGATGATCTCGACCTGTCGGATCAGTTGCTCTCTCATGTTGAGGCGGCGGATGAAGTGCGTCGGAACTCCGATCGTCTGGAGAGCAGTGAAAATGTGCTCGGAAATGCGATTGTTGAGCACGCCCTTGCCGCTGATCGTGCCGCGCTTCTGCGCGTTGAACGCCGTCGCGTCGTCCTTGAAATACTGGATCAAGGTACCGGGCTCCGGACCCTCATAGAGGATCTTCGCCTTGCCTTCGTAAATCTGGCGGCGGCGGACCATGTCGTTCGTTTCGCTCCAGTAATGCGGTGAGAGGCGGCGGCTATAAGCGAGCCGCCGCCCCTCCGCAATCAAGCGTCCGCCGGTGATTCATCCTTGCGACGGAATATGCGCCAGCGAACCGGCAAGCGGCGATACCCCCAAAGGACGAACGCCGCGAGCAATGCCCAGGGCAGCAATGTCGCGATCGCGATGATGAGGAAGCCGAGGGCGCTCAGGAAATTATAGCCCGCGCGGTCGAAAGCGTAAGCGAGCGGTGCGGGCTCATCGAAGCCTGGGATTGCCTTGCCCGAGCCATAGTAAAAAACCATGGGGGTCTTCGCGAGCGAATCCTCATCGGATGCCTTCTGCTCGCCGAGGGCGCGGATTTGCGATCGAAGCGATGCTGCCTCGGAGAGCAACCGGTCGCGGACGACGTTGGACAGCCCTGGCCGCGCGAGCTCGCGGTTCACGCCGTCCAGCTCGTCCTGGAGTTCGGCACGGCTGCTGTTCGCTTTCTGGATAGACGAGCCCGCATCGACGCCATTGATTTCCTGATCGACGAGCATGCCCTCGGCCTGGCTTACGACCTTGGTCGCATCCTTGCCGAATTGACGGGCAATGGCGGGGTCGAGCTTGATCTCGAGCGAGGCCGAAATGTCCTTCTCGTTGACGAGGGCATAGCGCATCCCCGTGATGCGGCAGCGGGCGATGCCGAGTTTCTCGCACATCGCGGCATGAGCTTCCTGTGTCGCCTGGATTCGGCTGTTCGGCAGGCGGAACGCATATCGGTAATTGAAGGCGACGCCCGGAGCGGCGGTCACGGAGACATTGGGGCCGCCCGCTTGCTCTGCGGCATTTTCCGCGCGGAGGCCCGCAGCCGTCGTGGGCGGGGGAAAGCCATCACGGCTCGGAGAAGCCGGCGCTTCCTGGACATCGTATGTTTTGGGCGACTCTTGGTCGCGATCGGAACGAGGTTGGGAACAAGCCGCGAGCAGTGCGGTCGTCACAAGAACGGATTTGCGCATACGCCTCTCCCTTTTTGGCGTCGCGCTTGATATACTATCGCATGACTAGGGTAAATAAGGAAAGAGGAGCGCGGTTGCGTGCTCTTCCGCGCTCCTCAGTCATAAGCCAATCGCATCAGGTCCGCTTGCTCTTCGCGGCCCAGGGCGCGCTCCATTCGATACGGTGCTGAGCCCGGAAGCTGTCGCCGAGAACTCGGCCAATCTGCGAAAAAACGCTGGCGATTCCGCCGTTCAAATTGGCGCGAGCCTCCTGATAATGGCGGTCATAAATCTCATCGACCATGGTGATCATCCTTTCCTCTTTTTTCTCGTTGAGGTCAGAGTGCAGCCGGATAGGCATCGAACATGTCGTTCGCCGGTAGGCCGAGCGCACGGTCTACGAGCGCTAGCCGTTCCTGCGGATCCAATGCCCGCCATGTCCGCGCCGTGGAGTGCGCTTCCTTGACATGGATGGCCTGCACTGCCGGGCCGTCTTCGATGAACGCACGGGTACTGAGGCCATGAATCATGGCGCGCCTCCTTTCATGTCGTTGGCCGCCGGAGGTCGGGGGCTAGGGAGGGGAAGAACCTGGACCCCCGGCGGCAATGTTTATTTATGCGAGGGCCCTTCGTTTCGCCAATCAAACACTCGACAGAATCGATAAGGCCGGTTTATTGATTGCTGATGAGACGCCTTCCTCCGCTGGCTGCCGTTCGGGCGTTTGAAGCTGCCGCTCGAACAGAGAATTTCACTGCGGCCGCTGCGGAGCTCGGGATGACCCAGGCGGCGGTCTCCTACCAGGTGAAGAGCCTGGAGGAGCGGCTTGGTGCGCCGCTGTTCGTCCGGGAACGCGGCCGGGTGCGCTTGACCCCTCTCGGCGGGCGCTTGTTGCCGTCGCTGACCGGAGCGTTCGACGCCATAGAGGCAGCTTTTGCCAGTCACCGGCAGGAAGACGAGGCGCTGCTCACCGTCACGACTACCCACACCTTCGCCAATACCTGGCTGGCCTGGCGTCTCGGTGCCTTCCAGATGGAACATCCGGATCTCGCCGTTCGAATGACAACCAGCAATGAGGTGATCGACCTCCGTTCGGGAGAGGCCGACATCGCGATCCGCGCCGGGCGCGGAGGATGGGAGGGCCTCGAACATTACGAATTGTTCGCTTCCGCTTTCACTCCCATGGCCAGTCCCGCTTGCGTCGCGGAGGCGGAGCGCAAGCTCGGCCGCAAGCTCGAGCCGAGCGATTTGCCGCGCCAGAACCGCATTGGGCCGAGTGACGAATGGTGGCAGCAATGGTTCGAAGACAATGGTGTTCCCGCCGATGACTCGATATTGCGGCAGGCCGGAATCCGGCTGGATAATCAGGCGAACGAGGGTCATGCGGCGATGGCCGGGCAGGGTTTCGCGCTGCTGACGCCGTTGCTTTGGAAAGGCGATGTGGCAGCCGGCCGACTCGTCGTTCCATTTCCCGAGCGTGTGTCGACCAGGGGCTGGGCCTATTGGCTCGTCTATCCGAGCGAGCGGCGCACCATCCCAAAGGTGAAGCGCTTCCGCGAATGGCTGATCGCGGAGATGAGAAGGGCTCAGGAGGACGCGGCCGGAGGCTGGCCTCAATCTGCAGCGGAAGCCGCGGAATAGGGGGCAATTGACCCGTGGCGGCGGGACGGCTGCCTTGCTAGGCAGCCTTCATGCAAGCCGACGATCTTCCTTCCACGACCATCGACACGCCCTTCGACGCCGCATTGTCGGAACGATACCTCGTCTATGCGCTATCGACGATCACCGCGCGCTCGCTGCCCGACGTCCGCGACGGGCTGAAGCCGGTCCACCGGCGCATCCTGTGGGGGATGCGGCTGCTTCGGCTCGACCCCACCGGTGCCTACAAGAAGTCTGCGCGCGTCGTCGGCGATGTCATCGGCAAATATCACCCCCACGGCGACCAATCGGTCTATGACGCGATGGTCCGCCTCGCCCAGGATTTCGCGCTGCGTTATCCCTTGGTCGATGGCCAAGGTAATTTCGGGAACATCGACGGCGATAATGCGGCGGCCTACCGCTACACCGAAGCACGCCTAACAGCGATCGCGATCCAACTGATGGCCGGCCTCGACGAGGGCACGGTCGATTTCAAGCCGACCTACAACGGAGAGGAAGAAGAGCCGGAGGTCTTCCCGGGCCTGTTTCCGAACCTGCTGGCCAATGGCGCGAGCGGGATCGCCGTCGGAATGGCCACCTCCATTCCGCCGCATAATGTCGGCGAGCTGATCGACGCTGCCGTCCATTTGATCGACAACCCCAAGGCCGAGGACAAGGCCCTGACGGAATGGGTCAAAGGACCCGATTTCCCGACGGGCGGCGTGCTTGTCGACGACGAGGAGACGATTGCCCGCGCTTATGTCAGCGGCCGCGGCGCATTCCGGTTGCGCGCGAAGGTCGATGTCGAGCGCGAGAAAGGGGGCGGCTGGCACTTGCTGGTCAGCGAGATCCCCTACGGAGTGCAGAAGGCGAAGCTCATCGAGCAGATCGCCGCGCTCATTTCCGACAAGAAACTGCCGATCCTCGCCGATGTTAAGGATGAGAGCGACGAGCAGGTTCGGCTGATCCTCGAGCCTCGAGCTCGAACGGTCGAGCCCGAGCTCCTGCTCGAAAGCCTCTATCGCTTGACCGATCTCGAGATCCGTTTTCCGCTGAACCTCAACGTGCTCGACGCGACGCGCACGCCAGGGGTGATGAGCCTCAAGGAAGCCCTGCTCGCCTGGCTGAGCTTCCAGATCGAGGTGCTGGTCCGCCGCAGCCAGGTACGCATCGGCAAGATCGATGAGCGGCTCGAACTGCTCGACGGTTTCCTGATCGCCTACCTCAACCTCGATCGCGTGATCGCTATCATTCGCAACGAGGACGAGCCGAAGCCGAAGCTGATGGAGGAATTCTCGCTGTCCGACCGACAGGCGGAGGCGATCCTCAACATGCGGCTGCGCAGCTTGAGGAAGCTCGAGGAGCTGGAGATCGGGCGCGAACGCGACGCTTTGGTCAAGGAACGCGAAGAGCTCACCAAGCTCGTCGAGAGTCCGCCTCGTCAGCGCACTCGCTTGAAGCGCGACCTGGCGTTTCTCAAGGAGAAGTTCGGCGACGAGCGCCGAACCCAGATCGAAGCGGTCGCACCTGCGCGGGACATCGACTGGACCGCGATGATCGAGAAAGAGCCGATCACCGTCATCCTGTCGCAGCGCGGCTGGATCCGGGCAATGAAAGGCCATCTTGCGCTCGAGCAAGTCGCCGACCTCAAATGGCGCGAGGGCGATGGTCCTTTCATCCATTTCCATTCCCAGACGACCGACCGTCTTGCGCTCTTCGCCTCCAACGGCCGCGTGTACACTCTGGCGGGAGACAAGCTGCCGAGCGCGCGCGGCTTCGGCGAGCCGGTGCGCCTGTTCATCGACCTCGATGCGGAGGTCGAGATCGTCCAGCTGCTTGCCATCCGGCCGGAGGCGAAACTGATGATCGCGGCTTCCGACGGAAAGGGCTTCGTGACGAACGGCGAAGCGACGTTGGCCGAAACGCGAAAAGGCAAGCAATTGGTCAACGTTCGGCCCGGGTCCAAAGTGATGGTTGTCCGTCAGGTTCCGGAAGGAGCGGATGCCGTCGCCGTCATCGGGGAGAACCGGAAGATGGTCGTGTTCCCGCTCGCCGAACTGCCGGAACTCGGACGAGGGCAAGGGGTCACGCTGCAGCGCTATCGCGACGGCGGGCTGTCGGACGCGATCGCGTTCCGGCTGGCCGATGGCCTCAGCTGGGCCCTCGGAGGCGAGAGCGGCCGTACCCGGACCGAGACGGATCTCGCGCAATGGAGAGCAGCGCGCGGGGCCGCGGGCCGCATGCCCCCAATGGGCTTCCCGCGAAGCAATCGCTTCGGCTGATGCGTTAACTAACCTCGGTTAACCGGGCGCTGTACAGGCAAAAAGATACTCCGAATTAACCCCTCCTGCGCCAAGACGGAGGTATGCAGGCTGCAGCAAACCGTCTGCCGAGGCCAGAGAGGCAACGGCGGGGGGACAATTCGAGCGTCAAACCGCACATTGCGATTGCGGCTGATAACGGCTTGCTCGACGCGCTCCCGATCGCCGCCGCGGTAATCGAGCGAAAGGAAGATCGCTGCCTGAAGGTCGACGGCTACAACAGCCGTTTTCACGATACCGTGAAACAATCGACGTGCACGGCAATCGACTGGAATGAGGCGGACTGCCTCAAGTCAGGGCCCATCGCCGAGCTCCTTCAAAAATTCTTTGACGGAACTGACGTCGCGGGCGAGCTCGACTTTATGGACGGCGAGGGCGTCGCCGCGCGCTTCTTCAGGGTGAAGCTGGCGCCGCTGCCGAAGACCGAGAGCAAATGTGCGCGTTGCCTGCTGAGCGTGGTGGACCGAACGGTAGAGGTGCAGGCGGAGCGGACCCTGCGCGCCGAAATGCTGCGTGACAGCCTGACGGGCCTGCCCAACCGCCTGGCCTTTACCGAAGCAATCGAAAAGACCGGCGAGAAGGTCGCGCGCGATCTCGAGCATGCGGTGCTGGTCGTCGACATGCTGCGTTTCAGCCGGATCAATGAATCGATGGGCAGCCTTGCCGGCGACGAGTTGCTGATTACCTTCGCGCGACGTCTCATTCTTGCGCTTCGTGCCGGCGATGTTCTTGCTCGCACGGGAGGCAATGAGTTCGGTGTGCTGGTCTCGCTTCGGCGCGGAATCGCCGATGCCCTGAAAGCGGCAGAGCGCATCCAGAAGGTGATGGCGACGCCATTCAAGATTTCGGATCTCGAGATCCGGGTCGAATGCGCAATCGGCCTGGCCCTGATGCATGCCGGCCAGGATCCGGAAGAGCTTTTCCGCAACGCGCAGTTCGCGGTGAAACAGGCGAAGATCGCGGGCAAACCGCAAGTCTATGAGCCCAAGCAGGCCACCGAAGCGAGGCGCCGATTTTCGATCGAGACGGAGCTCCGCCGGGCGCTCGACAAGGACCAGTTGAAGCTCTTCTATCAACCGTTGATCAACCTGAAGTCAGGCGAAGTCTCGGGTTTTGAGGCGCTTGCTCGCTGGACCCACGAGGATCGCGGCGAGATCAGTCCGACCGAATTCATTCCCGTTGCCGAGGAAAGCGGCCTGATCCTGCACCTAGGTCGCTGGGCGATGGACAAGGCCGCACAGACGCTAGCTGACTGGGATCGAGAAACCGGCGAGAAGCTGCCGCTCTACGTCGGCGTGAATCTGTCTGCGATTCAGGTCGCTCGCGACGATATTGCAGCCGTCGTCGAGAGCGCCCTGAAATCGAGCGGTTTGACAGGCGACCGGCTAACCCTGGAGCTGACCGAGAGCTCGATCGTACAGGATCCGGCACGCGCAACTCGGGTGTTCGACGCGCTCAAAGCGCTCGATACGACGGTCGCGATGGACGATTTCGGAACCGGCTATTCCAGCCTTGCCTATCTGCAACGCCTTCCGATCGACGTCCTCAAGATCGACAAGAGCTTCGTTTCGGGAATGATGGTCGACCCGGACGCTGTCGCCATCGTCCGTGCTGTGTTGAGCCTCGCCGAAGCGCTCGGAATGTCGACGACCGCGGAAGGGATCGAGACGGTTGAGCTTGCAACGACGCTGGCGACGCTCGGCTGCGCCTCAGGCCAGGGCTTCTATTTCGCGAAGCCGCTGGAGGCCGAAGCCGCCCTTGAATATTGGCGTTCGCGCTGCCGTTAAACTTCCCGCTGTAATTCCGAGTAGCGACCGACACGACGAGTGCGCATTGCCGTTCGAAGCGACGCGTCAATGCTCGCGACGATGGCTTGATGGCGGCAGTCGGGCGGATGAACGCCAAGGCGAAGGATTTGCGAACGCGAACGGCGCAGGGCCGCGGCGGCCACGATGGAGGAGGCGAGGCGGGCCCGGCTGCGGCTGGCCCAGGTGATAACCGGCCCGCTCGCGAGCTGAATACGCCGTTCTGGCGACCAAACCCGCCAATGGTCCTCGGCCAACGCAATGCCGCAATCCAGGAGAGCTTCGCGAGCGCCTTCTCCGTAGAGCCAGGCGGGCGCGACAAAACCGGCGATGGGCGTACCGGTGATATTCTCGATCAGCGATCGGCCATCGCGAATCCGGCTTGCAGCCTCGGTTCTCGAAAGGCCGAGGAACTCCCCCTCACCGGCGGTCATGGTCCTGGCCTTGAAACGGCTGAGCAGCCCGGAATGACGCTCCTCGTCGCGATGGAAAAAACCGTGGAGAAAGATTTCGACGCCTGCCTCGGCCCAGCCGCGAAGCCTGGCTGCGAACGGGGTTCCTTCCTTGATGGGCGAGCTGCCCCAATGATTGGGCACGACGAACATCGCCAAACGGTCGCCGACGTGCGGAGCGACCATGTCCCTGAGCTCATCGATCTCAGTTTCGAAGCGCGGCGAAACGTCGTGAATCGAAGCCAGCAGAAGGCGGTCGGCGTTCATGGTCGTTCATCTGCTCCGCTGTGGTGATCTTCGCCAGCCCACACGGTCCGTTATGACAAAAGCTTCACTTGAAGTTCATGGCCTCTTCCCGGCTTCCAAGGTCGATGAGGATCGTCGATGTGTGTGCGTTCTATACGCCGTCCGGGGGTGGCGTTCGGACCTATGTCGACGCCAAGCTGAAGGCGGCCGCGCGTTTCGGCCATGAGATGATTGTGATCGCTCCGGGCGAGCGGGACTCGATCACCCGGGTCGGACCAGGTGCCGTCCTCGCGACAATCGCCTCGCCTACGCTGCCGGTCGACCGCAAATATCGCTATTTCGATGACGAACGAGCATTGCACCGTTCGCTCGATTCCTGGCAACCCGATCATGTCGAGGCGTCCTCCCCCTGGTCGAGCGCGACCATGGTTGGGCGGTGGCAAGGGGCGGCGAGCCGATCCCTGGTGATGCATTCCGATCCGCTGGCGGCTTATGCCTATCGCTGGCTTGGTGGAATGATGCCGACCCCGCTGATCGACCGCTGGTTCGGGTGGTTCTGGCGTCATCTTCGCGGTCTCGACCGGATGTTCGATGTTGTCGTTTGTGCGAACGACAATTTGGCGGGGCGGCTTCAGGACGGCGGCTTGCAGCGGGCTGAAACGATCCGGATGGGGGTCGAAACCGGGCAGTTCTCGCCACGACTGCGATCTCTGGAACTCCGAAACGCCGCACTTCGCTCGCTCAACCTGGACCCGTCCGCCACATTGCTTGTCGGCGTCGGGAGGTTCTCCGCGGAAAAGCGCTGGGAAATGGTCATTCGGGCAGTCGGAGAATGTTCGCGAAGCCGGCGCGTCGGCTTGCTGTTGATCGGTGACGGACCGCGCAAGAGGAAACTGGAGCGTCTCGCCGACTGCACCGGCGGCGTCGCCGTCCTCCCAAGGTTGTCCGACAGGTCTCAACTGGCCCAATTGCTGGCGAGCGCCGATGCGCTCGTGCACGGATGCGAAGCGGAAACCTTCTGCATGGTCGCGGCCGAGGCGCGCGCGAGCGGTATTCCGATGATCGTGCCGGACCGCGGGGCCGGCATAGACCAGCTAGTCCCCGGCGCAGGCTTTTCTTACCGAGCGGCGAACGATCGGGCGCTTGCGCGTGCGATACATGCCTTCATCGAACGCGGTCCCGAACTGCAGCGCGCGGCCGCCGTGAGGTCGAGCGTTGTCCGTTCGATCGATGATCATTTCCGCGATCTTTTCGCGCGATACGCCGGGCTCGAGGAAAGGCACCTCGAGACCTGGCCCATTAACGGCTTATCGGAGCCGGCCGTTGTGCCGGAGCATGCCGCCGTGATGCGCTAGTCTTGGGAGATTCGTCCTGGTCTTGCCGAAGAGTCACATTCACGAGCTATTCAGTGCCGGTTGTCGAATTGCGGGTTTCAATTGCGGGCGGGGTAAGAATGCTGGATCAAAGCTCACAGGAATATTTCCGCAGGCGCGAACAGGCCGAGCGCACTGCCGCGAAGAATGCATCATCTGAAGTCGCTCGACGCGTTCACCAGGAACTTGCGCAGAATTACGCGACC